>Ga0153948_1000100_pt1 | contig 43429 bp, 56 predicted proteins | sample TSNJ032MetaG_FD_104696 | JGI IMG/M metagenome (GOLD analysis project Ga0153948, IMG submission 104696) | Attine ant fungus gardens microbial communities from New Jersey, USA - TSNJ032 MetaG | ecosystem: Host-associated > Fungi > Mycelium > Unclassified | place: USA: New Jersey, Wharton State... | reverse complement strand
TAAAATAGTAACTGCACTCGTACCGGAAAGGCATGCTTTGCTTTTCCGGAAAGGGGTGCTCTGAATTTCCGGAAAGCATGCACTATTGCATCGGAATATCCAATATATCTCCATTTCAAGGGAAACGAGACCACATTTAACTGTCTGTTGCTCTGCTTCGGTTGAGTTATCAAGTCCTACATACAGAATCAAATTTGAGCAGGAGCCAAGTTTGCTTGGAATCAGTATGTCATATGTCAGATCAAACCCATACTCCTTATCTTCCACGGATGCTGGTTCTCCCATCACGGCTATGATTTCTTCTTTACTCATTCCCCAGCTTAATTTTCCATCTCCAACGGGAATATAATAGCAGCTATATGCACTCTCATCTTTCTTTTGAAGTACCAATAATGCAGCAACCAGCATCAGACATACACATAAAAGTAAAATGGCACCAAATTTAATTTTTTTACTCCTCATATTTTTTCCTCCTATACAAGATAATGAACTATTAATTTGTTGGGTTACTTACATCCTCATCTAACATTGGAAAACCGCTTTTATATACAAAATATTAGTATATCAACATTATTTTGCTATTCATATAAGGGAATAAGTGATGTCAATTATAACCCTAGTACTATGTTGTGTAGTACTTATTAATATACCTCATTTGCTATTTATTGTCAATATGTTTTGCTAATAATTATTTTGTATTATTTTGTATATCAGTTTGGTCCCAGCTTAAAAATCAAAAGAGGATTGAAAATGCAAATTCAATCCCCATGCCTGCATGCAAAAATATTTATTACAATTATAACCAATGTACACAAGGTATAAAAATAGAATAATTTACATTTTCAAATATAATTAATGAGGACAAGCCTTATAAGTTGTTGTCGATACCTCTAATCCAATTATTATATATCCACATTTGGTACACCTTTGGGCATCATAATTGATTTTTTTGCAACTTCCGTCACTATATGGAAAGTGTTTTGAATAAATCCCTGTTTCATAGCTGTGTGAACAACTTATACGCACATGATCTTGGTTATATAATTCAGAATATGATTCTCCTCCTTCATTTATGAACACATTGTCGCTATGACTGAAATCTGCAGATTTCGTATAATCTGGTTCACCTACTCCGTTAGGAGTAAATATAACCTTATCAATATTAGACCAATCTTCTTCTGTGCCGTACAGATCGCTTATTTCTGAATGAATCATTGGTTCCCTATATGCTAAAGCCGGGATACTGCTGACCCAAAAGCATAATACCATAATACAGACAGTAAAATTTCTTTTCCAAACCTTCTTCTCATTCTTTTCCATGATTCTTTTCATCCTTTCTTTTGAAAGTCCTTTCGTTTTCCCCAAGGACATTATTATGGTTTCGGATTCCCTTGTTTTTCTAACCGCCTCAATGATGCATCTCATGTAACTCATTTTTTCCTCTTTTGACATACCATCTACTGCGGCTTCATCACATAGCATTTCACTCACCGCTATATATTCTCTAAGCAAGTAATATGCCAACGGATTATACCATCCCATTGCCACCACCACAAAGGAAAAAAAGCGGAATAATCCATCCATCCTTAATATGTGTTGCAATTCATGATATATGATTCCGCTTGCTGAATCGGCATATTTGTCATTTTCTCCTGGTAGCAGAATGACTGGTTTAAATATCCCTATTGTGACAGGAGCGCAGATGTGTGGAGAAATGCCGATCTGTATTCTTCTTTTTCTTTTTATCATATCTTTCACATAGCTGGTTGTATCAATATAAATAATGTCCTTTTTATAGTTATTGCCTATTATCAGATATGTAATAATCCACCCGAATATCAGCATAAAAAATATAGCAGACACTACTAAGAAAACAGGAATCCATTTCTGAAACCCGGTTAAAAAACTATCGTTATTTTCATACTTAATGACTATACCTTCCCATATGCTATTGGGATACACAATATCCGGTATCCAACCTGCTTGAAAAGAAATTCCTATTTCCTCTAGCATCCTGTTAAGAATTTCTTTGATTTGTACTATTATCCATGGAATAGGTAATATATAGAACATTATATTTAATTTAAGAAAGATATTTTTCAGACTTAACTCAAACTCATACGGTAACATACAGTTAAAGATTATATATAACATAGTACAGATACTACCAGCAATAACCATACATATATATAATTTCATTCCATCCCCCATTCCTCCAATAATTGTTTCAGCTCATCTATTTCTTTTTTATCTAACTTTTCTCCGCCGTTAAAAGTAGTAAGCATTTTTACTATAGAACCTTGATAGTTTTTATCTAGGAAGACTCTTGATTCTGCTAGTTTGTATTCCTCCTTAGTCATACTCGGAAGATATTTTTTATATCTACCATCCGCTATAATCTGTAATAAATTTTTTTGTTGCATCCTAAATAAAAATGTATTCAAGGTCTGTTTTTTCCAGTCCTTTTCTGCTTGATTATTAAGGTAATCTAATAATTCCCCAAAAGATATTGGTTCATTTTTTTCCCACAGGACTTCCATAACTTCAAATTCCGAATCTGATAGTTCTATAAATTTCATCTTACCCCTTTCAGTACTATGACTTGTAATACTGTTTTTTTTTAAGTATAACATACCTCTTTATATATTTCAAGAAAATATTTCCTCCTAATGTCTCATGTCTCATTTCCTCCTAATGTCTCATACAAGAAATTACAAATTATGGAATATCTAATTGACACTTTTTGTATAAGAATTTTTTCTCTCTTTTTATTTTTCTTTGTTTTTTTTGATAATAATTCTGGATTTTTTCCAATCAAAATTGCTAATGCTATTTTTATGATGCCTGATGATAGAGAGGAGGCTAAAGGCATTCCAGACAGTAAAGAGTCATTGTATTTATACTGGTCTATGATAAATAATTGTATGAAATAGGGGTATTTAGGTGGTTAAAGCACTCAGTATTTGGTGTAGAGGACCACCAGAACTCCATCTGAACAAGTAAAAATCAGTTTAGATGGAGGACGAGAGATGAAGGAACAACAAACGAGTATTATGCATTATCGATTTACCGCTTATTTGGAAACATCCGTGGTAAATAAAAGAGCAAGATACCTGAAGAACAAGAATTGTTTAAAAGAACAGGAATATATAATGGTGGACTTATTGGATAAAAACTGCACTTGCTTTGATGTGGAATTAGACTTCTATATACGCGAGAAGTTAGTGGAAGATCTTGAAAAATCTGATGATCTTCTGAAAATTATAGGAGAAGACAGGCTGCTGAGAGCAATAGCCAGTTTAAAGGAGCGGGAAAGGATCCTATTGTTTGGCCGGGTTTTCGGAGAGCTGGAGTTTTCAAAATTGGGTAAGAAATTGACAATGACACCCAAACAAGCAGAAATGGCTTATTATTATGTGATCAGAAAAATCAGGAAGAAGTTGGAGGAAAAGAAAGATGAGTTTTGAAGAATTACTCAGGCGGGCAAAGGCAGGAGATCAGAAAGCACAAGAAGCTATCTTCCTGCTTTACAGATCGATGTTGAATAAACATTCCATGGTATGGAATGTGTTTGATGAAGATCTTTTCCAGGAACTTTCAGCAACATTATATACCTGTATCATGAAATTCCGTATTTAAGCTGTTGTGATTTAATGTTCTGATGCGTATATAAGTATGTGTCTCTAAAGGTTTGCCTTTTCAGATAATAAATATGGACCTTATAAAAGGGAAATTATATATCTGAAAAGGTTGCTTTTAGATATCCAGACATCTAAAAATATAAGGATACTTTTTGAGACAGAAAGGAGATGCAGATAATGTATGCAAAGAAATTCGGATATGCCCGTATTTCCAGCAATTCCCAGAATTTGGACAGACAGATAACTGCCCTGAGAGAGGAAGGAATTGATGACAGGGATATTTTTATTGAGAAACAGAGCGGGAAGGATTTCAAGCGTCCGGTTTACCGGCAATTGGTGGATTATGTGATGAGGGAGGGGGACACCCTTGTAATAAATGAACTGGAGCGGTTTGGGCGCAATTATACCGAAATCCATAATGAATGGTATTACATAACGAAAGAACGTAAAATGGATATCAAAGTCCTGGATATGCCTCTGCTTGACACAACGCAGAACAAAGACCTTCTGGGAACGTTAATATCAGATCTGATACTTACCCTGCTTGCATATGTAGCCCATAGGGAGCGGGTACAGAAAAAAGAGCTGCAGACAAAAGGTATTATAGAGGCAAGGAAACGCGGGGTACATATGGGACGGCCAAGGATCCAATACCCGGATAATTGGGATGAGTGCTATGCCTGCTGGAAATCAGGTGAAATTACGGCAAAAGAAGCCATGAAAAGGATGGGATTGAAAAAAGACAGCTTTTACCGGCTGGTATCAGAAAATAAAATAATTTCAAGTAATGGAGAAGAATGAGGGTATTTATTATATAAAGGACATGGAGGTATTCTATGAAGCAAGGTAAATTGTATTATAGTGATGAAATGAATAAGTATAGCTTTGTATATCTGGATGAAGATGGGACTGAAAGAGATTATAAGGGCCTGCATTGTGGGGAATGTATGGAAATCTGTTTGAACGGCGTATGGGTTCCGTCCAGTTGAGATGGACGATGACTGGTTTCTGGTAGGATTACCAAGGATTGAGCTGTCAGAGAAAGAGATTAGGATAGGTGAGTGAGGGTAATCTATTCTGCCATGTTGGATTTCATATCAGGATTCCACATTTATTTTAGGATTAATACATAATAGATAAAGCAGATAAAAGGACGGTGAGAGAAATAGATACTAAGATATCAAAACATGCTAAAGACATCATCCAGAAATATACAAGTGGATTGTTTAGGGACACAACGCTGGAATTCTATGGCGTGAAAACGGCAAAAATCAAGGAGCTGATTAACGTAGAGCTGCCTGTTGTGGAAGTGGCGGAGACAAGAACAGATTTTATTTTTCTGTTAGAAGATAACACTTACTTGCATATTGAGTTCCAATCGTCGTATAATAAAAGTGACTTAATCAGGTTTGCCGCTTATGATATGCGTTTATTTAAACGGGATGGAAGAAGTATCCGGACTGTGGTTATCTATACCGCTGATGTTAAGAAGGTACCTGTAAGCCTGAATATAGGTTCCTTGGTATACGATCCGGATATTATAATGATGGGTTCTTATGATGGGAACCAGATCTATAATGGACTTGAAAAGAAAATAGAGAAGGGCATTGCCTTAACTGACGTTGACATGCTTAACCTGATATTTCTTCCATTGATGGGTAATGACATACCTAAATATGACCTTGCCACAAGGTCAATCAAACTGGCGCAGACAATACCGGATAAGGGAAAGCGTAATACCTGTATTGCTTCGGTATTTGCCTTTGCTAACAGGTATTTGGATGAAAACGGACTGAGTGCATTATTGGAGGTGTTGAGAATGACGGATTTAGCTACTATGTTAATAGAAGATGCTGTAAGTGATGAAAGAATTGAGATAGCAAAGAAAGCTATAAGGGAAGGTCTTGCTATGGAAACCATCGAAAAGATAACCGGACTGACTGATGACATTATTTTGCAGCTACAGGATGAAGTCAATCACGAATAAATCAGAACAAAAAAATAAGCGGATGTCTACCTTATGGTTGTAATCCGCTTATTTTTTGTTTTAAGATAAATTAAGTTAAACATCTTCTATACCGCTGATTATTAGTGATACTCCGCATTTTTCAGCAAGTCTTCCATATTGTGTATACAATAAAATACCATGTAACAGACAGCCTAAAAAGGAGAATTTGTATATAGATTTGAATATAAAAAGTTAATACGGTAGTGTAGTATATACTTAAGTGTCCTTTTTTCTTGGGTATGGTTTCTTAACATCTGTTAATTCTAACAAATAGTCAGTACTTGTTTCGTGAAATTCAGCTAATGCAATTAATACTTTAATCGGAATATTATTATCTCCACATTCATAGTTGCTATATACCCTTTGGCTAACATGCAATATGTTTTTAGCTATATATGATTGTGTCAAATCTTTATCTTCTCTTAAATTCCTTATTCTTTTATACATATAATTTCACCTCTTGACAGAAATTATAAGCAAGCAATATCTTCGCTATAAAGATTTAGCGACATAATCACTATGAATTAATGGATTGAAATACATGACTGCAGCAAAATGTTGTTTCCTATTCATTTCTTGGGTATGGGTCTTTAATATCCGTGAGGTCTAATAAATAATCAATACTTGTTCCATAAAATCTGGCTAATGAAATTAAAACGATAACTGGAATATTAATATCACCACGTTCATAATTACTGTATACTCTTTGACTAACATGTAATATGTTTTTAGCTATATATGATTGTGTCAAATCTTTATCTTCTCTTAAGTTTCTAATTCGCACATACATTTACCACACCTCTTGAATTGAATTATAGTATAGCGGTAATGTCGCTATTGACATTTAGCGATATAATCGCTAGAATTAGAGAGCCAGGGTATTTGTACTGCATACGACTGGTATAAGAATACTGAAAAGTCAATAGCTAATGGTAGTGCAAGTCACAAATATAGTCTTAAGCGACATAACTAAATTTACCAGGGAGTATAAATATGAATAACTCGAAATATATCAATGAGTATAAATTTTATGGGGTGAGTAGGATAACCATACCTCTGAATTTGATGAAGGAACTTGATATCCGCCTCAATGACAAACTAAACATATTTGATATTAAAGAGAATAAAAGGGTTAAGCATGGATGTCATTATTTTAGAAGATGATCTGGATTTTGCCTGGAATCTTGAGAATATGATAATCAGTATCTTTAAATCCGTTGATATTGTCATCAGTACAGACAATTTTGAGGAAATAACAGGATACCTTAGCAGGATGAATTCCCCTGCCTTGTTTTTTCTGGATATTGTTATAGGGCAGGAGAGCATCGGACTTAATATTGCACGACTCATTATGGAAAACAAGATGAGCAGCAAGATTGTCTTTATTACTGATTATCCGGATAAAGTATTGTTTCGCTCTGTTTATAAGGTTCACTCCTATAACATTATACTGAAGAAAAGCCCCTGTTTTGAAGAAGAGGTAAAAGTTACAATCGAATCTGCATTGAGGGATATTTTTATCGACGGGTGCTTTGTTTATCAGGACCGGTTTACACGTTTTTCTATTGACAGGGAGGGAATCATTTACATTGAAACCGTAAAGGGGAAAAAGAAGGTCTGCATTTACCATGAAAATGGCGTTTATATGCTGAGCATGCGCATGGATGCCATGATGCAAAAATTAGGGGATGGATTCTGCCGGTGCCATGACTCCTATATTGTCAACATGAAGAAGATAGCCGAAATTAACTATAGAGAGAGAAAAATCACCTTGAGCAACGGAGGAACCTGCTATTATTCCTATATGAAGAGAAAGGAATTCTTAAGTTGTGTAAAAGGAGAAAAAGATAAGTAGGAAAAGAAAAACTATTAGAGGATGTTATAAGGGAATGTAAAGCCGGATCCGTTGGTTGATCTATAAGGAGCAGATATGATTTTTCACATGATGCCAGACATTGCAGCATTCAGTGCGGCTTTTACTATAGTCACTACCTCCGTATGCCGCTGCAAGAAAACAGTGTCCCTGCAGTTGTTTGTCGTGGCGTTTCTGATCGAGGCGGTTTTTGTGGTTACTGGGATGCAGATGTTTTCCTTATTGCCTGTCACGGCGGCCGGGGCGTTCCTGCTCTACAGGCAGGATAAAAAGCTGCATGATTCCATTTTTTCATCCTTATTGGCCGTAATCCTGCTGACCATAGGGGTGACGGTGGCGGCAATCCCGTTGTCTGCCTTTTTATCTCAGGGATGGAATTATAGCTTCAGCATGTGTTTTGTTGTGATGCTGTATGCCATTATTTGCAGGATGCTGATAAAAAGGCATCTTCCCCGCCGGGTATTACAGAACCCTGGTATGCTTGCCATCATGAATACCATAGGCACGGTAATTGTGGTCTTTGTCTCCGTAATAGCACCACTGTTCCTGCTTTACAGCATGGAAACCCTGCCGTTTTATCTCATGTTCATCATATTCCTGGTTATTGCAGTGGCATTTTCAGTTTATGTGATTAAGACAGAGGCAGAGAAAAACAGGCAGGAATACAACCGGCTCATAGAAAAACAGTATAGGGAGGTCATCTGCTTCAGACATTATTACAGCAGGCTGTACCGCTCCCTGCACCGCTTTGTCAGGGAAAAGGATATGGAGGGGATAGAGGGGATTTTTTACCGGTACATAGTCCCGGAGCATACGGAGCAGATAGAAAAAGGGGTTGATTATGGGATGCTTACCCTGGTGAAGCTGCCGCTCCTGAACGGACTATTGTATGATACGGCCTTGAGCCTACGGCAGAAGGATATCCCACTTAACCTGCATATAGAAGGAATAATAGCAACGGAAAATATAAAGGAGCTGGATTTATTCAAGATCCTTGCCAACCTGATAGAGAATGCTGTCCAGGAGACGGAAAAGCAGGATAATGGGCATGTCAGCATATTCCTGTCGGAGGACGGGAGGCGCACAGATATCCGGATAGAAAATACCCTGGAAAGCAGCATAGATATCTCCCTGGTTTATGAAGAAGGGTATACGACAAAAGATTACCATGCGGGTTCAGGGCTTCCGGAGGTAAGGAGGATAGCGGACAGCTACCTCAATGTATCGCTGTCCACTTACAGGCAGTTGGGTCTGTTCATACAGAGCATCACAATAGAATAGGGGTTTTAAGATGATAAATGCAACATCAAAGAAAATAGCTGATTTTCTGGCTGAAAAAGCGGGATATGACCAGGGAGAAGACAGGTATCAGTCCATGCTTTTTTTCATAAAGGCAATCTTGCATAATGTTATGAAGATGTTGATACTGCTGGCAGCGGCACTATGGATAAGCGTGAAGGTATCAGCCCTTTTTTTCGCTTATATGATTTTCCTGATGTGTATCTATGGGATGATAAAGCGGTTCTCCTTTGGAGTCCATTCCGCAAATGAAGCTTTATGTACTGTGGCGGGGCTTATCTATTATTTGGGCGGTACATTCCTGGCTATGGAGGTGGAAATGCATTTCCTAATTGTCCTGCTGGTCATGGGCGTATGTTTCATGCTTAATTGGAAATATTCCCCGGCACCTACGCAGAAACGCAAAATTGGGGAAAAAGAAGGAAAAAAGCTTAAGGGGTATGTATTGTTTGTATATGGGGATGTTTTCCTGCTTGCCATAGTTTTCATTCTGGCAGGCCAGACCATATTCCTGAACCTTATATTATTGGCTGTAGCCTGGCAGTCTATTACGGTACTGCCTATTACATACAGACTTTTAGGAGAAAGGAGGGAATGAGGCTATGTTTGAAAGGTTAGCCAACTTGTTCAGTGAAGCAGGTGCTACGATCTCAACCTTCTGTTTTTTCAACCTCTGGCTCTACGAGGAAGAGATGCCGGACTGTTTGAAAGCTGACACAGAGTAACCCGGTACAGGTGCAGCCGCAATTTTCGACATTGCGGCTGTATTTCATATTCAGAACCTGCAGATGATGAAAAGGGATGTCATAATGCTGCTGTTTAAAAGAAAACGCGTATAAGGAGGCTATATGAAGGAGAGCAGATTATTTACTGAAAAAATAGGAAAGGATAAGCTTGTCGAATGCCTTGAAGGGCGTTTGAGATGGCTTACTTATGGAGCGGCCGACGAGGAGTTTGATATGGAGGAAGTCGAGGCTATTGTAAGCCTTTTGATGGTACTGGAGCCCATACAGGAGCCTGAGTATTTTAATGCCGAAAAGGCCTTGGAACGGTTCTGGAAATATTATGATCAAAGAAAGTGGGAAGAAGAATACCTTGATAAAATAAGGGGAGTGGAGGAAGGAATGGATACTGATGCAGGGAAGGATATACCTAAAAAGGAAATGGAATAAAGAAACGTTAGCTGGTTACGGTTGAATGCTACAGTTGTAAGCGCATTGGCAGAAATGGGGTTCGGATAGGTTGGCTTATTAGGAAAGGGAGCATGATTCTTTTTCCAATAAGCAGACCTCATCAATCTCATAATCGGCCGAATTAATGGCTACATTGCTGATGCAAGTTAGCATCCGCTCTAACCATTTGTCTTAACTAAACTTTGTTCACCGAATTTCTATGCTCTTTTAGTTATTGGTGTGAGAATTTTGTGTGATTAAGTGCGAGTGGCTAAAAAGTAATATAGAATTATTATGAAAGAGGATGTAAATGGACATTTTTGATAAATACCCTGAAGTTAAAAAGAGGTTTGAAGTACAGTGTCAGACAAGACGTAATGAAATCCTAACGCATATGTTGGAAACAGACAATGGATATAAAGAACTTTGCCGCGAGAGATCTAATGCAAGTATGACACTGAAAAATTCACTTATTGGCCAGGAGGCAAATGTACTGTTTGAAAAATATTCGGATGCAGTGTACGCGCAAGAAGTCTATGAGCTTGGAGCCATATATAAGCAGGCATTTATGGATGCCCTAATTATTCTGCAGGATCAATGTTTATTATAACAAAAGTTTGGTGGGCGGTCATGATTACAGAGCATATTATGGTCTTGAGAATTGCCGTAGGTCATTGGAATAAATATGGGTAGTTATTGGAATCATTACAAAATATCCAAAAGCATAGTTAGATATAATTAGTATGTGAGACATTATTACTATCACTATAGGAGGATTATTATGTGTGGCAGATATTATATAGATGATGATACCGCAAGAGAAATTGATAAATTAATCCGACAGGTAGTCGAAAGACTTCATAGTTGTCATCCTTTTTCGAGCCAGTGGCTGGCGTACCATAGATATTCTGAGCCTCCATTATGATAGCTGCCTGGAGAATAGATAGTCAAAGCAATCAATGACGGAGCAAAAACTTTAGAGGATATCCGTACTATGACAGGGGCGTGTACAATAGGAAATTGTCAGGAGTTAAGCCCTCGGAAGAAATGCTGCTCACCAGATATCCTGAAATTAATAAATCAATATCAGCCTTAAGGGATGGCCGGGTGATTTTATCATCCGGTTGTTTTATACCTGAATGATCTAAGGGAAAAACTTATCAAATAGACATATTGACATATATCAATTTGTATATTATAATCAACACATTGAAAAATATAGATATGAGGTGTCTAAGAAGATGGATAAAATATCTGCTCCCCAAAACGCAACGATGTTCAAAGCTTTTTGTGATGAGAACCGATTGAACATATTGGAATTGCTGCATTCCGGAGAAAAATGTGCATGCCAGCTCCTGGAAGAGCTGAAAATAACCCAGCCAACCCTGTCCCACCATATGAAAATTCTTTGTGAATCCGGCATTGTGTCCAGCCGTAAGGAGGGGAAATGGACTTATTACATGCTAAGCAGGGATGGATGCATGGAAGCAAAGGCTTTTATCGAAATCTTAATGGATGCCGATTATGAGTCATGCAAGGAAAACTGTTGAGGAATGGTCATGAAAAGTCATAGGAAGCTTCCAGTAAAGTATTTTTAAATCTTTGATAAGATAAAACGGAGTGTTTTGGTAATCATTTCGCTGTTCCTGCATAGTATATGCATATATGCTCATGGCCGCATTTGCCCATGGAAGCGGGAAGGAGGTTTATATAGTGGTTGATATTTTCAGGGCTTTGGGAGATGAGACAAGGCTGCGGATGCTGGCCCAAATATTCCAGGAGGAAAGATGTGTATGTGAGTTTGAGGAATGCCTGGGACTGACGCAGTCAAATGCGTCCAGACATCTAATGACGCTAAAGCGGAGCGGCATCCTGCTTAGCAGGAAAAAAGCCCAATGGACTTATTACAGGATGAATCCGGATTTTGTAGAATCCCATAAAAATCTATATGAATACCTGAAAGAAGAACTCGTAAAATCGCAAACCTATCATCAGGATAGTAAAAAATTTGCAGAATTCAAACAAAACAACAGATGTGGATGTTAGGCTATATAATTCAGGAAGAAGACCATATGTCAAAATTCCGATATTGTATGATGGATGATTTAAATTGTGTTAATTAAAGAAAGGAATATATGACAGGAAACGAGGAGAAATGAAAATAAGCCAAGAGAAAACAAAAGGAATCGGATTTTTTGAAAAATACCTGACGATATGGGTGCTGCTGTGCATGGCGGCGGGTGTCTTAATCGGGAAATTCCTGCCTGTTATTCCCGCTTTTTTAGGACGTTTTGAGTATGCTCAGGTATCCATCCCGATTGCCATTTTAATATGGCTGATGATTTTCCCAATGATGTTAAAAGTGGATTTCAAAAGCATAAAGAATGTTGGCAAAAATCCCAGGGGATTATTTGTGACATGGATAACAAACTGGCTGATTAAGCCGTTCACCATGTTTGGAATTGCAAGTCTGTTTTTCTTTGTCATATTCAAAGCCCTGATTCCAGCGGATTTGGCGAAGGATTATCTTGCCGGTGCTATCCTGCTCGGAGCTGCGCCCTGTACGGCAATGGTGTTTGTCTGGAGCCATCTGACGAAAGGCGACCCCGCTTATACAGTGGTACAGGTTGCGACCAACGATCTGATTATCCTTGTTGCATTTACCCCGATTGTGGCGTTCCTGTTGGGTGTTGGCGGCGTTTCCATCCCGTTGGACACCCTGCTCCTGTCGGTGGTGTTGTTTGTTGTCGTACCGCTGGCGGCCGGTATCCTTACCCGGACGCTGCTAATAAGACGGAAGGGTGAGGACTATTTCAAAGATGTTTTCCTGCCGAAATGGAACAACATTACCGTTGTGGGATTGCTTTTAACACTGATTATTATTTTTTCGTTTCAAGGAAATGTCATTATGGAAAACCCACTGCACATCATCTTGATTGCAGTGCCGCTGATACTCCAAACATTCCTTATCTTCTTCATTGCATATTTGGCCAGTAAGGTACTCAAACTTCCTCACAACATAGCTGCTCCTGCCGGAATGATAGGCGCGTCCAACTTCTTTGAGCTTGCTGTTGCGGTTGCCATATCCCTGTTCGGCGCTGGGTCGCCTGTGGCTTTGGCGACAATCGTTGGTGTACTGACAGAAGTACCCGTTATGCTTATACTGGTAAAGATAGCAAATAATACAAAAGGTTGGTTTGACAAATGAAAAGTAAGGTAAATGAAGTAATAGCGTGTTTTAATGATGGTTTTGATTGTTCGCAGGCAATTTTATCAACCTATTGTGAAGAATTTGGGTTAGATAAAGAGACAGCTTTGAAGCTTGCATGTGGCTTTGCTGCAGGTATGGGCAGACTGGGTGAAACCTGCGGTGCTGTCACAGGAGCTTATTTAGTAATCAGTTTAATGCATGGAAGATATTTAGTGGATGATTTTGAATCCAAGGAAAAGACATTTCAATTGATACAGGAATTTGATAAGTGTTTTAATGAACGGAATGAGTCCACAAACTGTAAGAAACTCCTGGGATTTGACTTAAGAGATTGTGATAAAGAGAAAGCCATTGTAAAGGTAAGGGAAGTATGTCCTAAAGCCATAAAGGACGCGGCAGAAATTTTAGAGGCCCTATTATATCAGATTTAACATAGCTGTTCCAATCAGGATAAAACTTATGTGATAGTAACGGCTGCTGTAATGATATTCAAACCAATAATAAATTAAGGAGTGACTATTCTATGAAAACAATGTATATTTATGAACCGGCCATGTGCTGTGAAACAGGTATTTGCGGCGTGGGCGTAGACCCCGAACTGCTCCGCATTTCCACGGTATTCAATAACTTAAAAAAGCAGGGTATATCCGCAAAACGCTTTAACCTGAACAACTTCCCACAGGAGTTTGTTGATAATACCGAGATCAACAAAATGATTAACAGCGAGGGCGTGGACGCACTTCCGGCCACGGTGATTGATGGTGAAATCGTTAAGACAAAAGCATATCCGACCAATGAGGAAATTGTATCATGGCTTGAAATCCCCGCAAGTTATCTTGGTGAAGGAAAGGCAAACGATGGCTGTGGCTGTAAAGGTGGGTGCTGCTAATGGAACGCTTTGATTTACAAAAATTAAGCCTTACAAAATACCTGTTTTTTACGGGCAAGGGCGGCGTGGGGAAGACCTCTGTCGCCTGTGCTGCCGCCGTTACCCTTGCCGACAATGAAAAAAAGGTATTGCTTATCAGCACCGATCCTGCTTCCAATTTGCAGGATGTTTTCAGTATGGAGCTTACGAATAAAGGTGTGCCGATTGCGGATGTACCTGGGCTTTGTGTCGCCAATCTTGACCCGGTACAGGCGGCAGCGGAGTACAGGGAAAGCGTGATTTCGCCATATAGGGGCAAACTGCCAGAGTCTGTGATTATCAACATGGAAGAACAGCTTTCTGGCTCCTGCACGGTTGAAATCGCTGCTTTCAATGAGTTTTCCGCCTTCATCACGGACGAAAAGGCGCAGGCCGAATACGACCACATCATTTTTGATACCGCCCCCACGGGACACACCTTGCGGATGCTGCAGCTACCGTCCGCATGGAGCAACTTTATCAGTGAAAGCACACACGGAGCTTCCTGCTTAGGGCAGCTTTCGGGCCTGGAAAGTAAAAAAGAGATTTATAAAAAAGCGGTTGTAACACTTTCAGACGGAGACATGACAACTCTTGTCCTTGTTTCCCGTCCTGAAACTTCACCGCTCAAGGAAGCAGAGAGGGCTTCTAAGGAGCTTGCCGACCTGGGTGTTCTTAATCAGCTTTTGGTTATCAACGGCATACTTTCTTCCTTTGATGATGGCATATCCGAGAGCCTGTATAACAAACAGCAAAAGGCGCTTTCAGATATTCCCGAAGGGATAAAGAGCATTCCCGCCTATTATGTGCCGCTCCGTGCATACAACATCACGGGCATGGAGAATGTCCGCAGCCTGCTTGTGAAAGATAGTTTTGCCGTTAGCAATGAAATCTTGAATACTTCTGCCATTCCAACGCTCCATAAAATCATTGATGATATGTACGAGAACGGTAAAAAGGTCATTTTCACAATGGGCAAGGGCGGTGTAGGGAAAACGTCCATTGCCGCCGCCATCGCTTTGGGATTGTCTGCAAAAGGCAAAAAGGTTCATTTGACGACCACCGACCCTGCCGCCCACTTGAAATTCGTCATGGATGAAAATAGTGGAATTACCATGAGCCACATTGACGAGAGAGAAGAACTCCGGCGTTATCAGGAAGAAGTGCTTGCCAAAGCGCGGGAAACCATGTCGGATGATGATGTCGCCTATGTAGAGGAAGATTTACGTTCCCCCTGTACACAGGAGATCGCTGTTTTCCGAGCCTTTGCTGAAATCGTTGACAGGGCTGAAAATGAGGTTGTCGTAATTGACACCGCACCTACAGGCCATACGCTGTTACTACTTGATTCTACTCAGAGCTATCACCGCGAGGTAAAGCGTACACAGGGCGACATTCCCGAATCGGTCAAAAAGCTGTTACCACGGCTCCGTAATGTAGATGAAACGGCTGTAATCATCGTAGCCCTTGCAGAAACCACGCCTGTCTATGAAGCTATGCGTTTAGAGGAAGATTTGAAACGTGCCGGAATTGCTACAAAGTGGTGGGTTGTCAATTCATCCCTGTATGCGACTGAAACTTCCAATCAGCTCCTAAAGGCGAAAGCAAGCCATGAAATCGAATGGATGAATAAGGTAGATGAACTTTCTAACGGTAATTTCGCCGTTATCAAGTGGAGCGCGGAAGATATCAGGGGCGACAAGCTACTTGCCTTTTAAGAAAGGAAAAATCATATGACAAAGGTTGCGTTTATCTGTGTGCATAATTCCTGCCGCTCACAGATAGCAGAGGCACTGGGCAGGCATTATGCAGGTGATGTATTTGAAAGTTTTTCGGCTGGGACAGAGAGAAAGCCACAGATTAATCAGGATGCAGTCCGTTTGATGAAACAGTTATATGGGATTGATATGGAAAAAAAGCAGTATTCCAAGCTGCTTCATGAGATTCCTCCGGTGGATGTCATAATCACCATGGGATGCAATGTGGATTGCCCTGTCGTTCCCTGTGAAAGAAGGGAGGATTGGGGATTGGATGATCCTACGGGAAAAAGTGATGAAGTATTTATCATGACGATTCAAACCATTGAGAAAAAAGTAAAGGAACTCTGCTTACAACTCTTGGAAGGATGAATGTAAAAAATAAAGGTAAATAGTTAAAGGACTATATGGTCAGTGCTTTTATGAGAGCTGATTGTATAGTCTTTTTGTTTACATGTTACCTGTGTAAGCATATTGTAAGTGCCTGCTTTCTTGTGATGAGGTATATATAATTAGCTGGGAGGCGGTTTTTCGTCTCAAGCATCTGAGCGGAGCCAGGGATCTGCGTGATATGGTATCTGCAGTAGGCGGGGATATGGAAATGCGGCATGGGATTCTCCTTGCTAAATCCATACCTTCAAAAAAATATAGTATCAAGACAGGGGAAAGTATCATGGAAGCCAGGCAGAAATGTCCTGACCTCATGATCGTTCCACCTAATTACAGCCTCTATGAACAGTCTTCTAGGGCATTTATGGATATATTACGTCAATATTCTCCTGATGTGCAGGTTTACAACGTGGATGAAGCATTTGTTGATATGGCGGGAACAGAGGGACTATGGGGAAACCCCACAGAAGCAGCTGACCGTATCCGCATCCATATCCGGGAAGAGCTGGGATTTACCGTCAATATCGGAATATCAAGCAACAAGCTGCTTGCAAAGATGGCTTCGGATTTTAAGAAGCCTGACCGGACACATACGCTGTTTCCGGAAGAAATCCAAAGAAAAATGTGGCTGCTTCTACCCAGGAGATCCATGAAGCGTCATGCAGGCTTTTTGATGAGCTGTGGGACGGTAAACCGATCCGGCATCTGGGAGTGCATACCGGAAGGATCAAAGACGGGAATTGTTACCGGCAGATTGATATGTTTGATACCACGGATTATGAGCGGTTGGAAAAGCTGGATGAAACAATAGATATGATAAGGGAACGTTATGGAATAGATTCTGTTCAGAGGGCAACCTTTGTAAAAAATCCGGTAGATCACATGTCGGGGGGCATTTCACGGGAAAAGAGGAAGGTTGATTATAACAGCCTGAAGATTATTTAATTTTGTGGGGAGGTGGTTCGTTATGGCATTTGGTATAGGAATTTTGACAGATGGAAAAGATGCAGGCTCTATCCGTGGAAAACAGATAGAGATAGCATGTGAATGCTGGTTTACGGCTAAAGGACGTACAATACCGCGTATGATAAAAATACAGGATGGGAACGGTGCGATACAGACTATAGAGGAAATCAAAGTGAAATATTCGGAAGAAAAAAATTACTCTGGCACCCGTTCTGTGGAATATGATTGTACCATTATATTTGACGAAGTGACACATGATGTAAAGCTGATATTCTTTAAAGAGGAATGCCGGTGGGTGCTCCGGACCATATGAAGTAATGAAGATAGGCAACTATATAGTTAATAATGGACGGTTGATTAAATAAAGCAGCTGTAGAACGTCAATAAAGTATTCCACATGTATCAAGTCATCAGGCTAAAGCTTGCTGCCATATGGGTTAATAGGAACCTTTTTGCTTACTTATATAAGAAAGACCGCTCATTTCTACAATAAAATGAGAGGTCTTTGGCACTCTTAAAGAATCTGATTGCAAACAGCTTTTCAGTTCCTTAAGCAGTTAAAAATTAGCTAATGAGCTTATACCATTATCTTATCATCCTGCAATGAAAGAATTTCCTGTTCGGTTAGACCTGTAATCTCCATAATATCCGTAATATCCACATCCTTATCAAGCATTTTTTTTGCAATTATTGCCTTTTCTTTCTGCCGTTCTCCAATACCATACTCAATACGCTCTTTTTCAAAAATCTTTTCAATTTTCGTCATACTTAAAAACCTCCTAACTTCCTCTGAATATTCCTCATCAACAAATCTGTCACTTGCTACTAATACACCGGTTAAAGCCATTAACTGGAGCTTTTCATCTGGTATCTTTTTGGAAACCTCAACGACCTTCTCCAGCATGACCTGCTTGCCTTCCCTGCCTTTCTGGGTAAGGGGAAGGATGATAAGTTTCATGATGTCATCATCAGTGAGTGGCTGGCCGCTTTCTATTTTTTCCCTGATAGCCTGGTATTCTGCATCGCCATCAATGTTGATCAGGAAAACCTGTTCCGTACGGAGGGTAATACAGTCTGTTTCCAGGACTGGATCAGCTTTTTCTATATCGCCGGTATAAATGATGATCAGCCTTAATTTTATATCCTTTATATCATCAGAAAAATATTTTTCCATTACCCTCGCAACATAGTTCAGGTATTTTATTTTATTACTGCGTTTCGACGTTGATTCGTAATCTACAATTAAATAGGTTCCATCTTCCAAAAGAAACAGGTTATCCATGGCCTTTTCATCCGCTGATATTTTAGGGAGATTAGTAGGCAGGACTTCCTTGATTGGCGGCAGGTCGATGCCGTATACAGCAAAGCTTTTCTCTTTATAGGCTTCACTGAGAACCTTAAACAGAACATCCTTATTTTTATATGATATTCCTTTTGGCATAAAATATCCTCCTCTTGTATTAATTTTATTATAGCAGATAAGGGTTCCTAATACAATTGGAAAGCCTTATCTGCAAGAAAATTAGTTAAATCCATTATCCTGCACTATAAATTTAGTGCGGTTAATTAATGTGGAATGCGGTTCAATGAGATATTTACTATATCTCACTGTAATAATTTCATATATTCTTCCGCCACTAAACTATCCCGTTTTACTTCTGTTACTTTCCTGTGGATTTCCCTGACTAATTGGCTGCTGGTACCGGATACAAAGGAATCCGTGGTATTTTCAATGTAGGCCAGAAATTCCTTCATTTCATCATCCACATCTTCAGATGCTCCCTTTGTGTTCAGAAACAGTATCGTGGCATCCTCCCCAAGCAGAAGATCAGGGTTCTCTTTGCAGATATTTTGAAATGTATATATATCTCTTCCCATCTGAAATGGGTCAAATGTGCAGATATAAATGATAAAGCTTTTCCGCAGATTCCCATAGGGTTGACCTTCCGTAACGCAGTCATAGTCAATATGTTCCTGATGAAGGCGGCTACGTTTTGGAGAGTCGCCGTATTTTCCGAGCTGTATTTCACAACTGCAGACAGTGTCTTTACCATCATTTAAGCAAATGTCAGCATATACTCCCTTGTTATTTAAAACCAGATCAATAGTCTCCTGGCTGGCCGGGAATATGATATCCTTAATCTGAATATTCAGGATTTTCTCCAGTAATTTGCAGCATATCTCTCTGTCTCTCATTACTTTGGTAAACAGGTACTCATCTTCCAGGTTCAGGTCATTAAGGTTATTTCTCGTAGAACAATCTCTCATATACATAATTCCTCGCTTTCTTGTATAGCATCATGTTTTATTGTGTTGCCAGTTTCAATGTGCGGTTTTTGAATAATATCGACATCTTTCCTGACTGTTACATATAATAAGGAGCAGCCAGGAAGGGAATTCCTTGAAACTTTTTTTAGAAATGGTGATTTCCTAAGCAGACAGCATATCTAAAAACTGCTGTTCTGTCAGTATGGTAACGCCAAACTGTTTTGCTTTATCAAGCTTACTGCCAGCTTTTTCCCCATAGATCAGGTAATCTGTACTTTTCGTGACAGAGCTTCCAGCAGTGGCTCCTAAGCTTATGATTTTGTTGTTAATGGAGTCACGGGTAAAATTTTCCAGTTTGCCGGTGGCAACGATGGTACATCCGTTGAAAGGACTGCTTTTCATTGTCATAGTGTTTTCCTCTTTTCTTTCCTCAAAATTGAGTTCTTTCTGTAAGGTTCTACATAAAATAACATTGTCTGAATTGTGGAACCAGTCATGGATATTCCGGCTCATGGTTCCGCCAAAGTCATCCAGGCAGGTAAAATCAAACCAGTCCATAGCGGCAAGTTCAAAAGCCCGGAGGTCACCGTTGAAATAGCGTTCCAGCTCCCGGCTGGCGGTTCTGCCGATCATGGGTATGTCCATGGCCACTACGAAACGTGAAAAAGTAGTATTGCGGCTCTCCTCAATGGCAGCCCACATCCTTTCATAAGATTTCTCGCCAAAACCCTCCAGGGCAATGATCTGTTCACGGTAGCGATCCAGATGGTAAATATCCTGGAAGGACGTTAAGTATCCAAGACCAATAAGCTTTTCCAATATTGCTTCAGAGATGCCCTTTATATTCATGGCTTTTTTCTCTACAAAGTGGACAAATCGTTTTAAATTTCTGCTGCAGCATTTTGGATTGTCGCAGTGCAGGGTCTCCACTATGCGGTTCTTATCTGCATTCCTTGTGTAAGTCCTTGTATCGCTGCCGCAGCATGGGCAGGTTTTGGGAATCATATCCTGATAATGCCCACGATTCATATTCTCCTCTATGTGTGGTATTATCATGTTCCGTTTGGAAACCAGGATATGGCAGTCAGGATAAAGTTCCAGCTCCCTGATAAAAGTCAGGTTATGGAGACTTGCCTTGGATACTTCACAGCCGTCTATTTCCACTGTGTCAAATACGGCTACAGGAGCGATTTCGCCGGTCCTGCCGGGAGTCCATTCAATAGACCGGAAGGTGGTCTCATGGGTATCATCCTCAAATTTGTAAGCCAGACCATCTTTATAATGGTGCCCGGTCCGACCGCAGGTCTTAGAGTAGCTGATGCTGTCGTATGTTATGACCAGTCCGTCGATAGGGATATCCAGTGTGTCTGCAAGATCCTTTAACATGGTCATTTCATCCTCCAATTCCGTTAAGGCCACGGAGGGAGATACTGGGACTGCCGGGCAGGTTCCGAACCCGAAACTGGAAAGCATCTGCAGCCTGCCGGCTTTGCTGTCGGCAATATCTGTGAATTCTTCCAATCCCTCCAGGACATTAAAAGGAAGGAATGTTATAGACCTTTCATGGCAGGTATTTGCATCCAGGCAGCGGGCAGATCCGGCAGCCAGGTTCCTGGCATTGCGGTATGGTTTCCCACTGCTGTCCGTAATGCTTTCTTTCAGGCGTTCAAAATCTTTCCCTTGGATAAAGGCTTCCCCGGTTATCACAAGTCTTCCCATATAAGGAATGGTAACCGGTACATTCTGGAAGGCAAGGATATTATGGGTAATGATTTCTCCAACTTCTCCATCACCCCTGGTGGATGCCACTGCAAGTTTACCGTTCTCATAATCCAGTTTTACAGTTAGACCATCCAGCTTTAGCATCAGTAAGGTATTCTGGCCGTTTAGGAAAGATAAAATATCCATGCCCTGCTTTGTTTTATCTAGGGATAAAAGCGGGATGGAGTGTGTTGTTTTATCCAGCTTACTGATTGCCCTGTAACCGGCTGTCTGGGTAGGCGAATTACTGATGGTAATGCCGGTAGATCTTTCCAGAGAAGCCAGTTCATCATACAGATGGTCATAGGCCGCATCGGAAACACTGGGAGCATTCAGGTTGTAATATTCGTGCCGGTACTGGTTCAATTGCTGCACAAGCTCACGGATCCTTTTTGCCTCTGGTACATTGGTTTTTGTTAGTTCTGTTGTCATGTTCGTTCTCCTTTTTTTGGGTTATTTGTTATTGTCATTCGTGCGAAAGGAATGGGAAATGTGATGAAACCTCCTTTCTATGGGCATAAAAAACGGGAAGCCATACGAGATACAATGTGTATCAGGTATCATTCCCGCGATACGTGCAGTAACTGCCTACAAATAAAAAGCCAGAAGGCATAAAGTGCCAATGCACTTCATACTTCCTGACTTCGTTCAAACTTAAACAACGTGTGGTTCCTTTCGGGAAAACACAAAATCAATAACAAGGTTATTATAGCACAATATATAGATTAAATCAAATGATACTTACTATATATTGTATCCATATTATACATCTGAATATTATGGTTATTAATTAAAAAAGGGAAGAAATGCGATGTTTTGCATTCCTTCCCTTGCTGTTCATAAATTACAGATCTAAGATTATTCAAACAGATGTATGGCTACAGATTCATTTGGGAACATGGCACTAAGTTCCTCTGCCGAAGAAGCCGTTATGTCTCCGTTTTCTTCAAACCATTGCAGCAGTTTATCTTCGGAGGGAAAATAAAAATCGGCATCATCTCCTCCAGCATTTTGCATGAGAGTCCCTAAAGAATGATCAAAAACCTCTTCTTCCCAGTACAGGATTACCTTGTACCTGTTATTCAGGAACCGGCCAGATGCATCTGTATTGACATAAATGCCACAGCCTGGTTCCTCTGCACAATAGACGTAACCAACATGGTAGAATTCACTGATCATTCGGTATGCATCTGATAAAGGGATCCAGCAGGAATCGCACCATAAAGTCAGACAGGTATCCTGAATATCTTTGTGGACCATGGTTCCGCGAAGGTATATTTCATCCGTAGGTAGCCCTGCATATATGAATAGCCGGTCAAAAGAAGCATCTGAAGTTATGCTCGCTATGCTAAAGCAAGCACTGACGGCATCCTTAAGTCTGTTAAAATCTTCCTGGCAGCCTTCCAGTGAATGGAAGACCACCGTATCTAAGCAGCAATTTGCCATGATTACACAGCCTCCTTTTTACCATATTATTGTTGGTTTTTTCTCGGTTACTTTGCCGTCTGAGAACACCCATCTCCACATATCATCTTCCTCTCCCAGCATCTGTATATAAGAGCCTTCCTTTACATAAGGAGCCAGGGCTTCAAACAGGATTTCACCATCAGAATACTTTTCGCCATAAAAGCGGATATAATCACAATTTCCATCATCATCAAACGCAATTTCCCAGTCGCATATGAGCATAAATTCATCAAAGCTTTTTGCATTTTCAAATTCTGAATATCTGTAGTAACCTATTTGGTTTCCTTCCCTGAATAGATTCAGGGCATCGCTCCAAGCAGACGGTATCTTATCTTTATCAATAAAAAAATTATTCTTCATTTGAGACATATTGTATGACATAATTATAGAACTCCTTTCTGTTGCATTCATGTTTTATTAGTAGTATTTAGCTTGGTTTTTCCTGATACAATGTTTTCATATCATGATTATAGAGCAGTATTCCGAAATGAAATTCTCTAACCATGCTCCATTTACCATCCCATATACATCCTGAAGCGGCATTATATATTAAAGGAGCCTGGTACGGCTCCTCTAAACACTCTTCCGTTAGATATAAGCAGATGTGTTTGGCATAGAAAGGCTCTAAATCTTTTATGATCAGTTCCCTTAAAGATAATGCCAAAGATTCCAGTTCCTCAATATCCTGATAGCAGTAGGCTGCAACGGAAAGCTTCTTAAGATAGCCGGATTTCTGTATCGCTTCCTCAACAATCGGAACTGCCTCATCAAGCAGGTCCTTATGTATTCGCATATTTTTGAACACAATCTGCTTTGCAAAGAGTGAAGATGTTTCACTGATTTCTTTGCAGAGACTTTCAAATCCCTTTTTATATTTTGTTTTCAGCTCTGTAATAGGGACTTTTTCCTTATTCCTTTTTAAGGTGCCAAGCAGCTCTTCCAGTTTGAATCTTATGTCTTGGTCTGGCATAGTATCAGCTCCTTTCTTTGGATAGACGGCGGAAGGAAACGCAGCCTAATTTAATTTATCAAGTAACCTTTTAATTATAAGTTTTGCGACCTCTATATCAGATATTCTGTTTACTTCTGAGTATTGATCAAAATTATCGTATTGCTTGGATAGAATATCTTTTAGTGTGCTGTCTGCTTCTAAAGTTATTCTCGCACTTTCTTCAAAATCAATCATAAAAAATTCCTTTCCCTGGTTAGTGTCTACTTTTCCGCTATATAAGCGAATTTAAATTTAGCTGTCAAATTTTCTGTGCTATACCTTGTAAAAAGTATTGCCGTACGTGTCGTCAATACTAAATGTCCATTGCCCGTTGTGCCTTTTTACGGGCTTGCGTATTATCGGCTTCTCGTCCGTGTCATGGACCAGCAATTTGATTGTGGTATCGCTTGCCTTTATGATTTCGTAAACCACGCTGTTGTATTTCCCGTTTCCCAAGCCCATTGAGCCGTCCCATTTCTTAGCGGTGAATTGCTCTCCGACCTTGAACGGGTGGGGTTCCCGTTTCTTTTCTTCGCCCTTGATAATTTCGTCGATTTCGGCGTATGTGGCTTGTAACAAGCCGCCCGCCGCGCCTCCGGTTAAGATTTTGAAGCCTACATTTAGTGAGCCGATGCTGATGATTTCAACTTCTCCCCAACGCTTAATGAGGACGATATATCCAACCTTGATATTATCTTTGTTGAAACGAATGCCCCCTATTTCATCGAGCCGGTTTTCGAGATAGCCTTGTTTGTCCATAGCCTTTTCTACGAGTTCTAATTCACGCGAAATTAAAGACTTCACGCTCTCGGTGGTAACAACCTCGCCGCCGTGCCACTTCTTTTTCTCACCATTCTCAACGGCGTATAGAATTTCCTCGTAGTAAATGATGTTCTTTTCCCTGTCGCGGACCTCTTTTTTGCATTCCTTAATCCGGCGGTCAAGGTAGGCGCGGTCGCTGAATTGCGCGTTTGAGGCGGTCGCCCGCGCCGTGTCCGCGCGGTCCATGAAATAGCTGCTTTTGCGGTATTCATCAAAACCTTTGTGATAACGGTTGTAAAGGCGCTCGCGGTAATTTGTGAATGCTCTGCCTGCGGAGCTACTGATGTTTGGCTGCGTAAAAAATGCTATATCCCCGCGCATACTCTCCAACGGCTTTTGAAGAGCCGCGCCGCGCTTTTCGGCGTTTGCGGCATATTGTTCGTACCGTTCGGCGCGCTCCTCGGCGCGCTCCGCCTGCCGCTCAATCTGCTCGGCGTATGTGAGGCGTTCGCCTTCGCGCTGCTCCTCGGTAAATCCAAATTTTTTGGCTACTTCCTTTGCCCGCCAAAGGTGCGGCTCTTTCGCGCGGCTTACCCAACATTTCCCCCGGTTGCTCCAAAGAAATGCGCTCTTGATTTCGCGTCGCTGCTCCTCGGTAAGGGCATTATATTCTGTTTTTTCAAAATGCAACTCGATCTTAGTAGTTTCGAGGTTGAAGATGTAATTGTTCATAATTTTTACTCCTTTTATATGCTAAACTTTAGGTTAGTTATCATCTACCCATGTAATGCTTAAAACAGAATTTCTACGAAATCCTTCATCTTTACAAAACATATTAAAAAATTCGGATAGTTCTTTTTCTGCACTTTTTAATGACTCCGTTGTAAATTGCGTTGTGTCTGATTCACCATCACTGTTTATAAACCATATATCAAATGTTGGATGATAACATGGTGTATCTGATCTGTCATATTGTAAACGTTTAAAAGCTTCTTTGATCGTCATAGCTTTTACCTTTCTGAAATTAAATGGTTATACGGCAATGAAGCTTCCTGCCGGTTCTTTTGCAAACTGAACAGTATAAATACTGCCTACAGTCTCAAACGTCACATAAGCGGGAGCTACTTCAAGGATAACCATCACCCTGGAGGTCCGGGCTACTTTTCCATTATGGATATATGTAGCAGGCTCTCCCGGCCTTAACGTGGTTAGTATGCTTCCGGTCAGGCATAATTGCCTTTTGCCGTCATTAATATTTCTGGTTTTTATCATGATTTGTTCCCCCATTGCATATAAATTTCCTGCATTCTTCAGGATGTTTATCCAGTGCACCGTTGCAGGATAAGCCTTTAGTTATGTACCGCATATAGATGGGGCATCCGGTATAGCAGGTGAAGCTGCCCGGCGACGGACAGAATTCATTCCGCTGTCGGTCCAGTTCCTCTGAAATATGATAACCATATACACGGTTTGAAAAATAAAGTATGGTTTCTTTTTCTCTTTTCATGGAAGCTCCTTTATGCTACCTGGTAATTTAGCCGGTAGGAACCTTCGCCACAGGGGATATACTGTCCCTTGTGTTCGTAGATGCTTGCCCGGATACGTTCCCTGTAATGGTTATTTTTCTTCGCTTTTGGATGGTGTTCAAGTCGTTTATAGAGTTCTGCCAGGCTGAGCTTTCCGCCTGCATCTTCCAGGGTCATGCGTATGAGATGGTGCCATGTTAAAGCTGATAAATCCGTATCCTTAACCGAAAAGCAGCCTTCCTTCGCATAGTGGAAGAAGATTGACAGCGCATCCTTCTTATGAAAGAGCAGAAGATACTCCGTGACAATCGGGATGAATGGTTTGTTATATCTCCTGCTATCAGAGACACAGTTAAACTGGGATTTGATAATAAAGGACTCAAAATTCCCCATCCGCATCATGTCATGCTGGATGCTGTAAAACCGTCCGTCTGCTCGGATGTCACCCACAAGGACAGCCATACGGCCATCCTTCCTGAGTGCCATGAAAAATTTACGGATGCATAGGTTCAGCTTCTCCAAAAAATCATTGTAATTTATACATCTGGACAGGTCATCCGGATGGGGTTTACCCCACATGGAGCCGGAATACTGGATAATGTTATGGTAGGGCGGATGAAAGAAGATCAGGTCCGCCGAATCCATCACATCATTTTTTAAGGCGTTCCAGTTACCAAGGCCAGCTGCAGGAGAAGGGTTTAAGTCATATAAAACAGACTTTACACCAAATCTGTCCGCAACCGACTTGCTGGTACCTGAACCGGACATGGGATCCAGAAGGGTGAAGCTCCGGGTGTCCTTGCCGTAGTATTTCTTACAGTCAAGGATATATCCCAGGACTGAAGAAACCACTTCCGGAGAGCAGTTGCCCCGCCATTTGCTGCTTCCGCCTTCACCTCTCTCAGGAAAAGCCATGAAAGAGGTCAGGTCTTTCCCTACACGTTTCCGCAGGTTTTCTGTACCGAGCATTTGGGCGATGGTAAGCCAATCTGTGCCGAATTCCTGTTCTAAAAGTGTTGCTGCTCTTTTCAGGTTTTTTTCATGCATGTGTTTCACGCTCCTTCATTCTGGTAGATTCCGTTTTCCCAATGCCCGGACAGCCTGCGCCGCATACGATGAAAGCGGCTGCTGATTCCCTTCGGGGTAATGCCGAATATCTCAGCAAGCTCCGGATAGGTCAGGCCGTTTGCCTTTAAGCGCACCATTTTTTGTTCAGTGTCTGTCAGACAGGACATGACTTCCAAAACATACATCCAGTCTGCAGCTCGTTCCTGCAGAGTATTTTTTCGGCAGGGAATAAGTTCATCCAGGGAAAACCCGTTTTCAGGTACTTTTTGAAAGCTTATGGTAACAGCTTTACGTTTCAGGCGGTTTGCGTGAATGTAGTAATCGTGCAAGGCATCATTCATCTGCCGCCAGGCAATTGTCGAAAAGCTGTACCGGGAAAGTCCCGGATGTTCATCATAATTCTGGACAGCAGATAAATACCCAAAAATCACAACATCATAGTATTCATCTTCTGGCAGTCCTCTGTAAGATAAGAACTGGTCAACCAGTTTAATATGCTCAGAGGCAAATTCCTTCTGGCATGGGGTTAATTCATGTATTTTTTTCATAGTCAGCTCCTTTTCATTCTTTTGTTAATTCTGTTAATATGGCTGCCAGCATCTTGGCACAGGCAAGCTGTTCTGTTGTAGTGTCCCTGTGATGGAGCAGAAGCACGGCTCCTGTCTGTTCTTTGCATGTACCGATGGGATAGAGTGCATGTAGGGTGTATTTTCCGTCTCCGAACAGATCCAGGGGATTTCCTGCGTTATATTGATAGGGTTCCATATGCTGGATGTATGTTCTGACTGCCAATGACAGAAGCGTTTCGGAAGAAAACTGTATCCCCTTAGATACCAGTACATACTCCGGGCTGCAAATTATGCAGCTTCCACCGCAGGTACCTATATATGCCTCCAGGTATTTCCCGCAAAGGTTTTCCAGGTTCTGCAGCATCCGGCATTTTGAAATAATAATTGAATGCCCGGATACTCCGATATCAACAGGGTCGCCCTCTTTCATATGAAGTGTCTTGCGAATTTCTTTTGGAATGACAATCCGTCCAAACATGTCAAATTTGCGGATCATCCCGGTCTTTTCTATTTTCATTTCTATTTTCCTTTCTAAGATAAGAAGGGAGTACCAGCTGGCATTCCCTTCTTAATAATTTTATATCACCCAATCCCCCCATTTACCGTTCTTAAAGGGATAAAATAGGTCATATGCCTCCATTCAAGTCTTAAGCAATATCCCTGGCGGCCTGGCGCTCTGCCATGGTATTCTTCGCCAGTTTGATAAGCGGAGGAGCCACAGCTTTTTCCCAGGCATCTATGTAAGAAGATACCCGGCTTAGGAGCTTGAACAGGTCAAGGTCACTTAGGTTGGCGTACACTTTGGCCGTAGTGACAAAAGAGTTGGCCTTCATATGTGTCCCGCCATTAGCGTTCTTCTGGGGAATTCCTTTACCATTTTCTATCTCAATATACCATGGCAGTTTCCGGTCATTCCCTTTGGTATCCTTTACCGCACGGATAATCCGGAGCTTTGTGACCTGAGAATAGCCTGAAGCATCTCTGTCTCCAAATATTTTATCCTGCTGGAAAACGTATTCCTGGAATCCTGCTGTAAGGCGGCTTAAAATGAACCTGGCCTCTTCAGGAGAAATGTTAGCCTGTACAGTAAGGGCCTTATCCCCGGTGCCTTTGGAATAATCCATCATTAGGATCCCGATAAGGGAATGCTTTTTTCTACCGTCTTCCCCGGGTTCCCCACCCGCGTGGATATGGGCATAGGATTCCAAAGGGGCAGTCTTTAGTTTGTCCCTGAATTCCACCAGTGTCTTGCTGTTCTTGTAGACAGCGATCTGCGAGGAGATATAATTTTCATTCATATATTTGTTCCTTCTTTCTGTTATGGTATCAAGCTGACATTTTTCTCTGGATATGCCTTATAATCAGCTTGCCTAAATTGACGGGGAGCTTCTCCAGGCTGGTGATGTCCAAAAAACCATCCCCATAAATCCTCTGGATGTTAGGCTTGTCGCTTCCGATGGCAGCGGCAAATATCTGGATACCCTTTGCAGAGAATTCCTTCTTGATACCACGCAGGTCGGCTTCTGCTTCGGTTCCGTAATATCCGCTTGCGGCGGGCTGCCCGTCTGAGATGATGAAGAGCAGCTTTATTTCTTCCGGTCTAGTCATCAGCCGTTCCGCTACAAAGCGTATGGCGGCACCGTCACGGTTTCCTGACCTAGAACTCATGTCCATAAGCCGGTACTGGTCCTTGTTATCCATGGAATCAAATTCGGCATAAGCATAAAGCTCCACGTTCTCATCCTCTGTGTGTCCATAAATGGCAATGGGGATTCCTAGCCCTTTACAGAAGTCATGGAGGATGATGGAAGCTGAGCGCGCATAAGTAACGCGGTCGCAGCTACTCATGGAGCCGCTCTCATCATTGATGATGGCTACGGCAATATCAATACTGTCATTGGGTAGCTTCATTTTATAGAAGATCTTTCCATCCCTCCTAACAGCATTACGGGCATTAATCCGTTTCCCTATGGGAAGACCATCCAGTTTTCCGCCTTCCTTGTAATCCTTCAGTATTTGGGATATTTGCTTCTGCAGACGCTTGGAGATTAACAGGAGGGGAGGTGCTATCCTTTGATAGGCTTCCCCGTAGGACTGGTCTACGTAAGACATCCGATTTATATTGACATGGATGCCCCTGTGTGCATTCCCGTAACGGATTTTATCCGCTTCCTGCTGCAACTCTTCTGATAGTTCCTCCTCATAATGAGCATGGGCTGCATCTTCCGCAAGCTGTGTCATAATCCGATGCATGTCGGCTTCTGCCTGAGAGACATACCCGATCCCTGCATAGTCACTGTCACGTTTGATGCCACCGTCGCCGTCTTCTTCAATTTCTTCTGTCTTTTCCAACTCCAGGCGTCCAGTTTCATAATCCAGGACCTGTTGTAGCTCATTCAGGTTGTCTTCATCATCAGCGGGTTCGTGCTTCCATTTTTTATTGCCGGCTGCAGGTTTCCCGGATCCGTCAGGCATAGGAGAGCCACCAGCTAATTGGTTAGCCAGGTCATCCTCTGCTTGGGAAGTTCCGTTCTTTTCATCCTCCCGCACCTTTTCGATCAGGCCCTGCATATGGGGCCAGAGCATGACGAGCATTTTATTGACTGCCCGGAACCGGACCCTTGCATCATCATCGTAGGCGGCATCATCTACCAGGGGAACGCATTCATACAGCATGTTCAGGTAAGTTCCCTTATAACCGCTAAGGTTGTTTACATCCCCTGTTTTGGCATACTGAATCAGCAGGTTGATGATAATGGATATTTCGTAATGGCCATTGTTGATTTCTTCCTGGACAGAAAGCATTTCTTCCGCAAACCGCAGATTATTAAGAAGAATACCTATTTTATAGGAACCTGGAAATGCATCACATATTCGGGCTTCTATATAGACATCCTCCATGATATTCATTAGGTTGTGTGAAATCATGGAAAGAACATGCAGGGCGGCAGTATCGCCATCCTCAAGTGCTTCCTTTATTTCCTTCAGATTTTTTTCCTGTGAGGGTGTCAGCCCATCCGGTTCTTCAGGATAAAACCGCCCAACTGATAAGGTCTGATGGTAAAGCGCCAGCATTGTAAAGTCCGAAAACAGGATGTGGCCGCATTCATGGCCTACGATCCCAATCAGGCTGTCTGCCATCAGGCTTTTTGTCGGGAAGCTCCTGGTCAGGAAGTTTCCGGCATTTACGCGTATGACGCGGTTATTAGTATCAGCGACGCCTGCATGATCCGAATCATCCCAGTAGGTGATGACCCTGCTCCTCCTGCGGTAGCGTCCGGTTGCCCCTTCGGCTATATCCGTTAAATAGGCCCCGAACTGGGGGGAGGAAAATATTTCTTCCTCCGTTAATTTGCTCTTTTCATTTGCAATTCGTTTTTTCATTGCAACATGCGATGTTCTCATTCTTTTTATACCTTCCCTTCATCCTGGGAGAGGGAACCATATAGAAGCTCTGCTATAGACAAGCTAAAATACGCTGCCATGTCTGCAAGAATCTGCAGCGGCGGCAAACAGAGAGCCTGTTCATATCTGGAAATGCTTCTTTGGGTTGTCCCCAGTTTTTTTGCAAGTGTTTTCTGGGATATGCGCGGACTGCCGCGTAAACGCAGGTAACGCATATTTTTTGCCAGATTATTCTTTAATAATTTTTCTTCATCAAGTGTCATAGGCATTCACCTATCTAGGCAGCAAATTTCTGCTCTAAACAGGAGGAGAGGATGTCGGCACGGTTTTCCGGATCACTGGAGACGGATGAGAGCACCGTATATTTCGCGGCTTCCAATTGATTTCCGCAGACCATATAGGACTGTACCCAACTGATCAGTTCACGTACCCCGCAGCTGCCATCATTAATCATGGTTTCCCTGCAGCGTTCACTGATTTCCAGTACAGTGGCAGCCATTTCCGCAACAGCGGCTTTATCCGTGCAGCCGGTTACCTTCATGACCCGTTCCGCCATGGTGTCAGCGTCCGGTTCCTCTATATCTATGGTCAGGCTCATCCTGGAAAGAACCGACTGATTCATGTCACGGCAGCCAGTGTAATTATGATTTGTGGTTACCACAATGACGGTATCTGGATGACGGCGAATGGTTTCGCCTGTCATTAAGGTAACGCTGGCACAACGGTCAAGCAATGCATTCAGACCAACTAACACGCCTGGATTAGCAATGACCGTGGGTTCCTGCAGCTCAATGACATATCCGTTTTTTATGGCAGTTATCAAAGGTGTTTCCACAAACCGAAATCGCTGTCCCTGGGAATTTTCTGTTGCCTGGATTTTGGCATCCCGTTCCATGATTTCCAGTAATTTGTCATAAACCTCTGTATCTGTGATGTCTTCCTGATAAATCCCTGTCAGCTTTTTATAAGCAGAAGGCGGATCCATTTGGATATCCTCCAGGGTCGGGTAAACTCCATGGAAAGGTTCTCTGCTGTCCGTATCCGGTAGCATCTGTCCGAGCAGGTCATACACTTCCGTGTTGGCCGAGCAGGTGTAAAACAGATACGGAAGCCCCAGACCAGCGGCAATGGCTTTCGCGCCTTCGGTCTTTCCTGTTCCTGCCGGTCCTCTTAGCATGAAGTTGCGCATGGGCTGGATGCCGCCTGTAGTCATCTGGGCATGCTTGCAGATGCCTTCCACTTCAGGCGGTATGACATACCAGTCCTCAATGGCAGGGATCAGTAATTCTTCCTGTGGGGTAAAGGATCTTTCTGAAAGTGTATAATGCCGGTAAAAATCATTCTTACTTATGGAAATGCTGCCGGAAGAGGCAGAAGTTGCTGTGAGTATCCTGAATGTGCCAAACAGTACGCTGCTTGGGGAATAGGTGCCTTTGTTCAGATTCAGTGCGGTAAGCTGCGGCAGGTTGCCGGTACTTTGCATGGACAGCCGGATTCCTGCACTGGGCAGTGTGTCGGCCCCTTCAATCCTCCGGTATAGATTATCACATAGGATAAAAGCAGCTTTTTCTGCTTCGTCCATATCTGCATAACCGTCATTCTTACATCTCCCCAGCAGGTCGTAATTGTCTCGGAATTCGTCATCCGTGAGTGCCTCCGGCATCAGGGCAAAAAAGAGTGCCGTTCCGGTATTGCCTCCGGCTTTCAGGGAATATACCTTTGGCTGGGAAGTAACGTCATCATAGCGGCCTGCATTGAATTTCCCTGTTTTTTTATGAAAGACCACTGCATGGATTTCGCCGGTACGGCTCTGATATTCTGCAATAAGTTTATCCCCCTGCGTTCCAATGGCACTTTCCGAGCTTCCGGAGGGAGTTAAACTGGTATCCGTCTCCATATATGCCAGGATGGCATTTAAGAGTGAGGAATGTAATGTGGATTTTTTAACGGCTATGTTGCAGTAAGTGGAATAGTGGGTATTACTAATGTTTGATGTGATGCTGTCAAATGGTTTTGGCAGGGACATTTTCCATGTCCAGCTGCCAAAAAGAAGTGTTTTTGGCATAATCTTAATTTTCCTTTCTTTATATCCAAGATACCTGCAGGTGGTCACCTGCAATTTTCCCTTTTAATTCGTTTTCCGTTAGGATGGAAATCAGTTCCTCCCAGTAAATCTTCCCTGGGAAAGCATCTAAGGTCGCCTGTATCATTTCCTTTTTTTGGCGGTTGATTACAATGTCCCCGTTTTCCTTTATGCAGAGCTTCGAGTGTCCGTTGGCATTCAGCTCCGTTATTACGGTATCCAGTACCTTCTGGCCGATTAGTTCATACCATACGCCCACATCTACAACATGTGGTTCGGCTGCCGGTTCCGGTTCTTCATCCTGGGCAGGAGTACCGGCTTGAGCAAAGTTTCCGATGGTCATAGGTTCTACATGGATACGGCCAAAGCGGTCAAAGGTAATGTCTGCATGGGTGTATTTTTCCATGTTTTCCACAAGAATCCGGAAGGTCTTTCCCGAAAGGATCCGGCTCAAGTCTGGTGCTTCTTTCCATTCCCAGACTGCATTCTGATAAGCGGACTTTATTTTATCCGTGATCCGTAGTGCAATATGCTGCAGCATGGCTTGCTGTTCTGCATCATTTAAGGATGTTACTGCAGCTGATTCTGACCGTATCGCTCTTTGTACCGACAGCTCTTCCGGTAGTTCTTCCTGTATGGGAAATTGTTCAGCCAGTGTTTTAAAAAGGTGCTTGATGGAGCCGGCGAGATATCCAACCAACTTAATTATGTGCTTTGCCAGAAAACTGCCCAGTACCACGGTCAGCCATAAGATACAGGTCAGTACCATCAGTACCTGTGACTTTTCCCTTTGGAAAAACACGGCAAGCAAGAGCAGCGTTACGATTAAGATGTGTATACTCTTTGTAAAGATTGATTTTTTCATTTGATTCATCCTTCCTTTTGTCTTTTTCTGAAATAAAAAAAGAGGAATTGCGTCAGCGCAGGTATGATTCCTGTCTGTCAGCAATTCCTCTTTTGGCCGTTAACCATACATCAGTTAAACGGCAATCCATTGTCTCCACAGTCCATCTGTTCAAATCCGTTGTCATCCGCCGGTATATCATTTGCATTCGCTTCCCCGTCGGTTTTTGACCTGTTGGTAGGGGCATAAGCCCAGTCATACAGGGTGATTTTGGGCATGAGACCTTTGGAACTGTCGCGGCGTGTGAACTCTACCAAATCAAGATCACCTGCTACAGTAATAAGGCTTCCTTTCTTTACTCCGGCTTTGATGATCCGCTCAGCGGCATGACCAAACAGGATGCATTGGAAGAAATTGGTGTGTTCATTTTCACCATAGCCCTTATTGACAGCAATGTTGAACTGGATATAGGTGGTGCCTTTTCCGTTCTGGCTGGTCAGCAGCTCAAGGTCTGCAGTTACCCGGCCCATGGTTGAAATGGTTGTTTGTTGTGACATGATTCATTTCTCCTTTCGTTTTTGAAATTTTTCATTAAAAAAAGTGCCAAAAGACTGCCATTTATAAACATGGTATCTCTGACACTAATTTCAATCTTAAACAACGTGTACTGGAAGAAGTACGCTTCATCCATGAAATATGTTATGCATATTTCATCCTGATTACAGGAATGTACAAAAATCAATTACAGTATCATACTACCACAATATATAGTTGGTGTCAAATGTCTGAATACAATATATTGAATTTATGATTATAGTGTATGATTGTAGGTATCAGTCCTATATGGACTGTTTTAGACTTGGAAATGCAATAGGAAGTAATAATAAACACAAAAATAACCGCCTAATCTGTACGCTAAGCGGTTATCTTGCTTAATCATTGAATGTAATTCTGAATATGTATTCGGTATGTTTTATAGGATAGCATTTTGTGTTTATTGTGTCAATTAAAATTTAAAAATAGTGATATAAGAAATAGTGATATATAAAAATGTAAAGTGAAATAATTCGGTTTTAAATTTCTTAAGCTATAAGGTTATGTCAAATATAATATGCTGCTTAAAATACAGATTGGCTACAGCGGTTAGTACAGAAGGCTGTTTTTCAGAAAAACGGCTTTCGGTGACAATGGTTTCACAATCGGAAGTGTCATCATCATATAGACATTCCATTAGCTTTTGGCTGCTCCTGAGACGTTTTTTATCTTTTTCTGCACACCGGATCAGCTCAGCAGTAGACAGGGATTGATCTTTTATCAGGCTGATTACCTGTTTTTCTATTGGCTCCAGCTTTTCTGCTTGGAAGACCTGTGCCGCCTGGCGGAGGGGAAAGCTTTTTAATAAGCATAGTTTTAGAAAAGTAATGACTTTAGCTGCCAGGCAGGCGGATATAGGCTGAAGATGCAGATGTCCCATTAAATCATACAGGGCATCCACCCCGGTGCAATCCCTTCCGGATGCTATCAGGCGGCGATTTATCAGCCGATTTATGTAATGGTCAAAATCCAGTTCTCCAAGGATGTGCAGTTCCCTTTCTTTCTCATAGAATTCCGCTTTCAGCTCATCATAGGAAAGGATCCGGAATGCAAGGATGGACCATAGGAGCAGTTCGTGGGTATCCAGGGCACATTCCCTGCCTCCTGCCATAATCACTGGCAATCCTTTCTCTGTTAGTCTGTATCTTCCTACAGCGGTATAAAGTGTCATCATAAATTTTTCCTCCTCTTTCTATTCCTGGCTATTGCCACAGGCAGGCAAATTTTTTGTCTGTCCGTAGTTTGTATCTTGCCCGGGAAATCCAGGCGGCAACATGGTTTGGTTTTACATCTACTCCGTAGCGTGCGGCAATTTCAACGCCAGTGTGTCCTGTGTACTTAAGCATCAGGGCCTGGATCCCTTTTCTGGTAACGCCGGAGTATTTTTTTTCGGCTTCTGTCAAAAAGGAAAGGGTAGCAGCTTCCATGTCCTGATGTCCTGCTTTTACATCCATAAGGGTATCCCTATAGGTCAAGCCGGTGGAATCCGGAAGAGGTGCATCCAGATATTCCAGAGGAAACTGGATTCGGTTTACCTGCCGACAGTGGGATAAAAGCCGGTTACGGATGACTGTGGTAGCAAAGGTTTCAAAAGAAGCCCCACGGTCCGCCCGATAGTGCCGTGCTGCATGGCAGAGTGCCTCACAGCCGGTCTGGTACACATCGTCATATCCCATTCCCGATACTGACTCGTTTAGCCGGATGGTGCCCAGTATGATATTTCTTACCAGTGTAAGATGCTGTTCCACTAGTTCTTGTTCCTGCGTATGCATATGTTCACCCCGCTTTCCTTTGTCTAAAGTTAACAGGTAATTTTCCTTCGTTGTTTCGTAGTACTTTTTCACATTCTTTGATCAGGCAGTCACACCTGTAATCGGAAAACTCCCCGATATGTGCCTGGGTGCGGGACAGGGAGAAGATATCCTGTATCCAGCAGTAAGCATCTTTTTTGGACATGATCTGGCTTTTCCATATTTTATCAAACATGTGGTGTGCCAGAATCCGTTTATGCCGTAAATCGCCGTCTGCCAATGTCCCTTTTGGCTTCAGGGTTCCGGCATGGACGCCTACGTAGGAATCACATTCCGGATATCCGCTGCATACATACAGGTGTTTTTCAATTGCCCGGTCTTGATAGACAAAAGATGCTTCACGTAATATGGCGTGCCGCCCACAGTAAGGGCATTTTAATTGCGTCTGTTTTATTTTTTTCTTCATTGATCCACCTGCTTTCTGTCTGTATAAGATTAAGTATTGTATAAGTATATTTTACGTAAAAGGTAGGCTGATTTCTATAGGGTTTGCGCAAATTTCTATGTAGTTTGCGTCTAAAATGACAGAATTTGCCAATTTATGTCCTGTTCATATGCTCCAGGATCTGACGGACAGGACAATCCTGGTCAGATATGGTGTATAACTCAAAGAATTTATTATATAACCGCCGGAAGGTTATGTTGCTTATTATGGCAGCACAATCTGAGCGGTCTATTTTGCGGCAAAGGAAGATTTCCGCATCGCATATTGGAATCAGAACCGGCCTGCAGTCATGGCCAGGTATGAACAGGAAATCCTTGCATTGAGGAGATTTGCTGTATTTGCAGCAGGTACATTCTATGTAGATGGCATTTCGGTAATTTCCTTCAGCTGCTTCCAGGAAATCAGCCAGGGTTGCATAGTTGATAGTTAAAATGGGGTCCACGGCATCACCTCCTCTCCTCTTCAGGTATCCCACTTCCATATTTATCACTTAGCTAAACAATACCTCGATTTCACTGATAAGCCTGGGAATTACTGTATCTTTAAAAATAAACGTAAGAGCGGACAATAATAATGCCCCCAGTACAACGGCAATAATGATTTTTATACCATCGCTGATATAAAAGTCACCCTTTTCATTAGCAAGGATGCATTTTGTCCTGCACCAGGTATAATCGACTTTTTCTTTTAAATTTTTCATGATTTTTAACATGTTTTCTTCTCCTTTTCAATAATAATGCGGCTGCTGATCAGCGTATCAGCAATGAGACAAATAAGTATTTTTCATGTGTTTCCGTACTTTGCGGTTATTCTCACATGCAATGGAAAGGCACTGCGGGAGCCAGCCAACTCGAAGCTTGCTATGGAATGTCTGTGCATGGCAGCTGCAAGAATACTGTTTATATATATGGGCATCACCACCTTTAACAAAATAATTGGTCAAAAAAAGGACCCCAGGGATCCCACGACTTCGACTGAGAGAACAACAACATATATAAGCAATATGCAAAACAACATCAGCATGGAATATTTCTGCATCTGCTTCGGACGTTTCTGTGCTTCCTTTTTCAGGTTGCTCTGCTCAATCTGGCGCATGTCAAAGCAGAGCATCTTAAAATACATCTGCTGGTCATCCCCCCGCAGAGTACCGATTAGCCCCCTCACGATATCGGACAGCATAGTGCTGCCAATCCGGTTCTGCAGGTGTAGGAGGGCATTTTCATAATTTCCTGTCTTCATGTCTGCGATTGTGGTATCCAGCTCCTGCCCAAGATCAGAACTGGCTACTTTCCGGTAAGAAATCAGTATTTTCAGGACATCCCGGTCTGTGGCGAGGTTCTGCTGGATACTGACCGCAAACCTGGGCAGCTCCGTTTCAATAACCTTCTTTCTCTTCTTAACGATATCAAATGCTTTCTGGTAAGTCGCAAACCACATCATAATGGCCATACCTGCCATGAGTATTCCCATAAGGGGCATAACCAAAAAAAACGGAACTCCTGCAAGAGCAGTCAAAAGTGATGTAAGAAGGGCTTTCACGGTATAGCATTCCGGGGACAGAGGTATGCCTGCTATGTTTAAAGTGACAATGAGTTTGCTCCGTTTGATGGGATCCAACCTTAATAACGGGGATAATATTTCAGATACTTTTGTCAGGTAGACATCAAATAACCCCTGCTCCCGGTTCCCGGTCTGCTTCCTGGCAAGCATCATCATCTTTGATGTCCTGGACGTAGGGACATCCATAAAAGCACAAGATAAATTGTATACACCTAAACCAGTGCAGATAGCAACTGCAAATATCAATAATATGGCCATATATGCCTCCTATGCGTTATATTCAATGGGTCTGCCAAGCTGCAGGATGCGTGTGAAGGAAAAAAACAGGATGGCAGCGCAGATGGCAAGGGTAATCTTACCCGGTATGGAAAAAATCAGTGTTTCAAACCAGGAACGGTTGAGTACATAGAGGAGCGGAATGTTGCATATGACCAGAGCCATCATAGTGATCGCTTCCTTTTTAGGCTCATTAATGATAGCCTCCATTTCAGATTGGATGATCCGTATGTCGCTGAACTTCTGTACAGTAAAAGCCAGTGTGTTGCGCATGCTCCGGTCGCTCTGGCACTGGATGAGTGTATTGCACCATTCGTGGAAAATCCGGTTAGGTATTTTCATCTTCATGGTATTGATTGTTGATATTGCGTTTGCATTTAAAATCTCGGATTCCATTATGAAAGCTTCAAAATGTGCCTGTACCGGTGGGTTTATGTAGGGAAGGTTTTCCTTCACCGCCTTAAGCAGGTCGCTGGTCCTTAAATAAGAGGTGGTAATGACGGAAATGGCTGTTTCAAGCTCCTCATTTAGATTTTTCTTGTAAGCCATTGCTGTGGAACGCAGGTACCAGACCGGAGCAAAAGCGAACCCGGCCCCCATGATAGGTACAAGGAAGAGGTTACCCAGTAAAAGCGATACCATGGCTCCTATTGCAAATAAAATAACGGATGCCCGCTTGATTATGGCGAACCGGCCTTCCCTGCCGGTACTTCTCAGAAGCTGTTCAATCTCCAGACTCTCCTTGCTGAAGAAACCTTTTGCCGGTTTGCCCAATAACACATCCATGTCATCCTTAAGATTGCTCTTATTGCTAGTTACCAGGATGCCCCGGAAATCATTGAAGCGGACGGAAAGCAGCGCAAATAACCCGTTAACAACTAAAATAAACAGGATAATCTGTATCCATTGCATAAAGTTAATCTCCTTTGATAGGTTTTGATGGTTACTTAATTCCTCTGATTCTATCTTTATTTTTTATTATCCGATTCCTCCTTTCCGGCTCCCGCCACCTCTGCAGTCTTAACAAAGGGCTGCAGCTCTGTGGCAGCAATGCCATTATCAAGCATACGTTTCCGGAGGGGTTCCGAGATACTTCCCACCCTGCAGTGGCGGCCGATTACCTGGATGCTTCCATCCGCTGCTGTCCTGTTATCGACTATTTCGTACTGGTACAGGGGATGATAGATAAGCCTGCCATCCTGGTAATCTTCACCTTCAATGACCTGCATGATGCGCCTGGAACCATCCTCCAGCTGCTTGGTAAAGACCACGATGGGGTAGGCTTCCACCATGATCTGCATCAGGATATCGTCGGCCATGTTGTACTTCCTTTTTGCTAAGGTCATCATTCTGCGGTACGTGGATTCAGAAGAGTTGGAGTGGATGGTGGTGACCACAGTATGGCCGGTTCGTGAGCTTTCAGCAACAGACAGGGCTTCCTTTGCTGACCGCATTTCCCCAACACCGATGACATCCGGGTGCTTCCGGAGCACCCTTTCTAATAATATGTCCTGGCTGATGTCCAGAGACGGGTTCTCATGGGGTCTGGTAAGCAGGTGGACCACGCTGTTTAGAATATTGCCTTCCCCGTCCCGCTTAACCAGGTCAAATTCCCGGCTGCCCTCCTCAATGGTAATAAGCCTCCGGTTATTTGGCACCATGGACAGCAGCCAGCTCATGACGGTGGTTTTGCCGGAACCGGTGGAACCTGCTATGCATACACTTACGCCATACCGGATGCAGCAGGTTAAAAAGTCCAGCATCTCCTCCGTAGCAGAGCCGGAAGCAATCAGCTTTTCCCGGGTGACAGACTGCTGGTTTACGATACGGATGGAAGCATTGATGCCTACTTCCGAATCCACGATGGGGGTCTTGTCAACGGAGATACGGATATTTTTATCCAGAAAGCCTATGACAGAAGGCATGGTATCGTCTATCACCATGCCACAGTTGCTTAAAAGCCTCCGGATCACGTCAATTGCATGCTGCGGGTTCTGGAACCGGTCCGGTATCTTGATCGAACGTCCGCCGCTCATGATGACCTCAATATCATCAAAGGCATTGATATTCACCTCTTCGACACCTTCCCTGTAGATCCATTTGTTCAGGAAGGAGCAGCCTGCCATATCTTCATACAGGATGTCACATAGCTCCGGGGTTGACAGTTCTGGTATACGGTAGCCGCATTTGAGTACATACTGGTAAATGAACTCCTGGAGCAGTTTTTTGGCTTCTTCCAGATCCCCATCGCCTGACAGCTTGTCGGCATGTTCCGTCGTGCAATATTTCTGGACATCCTTAAGTATCTGCTCATAGGTCATGGATTCCGCTTTGGTGGATGTGAAGAAAAGGTCATTTAAAGAATCCACAGCGTTTTTTCACCTCCTTGCTTACAGGACGCTCCGGTTGACCGTATTCAGTTTCTTCAGGGTTTCCTTCATAACCCGTGTAATCCTCCGCCATCTCATCCGGGGACGCAAGGCTCTCATCCGGGATGGCAGATTCCTTCTCAAACAGCCGCTCCTTTGCTTTCTTCAGCGCACCTAAATAATGCTGATTGCAATAACCAAGGGCATGGAACATCTGTCCGCCTGTACCGCACCGTTCAATTTCTTTTGCATAGGGAAGCAGCCCGTCATAGCCTCCTATTAAGTGGTCCATCTCATCAATTGCATGGAACGGACGGGCAAGCCCGGCAAAGGTCAGGTGGTCGTGGTAATGGAATTTGGCATCCGTAAGGAGAGGCTTATGTGCCCGGATATAATTGATCCCTCGAAGGTCGGGGGTCAGGATCCGGATGGCCAGATCTGCCATTTCTATGGCCGTAGGTGCAAAGAAGTTAAGCACGTTAGAGCTGCAGTCCAGTATTATGTAGTCCACCAGCCTGGCTGCTTCTGAGATGAACAGTTTTATCTTCTCATATTTAAGCTCAGGATAGGAGAACGGGGTTTCACCGGCTGCGTATCCCATCAAGCCGATGAACGGATAATCCTTTAAGATAATGACCCGCTCCGCAACCAGTGCCATGTTGATTTCCAAGCCGGAAAGGACATTTCCGATGGAATTAGCCGTTTCCAGTATCCGGTCAGGCATCCATACCGGTAGCATGGGCGTGGCAGCATCCGCATTGATGATGATGGCCTTCTGCTTGCCGACAGTAAGCACTTTAGCCAGGTTGCAGCAGAACATGGACTTGCCGGAGCCGGGATTGCCCCATATGGTGATAATCTTATTCATATAATGATACCTCCTATTCTTCTGTGTGATCCGGCTCCAGATAGGATACTGGTTCCTCCTGGTTTTCAAGACCATTTCCGTACAACTGGGTAAGTATGTCAGCCTGCCTGGAGAGCAGTACTTCCGCTAATCTGTCATTATCACGGCTGATTAAAGCAGTATGTAGGATTCCCTGGTTTTCATAGCGTGTTAGCAGCATGGCTTGCTCCGGTGCGGCAAGGACAGTGATGGTCGCGGTCTGCTGTTTTACCTGTCCCTCTTCAGAGGGAGCAGTATAATCTATGTCCAGTCCTTTTGCATCTGTAACGGAGAGCACTTTGATAAACCGCAGTTCAGGGACATCCGAAACAGGATTAAATTCATCCTTGTCATTATAATGATAGAGCCGGATGATGTCGCCGCTCTGCAGTTTATCGGAGAGGGCAGTGGCTAGTGTCCGGGTAGTAATGGAAATGGCTACCATGCCGTCCGGAATATCATTTAAAGTTAAATCTGAAGACAGGGGAGAGATGCTTACCTTCCCTGTAAGGATGTAATCTCCGGGAAGCAGATCAGTGACCGCGTAAGTACCGGTTACATCCTCCAGCTTTGTGGCAACGGTTTCCGGAAGGTTAAAGCCTCCAACTTCCGCAATCTCAAGAACCTCGGTTGTTATAAGGTCACCACGGCGGATGGGTAGGGTAATACGCACGATTTCCCTGGTGCTGCTTTTCTTATGCGTTATTGCAGGGATTGCTACAAAAGCAATAATGGCAGCAAGAGCAATGCTCAGTATACCGTAAATAAAACGGTTATTCATTTTCATAATATTTAACTTCTCCTTTATCCTGATTTATAGTTGTTATCAAAAAGCAGCACATGACAACGGCCGTCACTATGACCGCAAATAAAATGCCTGTAATTATTAAAATATTCAATATTAAATCACCTGCCTTTATAGTATGAAAAGAGTAAGTAAGGCTCCAAAGAGCAAGTAGGGGACGAAAGGTATCCGTAGATCCTTTTTTTGTGTGTGCCGTATGGCAGTTATAAAGTTGTGTATCGTTAGGGCAGCCATTGACGCTGTCACAACAACCAGTAAGATCCCGGTAGTGCCATATAATATACCAAGTAAGGCTGTTATCTTAATATCGCCACCACCGATGCCGCCGTCTGTTATCAGGGATGCGGATAATAAAAGCAGCCCGCCGGACATAAATCCAAGCAGGCTGCGGAATACCATCAACCCTGCCGACTGGGTACCAGACATCAGGGAGAGGGGTATGTATGACAGGCACCATGGCAGGAACGCAAGCAGGGCAGTATTGCGTACTTTATGATGGCGTATGTCATATATGGCAAAAAGAAGCAGGATCAGCATGGTTCCTGCCTGGTATACAGCCGAAAGGTCATTCACGTTTGCTGTACCAGTCATCAAACATACTGCCCTGTATTTGTATAGAGTCATTCAGGTTCAAGGATAACATGCCTGTGGGAGTCCATGCGTCCATGACATAAGTGTATACTGTATAGGAGGTATCTGGATACCAGACCGGGGT
>Ga0153948_1000097_pt1 | contig 43703 bp, 54 predicted proteins | sample TSNJ032MetaG_FD_104696 | JGI IMG/M metagenome (GOLD analysis project Ga0153948, IMG submission 104696) | Attine ant fungus gardens microbial communities from New Jersey, USA - TSNJ032 MetaG | ecosystem: Host-associated > Fungi > Mycelium > Unclassified | place: USA: New Jersey, Wharton State... | reverse complement strand
TCAATAAAGGAACTAAAACTGTATCTCATATCGTCAAGACAAAAGATACCTGCCATTTTAGGTGTAATACTATCTATTTACGCTTCTATATATTTCCGTTCGGCATTTTTCATCATGCTTATTTTTATATTTTTATCAATAATTCCATTTTCTATAAAACAAAATATAAAGATAATGATTAAGAGAATACAAGAAACGACAAATACCAGTGAATACGAATGCACAACGTCATTTGGTGATGAAAGTTTGACATTTTTAAATCATTCCACAAATGGGATTACAAATATTTATTATGATAATATTTATAGATTAGTGGAAACAAATAATTATTATGCTCTTTTTACCAAAGCGGAGCAGTTTGTATTAGTAAACAAAAAAGATATTGACCAAGCGCAAAAGAAAGATGAATTTTTCAGCTTTATAAAAAGCCATTGCAAAAATCTCAAAAATACAAAAAAGACGCGAATAATACAGATTGTTTTGATTTGCCTTGCCTGCATTTTTGCAGCAGTTATGTATTGGGCTAACGGACGCACAATCTTTGAAAGCCACGCAAAACCTTCAGAAGAGGAATTAGAAACAGTCCATGAGATAATCGCTTTTGAGCAACAAAAACTTGCCGAATGCAAAGAACTCCTTGCACCTTACGACGACAGGGCAAAGGAGCTTGGAGTAGAAATCAGACCAGTCTTGCGCCAAACCCGCGCAGTAAATTTTCAAGGTCTGGTTGAAGAACATGCGCTGCAAAATGAACTATGGCTGCCAAAATATTATTCAAGTCAAATTATCTGCTATATTTACAAAGATGAAGAGATGTTAGAAAAGCGGACGTCTAACAATTCACGGAGCTATTTTGTGGATATATTTTGGCTGGTAAACGCAAGAAAAAATGACGGGATTGTTGAATACAATGAAAGCCCTTTTAATAACTCGTATACAACATTTGATTTGACCATTGATAATTTGCTAATGCGGGTATCCGACTTTCTCCAGGACTAATGGAGGTATTGTGAGTTGAAAAAGTTTAAAGTCATTTATTATATCGGAGAGAAAGTAGACTTAAAAACAAAAGTCAACTTGGGCTTTGTGGTCGTAGAAAATGGAGAGGCAAAGTTGATTTCTAAGTCTGACGAGTGCGTAGCGATTCTACAAAACACCTCTCAAGTATCGCTATTTATGATGAATGGATTAGGTAGTATGTTAAAAATAAATGCTGAAAAAGACTTTATTTTTTTAAGTGTTATAAGATTTTGTATCGCTGAACAATTTGCATTAGTAAACGCTATTGGTACGAGGAATTTGAAGAGCATTCTTGAGTCCTGCAACCCCGTAGCATAATCCATCCCCCATTGCCAAAAGCTATGGTGGGACGCTGGTCTGCTCAATTCGTTTACACTTACTACACCAAGAGGTTGCCGGACTCATTGAAAAGTCGGCAAGGGCGCTATCAAAGAAAATGGCGCAGCCGAGCCTCCTTGCATGGCTTTTCGACAGCGATGCCATATTATGCAAATAGACGTTTTGGTGGTAAAATGAAAAATAAGGGGAAAAGAAAATGAGCGAGTTTTCATCCGGCATTATGATTAGAATATGTCATAAAGATATTGCATTGAAATATATGGAAGATAATACTTACCTGATTCAATTAAATGATTTTTGGCTTTGCAGGTTGTCTGAAAACGATTTTTCTAATCATTTATCAGAGAGAAATTATTCCGAAGCAGTCTTGAACCTATCCGAACACATTCCTCTAATGCACATTGTAAACGCTGAGGATCATGGGTTTGGGCTTGGTATTCTTCATCACAAAAATCTGGTCTTTAACTTTGGTGTTGATTATGGAGTTGAATCGGAGTTTGCTTTTCAGATAGGACAGGAATTATATGGTGATGAATTTATGTTTAAGTTACACGACGCTGAGGTTATAAAACACATTCAAAGGGAGACTGAAAACCGTTTTGCAGAGGTGGAGGAAAAAATCCAATCTTTCTTTTCAGAAATCGACGCAGAGCAGATAGGACATTTTAACCTTTTTGGTTTTCAGCAGGAAGTTTGTGATAGGATACAACATATTCTAACCTACCAAAATCATCAAAAAGACAAAATAGGACACCAAATGATTCAAGAACTGTATGCTGCTATTAGTCTTGAGGAATTTTGCTTTGTATCGCACAGTTATGTCAGCGAGAATAGAGAAGTGTTCAAGATTGTACAATAGTTATCAATCATATGTTGGACGGTGGAAAAATGCAGACTTGGCTTTTAGTTGTTTTTGGCATGATACTTATCTTGATTTTCGTCTTATGGCTTGATTGGAAATTTAAGTGCCGAAAAATAATAAACGACAACAAAATGATTCTTTTCGTAAAAGGATACGCAATATTTAAGGATGATTCCGACGAACCGGTCTTGTGGATGTTAAGCGGTCTGTTTGGTGTAAATTCGGACGAACTGGTTTTTGGACACCGCTTTAAGGACGATGCGACGTATTTCAACCAACAAATATCTGATGTCAACGGTTTTGAAGTTGTGCAATATGATGAAGAAGCATTTATAAGAATGATCCGAGAGTGCTGTGATATACATGGAGATACGGTAAAATATGCTGTACTGAATATGGCTGGTGTTTCCACAAGCAGCCGGATACCGAAATTGGTTCTATCCCGGAAGCTCTGCAAAATTAGCTTCGCAACCGGTGCATATTTTCTCGTTTGTCTAAAAGATACCGCCCAAAATATTGAGATGTTGGAAAGAATCAGGAGCAAGGTATGTTCTACAAGCAGATAGCCGGCTGCGGTTCAAAATACCGCTTCATCAGCGGTTTTGATTATCGGCGGCGGCATAGTGTATTTATATAATGAACGAGGTGCATTTTATGGAAACATTGGAATTGACATTCAAATATGCTCAAAGCGAGTATGTAAAAGCAGAACGGCAGTATTTATTCGCAAGCAAGACGATTACTAAAACAAGCGTCATTATTCTTGCGCTATATCTTCCGGCTTCACTGATTTATCTTTTCTTTTCATCTTTCAGCGTCCCTGGTATAGTAGCCGCCGCTATCGCGGTCTTTGCCGCCGTAGCCGGTTGTTCGCTATATTTTTACATACCCGCATATAAATTTAAGCAGACTGCAAAATACCATGAGGAATACAGGCTGACATTTTCTAGCGCCGGCATTAAGTTCAAGACACCAACTATTGATTCGGAACTAAAATGGAATATTTATTCTGCGATTTGGGAGAGCAGCGATTTCTATTTTCTGATTCAAGCTCCGCGAATGTACACGCTTATACCGAAAAGAGCATTTGAAAGCCCTGCTGCCAAACAAGCTTTTGAGGAAATTGTACTGTCAAACTTGAAATGTAGTAAGCGTATGGTGTAAGCGGTTAGCCGTTTGAAACTAAAGGGGATGCATCGTGAGACGAGAAGCGTAATGAAGATAACCGGATAGCGAAGGTGAATTACAGGAAATATCTGAAGCAGCAAACTTTGACTTAGACATAACGCTTACCTTGCGCTACGCAGGCGAAAAATGTAAAGGGGTGGAATCTTTGAAACAGGAAGACCCAATTGGCAAAGAAGTACGCCAGTACCTAGAAGACACTAATACGGAAGTAGTCGTTTATAATAACGACGAAGCGGGCGTATTGCAGTACAGTGTAATGGTGGTCAACTCCGGCGGCTTTTGGCTTAACTCATTCCCCAAGAAAACCAAAGCTCTGGACTATGTAAAACATCACAACTTAACCCTTGTGGAATGACCTAAAATAAAAAACCGATATATATGCCTTTAATACCTGCATATTTATTCTTTTAGCTTATCGATTTTTCAATCACCTCTGAGCTGCCGCGCCGCCCTGTACAGGCGGCGTTTTTGCCAACTCGGCACCTTTTCGCAAGAGTTTTCACACTTACTTAGTAGCGCCTGGAGCCGACACTAACGGTTCTGGCGCAAAAAAAGCCGGACAAGGACGAATAAAAAAGGGCGGAGCATGGCGGCTACGAATGGCTAACACTCTCACATTGTTTTTGAGGGGGAATCGCCCGATTTTCATATTTTCTCTTTATTACGCGCAGTAAGATATGCTATAATTCAAATTACATTACCGAAATGTGGTATAATGCTATTGACTTTTGTATTTTCAAATAGGGGATAAATGAGGTGTATACTATTAATATGCTTGCCGTTATTTGCTTAATTGCTATTACTTTCATAAGCGCATTTCTATCCACGTTAAATTTACTTGCTATATCATCGTCACGCCTTTTCGTTCTTTTCTTGGCAATCATTACAATCGCTGTAGGTGCATCATTAAATTTTAAGAAAAAGGGCAAGTTTACTTTAATTGCTCTTGTCATTGTTACTTGTATATATTTTATTAGCGTGATGGTTGATCCACGAGAAAGACGGGTGGAATATCAATCTCCAATGGGAACTAACACAATAATAATCGAATATGACCATGCTAGCAGGCCCTCTATCTATCGTAAAGAAAACTTCTTGTTTATGACGCCCATAGGTTTTGATCTTGGCCCGGGCTATAATGAAACCGTAAGCCATGAGGTTATTTGGCTTTCTGAAAACAAAGTCAAACTAACGGATTATTATGGTGATGAATGGATTGTAGACTGGAAGTAAAATACGAAAAAATGCACGTAGGAGGTACTGATGACTTCCAAAGAGAAAAAGGATATAGTCCTGCGTGAAGTTGTAAAGCCTGAATTAAAACGCGCGGGGTACCGCACCAAAGGGAATAACTATATTTCCATGCAAAATGGCTGCTGTATAGCAATCTGTATAAGCAGTTCCCGTTTTAATTCTAATAGTATGGGGTTTGCTTTTGGATTTGATATTTTTTTTCTACAAGGAGATTATTCAGAGGAGCGTCTGAAAAACTGGAATGATAGTAGCCGGGATGCAATACGCGAATTTCTCCTATTGCCTGATTGCGGTTTTCTTCACCCATACCATAAGCCTTTGGGATATACAATTGATGGGTATAAAGATTATAAGCCGCAGGATATGGATGTGGAGGATATAAAGAACCGTATTGGCGATGATTTGCGCCGATATATATTGCCGGAGCTTGCAGAGATAAAGTGTTATGAAAACTGGGAGCGGAAAAGGCTGGAATGGGATGAGCGGGCTAATTCAAAAAAGGTTTGCCTGCTGCGCTTTTTCAATCATGCACACAACTATAACCAAATACAGAGCAATGCCCCACATCTTTTAGATATTCGTCAAAAGAATAGGATAACAGCTCAGGAAATCAAAGAAAATTACCCGCTGTACCAGCAAATCAGGGAATTATCTGCACTTCCGAATAAGAACAATTGGGCATTTATTCTTGCCGCTTTGACGGCGGAGGGAACAAGCGGATAAGGTAAACAGGAATAACCTAAGCAGGCTGCGGGATGAGGGGAAGCAAGATAATATGGTATTTTTAAAAAGATTGTTTTCAAAAAGAACAGGTAACGCTATTGCGAACCTTACTCAGCAACAGCATAGAGAACAATTCCCGCAAAAGTATAGAACGGTCCATATGGTAGTTGATGAACAGCTTATTAATGCTAAAGATGCTCAAGGAGTAATTGAGCCGCTTTGGTGGAGCGTAAGCATTTATGATGGCGAAACGCAATACGAGGAAGATTTAAAGCCTTTTACAAAGCCACAGCGTTATGTTTTTGCTATTCAATGGTATGTCGCTGAGGTTAATAATGGAGGTCATTATCAGTTTTTCGATAACTCTACCGGGATCGTATGGGAAGATACGATGAGAGGGTTTGAGGCCATAGGCGCTCAAAAAAATGTTGATATTATCAAAGGGTATGCCGACCGGATGGGCGGCAATCCAAGCAAAGACCGTGAAAAACGTCAAGAACAGCTTGAGAATATCGCCCCATCATTCGCTGATTTGGACGACTTGGATAGAATGTATTATGAAAGTGAAGCAGATATGACGGAACTACTGTACACCTACATAAGAGAAAATGCTAAGGATTTCGTTTTTTCGGGAAAAGTCACCGTGCCAATTTCATTGTGACAAACACTATACATATTTGCTTTTATGGCGTTTCAGAAATGAAGCGTCTTTTTTTGTTGCCATTTTTAAAAAGGGTGTAATGTGCCTTAAAAATCAATACCAGAGCAGAATACGAACACCTCATACAAAATCAAAAAAATCAACTTTACCTGAAACAAATATTTATGAAAAAGAAATTAAGAAAGCTTTTCTTAAGGTCAAAAATTAATTGGAGGTAAGCATGTTATGAAAAATACTGTAATGATGATTGAGTATATCGAACAATATAGTGAGAACGCAAAATTCCCCTTTGTCGCTTTATTTGACAGCGGGGATCTCACCGAAGAACAGGCACGGGAAGCATTAAAGCTTGACGGAGTAATAAAAAATCCACATCTTGTTACTATGACAAAAGAGCAGTACGACAATGTTTTCCGCTCCCTTCTCCCGCATAATAACAACACGGAATTTATATTTACGGTTAAAAGGACCAGGCAATCGGTAACTCAGGGTACGGCGACCGTATACTTAAACGGCACCGAAATAACGACCTTTGGAGATACAATCGAGCTTATCAAAGACGGTCAGCAGTATTACGGCGCAAAATACAGCAATTGGGCCAGCGTAAAACCAGATGGTGATTTTATTCACGGCGTTTTATTTCACCCTCACGAAAATTTATATCATCTAAGCGATAAAGTGCGAAAAATTCTTAAAAACGACCGCGTAACCGGAGAAGCAATGCCCGGCAGAAGGTATATTGACATTGATAAAATGATTGCAGCCGCAAAGACTCAGGAGGAAATAGAAGCATGGGAAAGTAAGCGGGCTGATTTAGAAAAATATGGGATAGATTTTTGTGAAGGCTGGCACGTTGGAATTTATAAACACATCTGCGGCCATTGGGAGATCCTTCAGAGTCCCATTTACATAAATCACGACGGAACACCAGCCATCATTAATGGCAAACCTTACACAGCCGAAGACGCCGACAAAGAGCTTCTCTTAGTCAGCGCGAAGAGTAAATGTACACGTTGTACTTGCGGATATTGACATGAAATGAAAGAAAGAAATGAAATTCATCTAAAAATTAAATAAGGTCTTCTGTGTTAGGCTTGAAAATCGAAACCCTTGCTGCCCATGACTGCGCAAGTTTTTTATTTTTGTTGCAGTCCGGGTTGGCTTGCATATTAGGAAAATTGAGAAGAGCGGGCCTATGTCTGGCGGTGTTTACGCTAATTAAAATAAGTAACGAAAATAGGTTCATGCAATATCAAAATTTTAAAAGCTTTTAACACATATATAAGTGGCTCAAATAACACTGTTGAGCGTATAGCAATAATTATCAAATAACCAATATTAAAATGGCATCCGTCAAGTATAAAGCGGGTGCTGTTTTATTTTTGGGGTGCGGCAGTTAATTCCCTGTCCCAAGATAATATCAAAATAAATAAAGGAGGTGAACATGCTTATAGGCCCTAAACATGATTTTGAGCCTATCGGTTATGAAGAAATAGGCTGATACAGCCAATAAATTATACGAGGAGGAATTATTATGGTAGAAATTAAGACTAAATGTGTCAACGGCGAATTGCAAGCCGGAGACATCGTTATCGCAACACCGGATGACGAGTATGCTTGTTTGGTAGGGAGAGTCATTAATATAGTTCCCGTAGATTCGCCTGACCAGGACACAGACAACGAAACAGACGACGTCTATGTCGACTTTTCTGAGTATGAATACTCTGAAAAGCGTAAGAGGGAAATATCTGAAACATTCTCTGAACTGTACAATGAAAAAACGGATTTTGCTAACTGCCCGCTTAATGACGTAATTATGGCTCCATGCTGCCTGATCCGCATAACAGACATAGATGAAAACAGCTTGAAATGCCTGCTTGAAAGCAGATATAGCGCGGCTTGTTACTGCTATAGCGAGTTGAGCAGATTGTATGCACATAATTCTTCAGAAGCTGATATCCCGAATTCCGGCATGGCAACCAATAACACGGAGGTGCCTTGCTTTAGGATTTCCAGGACGATAAACGGCAGTATCGTTGATGTTAAGCTCACAGAACAAGAGCTTTTAAATGCGCACAGTTTTCAGGAAAAGATATACTATGCCACCGATATTGAAACAATTCTCGGCGAGATGGCTGCTGGGGGCAAGCTGTCCGGCTGTACTGCGGATGAGATTCGCGCTGATGCTAACCTTATGAAAATAATCATGGATGCATACGAAGAAGAAATTGAAAGATACGACGAAGCTTGGCACCGGACCGTTACTGAGGCAATCAACAAAAGCATCATCGGCAGAATATAAGAAAACCCCTTAGGGAAGGAGGTGTAATCTATTGAAACGCTGGAATGTTGAATTGCCGGAATTTACACTTGAATTATACTATCAGGATTTAGAAACCGCAAAAGAAAAAAATCCTAGAGCTATAAATATCACAGAGAGTTTTAATTACGCCTATCTGGATTACGTTGAGAAAATCAAGGCGGCGGCAAAGGGAATTCTATATGATTACAGAGGGAGGACGGTTTATAAGATACCGTATAACTCTGCTTACATATTGGTGCGGTTATGGCTGAGTATAGAAGGCGGCGAAGAATACTACTATGATGGTTGTGAATTTCAGCGTCATGACGAACATGGGTTTACAGTTCCAATCATGTGGACATCATCAACGCCGGAGGAATTTTATAAACAATTTCTAACGGAAGATAATCATGCGGAGTTGCCGGTTGAGTTTATTAGTCTGCGTGAGCTAAAAAAGCTTAAGCCGGTAAAGTTTTCTAATAAAGATGGCAAAGCGTATTATAAAGACAGCAACGGATATTTTTATTTCGTATATAAGGATTGTTTACCGAACAAAAGAGCCCGCGAGGAATATGAAAGGTTTAATGGCTGCAAAGAAGCCGTGGAAGCCAAATTGTATAAAAATGATTATAGGCATGAGGTGAAGTGGTTTTTATCGGAAGATGCATTGATACAAGAATACGAGGATATGAAAAGGAATACGCCTGCGTCATATCCGCAGCCATTTTATGAGATAAGAAAACACGGCTATACAATGAAAGCTCCGGAAGACAGGAAAATTATCATCAGGCTTCCATATTTCAGGCTTAACAAAGAAATAGAATACGAAATGAACGAACATGCAAATTCAAATGCAAAATCTGTTGCTCACTGGGTAGCTCGTAAATGGTGCGGTATGATGGAGAGTTACTGTCAGTTTGGAGAGGCGTTTAAAAACATGGAATGGGTTGAGGATTTGATTACAAGGTGGCGCGAGTATTTATTAAAGAAAGATTCTCAGGAACTCGCAGGGGATGCTGCATTTTGCCTACAGTCCCAACTGATAAAATGAAATGTTAAAATCCGGTTAAGAATCAAATCATCAATGGATGCCGCAGGTTGAGCGAATTTCGCCTGCGGCATTCACTATTCTACGAACAAAATAACCATAAAGGTACTCAAGTCAAGGGCTTAACAGCCTTTTGTAAAATGTACCTCTTCAAAAATAAAAAGGAGGACATAATATGCCAAACGAAACTGCCGAACAATGTCAAGGCTTTTTGGCTTTTCATGAGCAGGTGAATATCGGGCTGTATAACGATATTGTTGCGTTCGTGATGGCGACAACTGCCGCTGACACAAAGCAGGTATACAGGAATCTTACGGATAATCACCTTTGGTATTGCAGGTCTCACAACGACAATATCCAAGAGCAGTACGGATTCCGTTATTTCGGCGAGTTGTTGGAACGGTTTGAAGACAAAGCCGGTTCCGACATCAGCGACATACGCGCTATCGCGCTGGCTATGGCTGATACAAAGGACCTGTTCACAGACGACATGTTTGTCGGGAACCAAAAAAATAATTTCATCAAGAAAATTACTCGGTTGTCTGTAGGCGACATTTACCTTAAAAGCGCACTGTACCTGCTTAAAAAAGACGACGCCAATTCAGACGAGCTCCTTGAGTTATTGACTCGTTCAGCTTATAACCGAACTGAGGAGCTAATCTTCGTCATGTCGCTGTATGACGAATTCGAGCAGGCGTTTTTAACGTGTAAGCCATGGATTTACAAGCTTCTTTGCAAAACACGAACCATGCCTGCGGCCGGCAACATAGAGATCTATTGCTGGTTAATCAAACGGCTGCGTTATTGTTCCAAATTAAAGGAAATACGCACAAAGGATATGGCCTTGTTCCGGGCGTTAATGGAACTGCCTGTGTCTTTTGTCAAGAAAGGAAACAAGCATCATACCGTTCTTCTGGAGAATGGATATACCGCTGAAGAAATTGTATATCTGAACAGCGCCGTCATTTGCCTCAGGCCGACTTCCGACACAATTTATAAAGATTCCATTGTGGCGGAAAAGATTGCCGTTGAAATGTGCATAACCTTTATTAACAGCGAGAATACTCATTTGCCGGATGTCTACGAGCATCTGGAATGGCTGTTGAAAACACATAAACAGTTCAATATCAAAATAAACGGTTATCAAGGCATTTATCAAGCAATCGAAAATGAAATCAACATCAAGAACGCGCAAACATTTATCTGGCTTTATAAGCAAATAGAGCCTAAGGATGTGTTCCGTTTCGATATACTTGATGAAAAATGGGATGTTTTAAGCCGTGAGCTTGAAGCTGACGCATACCGTAAACTTGTTGAAAAACAACTGATAGAGAATTCGGAGTTTACGAAAGAGCAAATAACGGAGCGTATCGAAAAATATGATAAGCTCACCGGAACGTCGTATTTTTCTCAGTTTGAACGGGAATTTGAATACGATAAAAATGATGACTTCGCTTTGTTGGTTAATAAAGGCATATTGGATCTCGCCACGGCGTTTACATCCTGCTTGGAAACAAATTCTACCAATGATATGGAAAATGGCAGGCCGAATATGCTCATATACATCGGCAAGTATATCCAAGGAATTCACAATAGGGAATCCTTTGAATTTATCAAGTATTTTCTCAGTAAATGCGATTTTAACGATATGCACAGGTTTTTTATCGATAAACCTGACCGCTATGGATACAGTTATATAGACCATTTTTTCGTAGACGAGTTTTATAAAGGGCCAGCCAGATATTATAGAGATGACAAAAATCAAAGGTTTGAAATAAAACGGTCATTCCTTTCAGACGACGAGCATCGGGAATTGTTCGGCTGGCTTGACGATTATATGCTTCAATTTAAGGCGGAAAAATACACCGAATTCGCCGTGCATATGATAATTGATTCGTTTGTTTCAACGCTTTTCCACCATAATGAACTAAGGGAGATATATGACAGGGTATACGAACTGGATATCAAAGTCGTACAAGAAAATATCCAGGAGCTTAAAAATAGGTATATGACCGAGGCCGAGCGTCAAGCTGAAAAAGATGCGGAGACAGCCCGTAAGAGCGAAGAGAAGCGGCTGGAACATGAACGTCAAATCCAAAATCTTAAGGATGGATTTACCGCGGTATATGACGGTTCGTTTAAGTCGCTTCTTAAATTTCTTGATAATTACAGATACGAGCATCAAAACCAGAAAGAAGCGATAAAAATGGCCGTGGAATACCTTTATATTACTTTGTCGGGTAAAAATCATGTTCTACCCAAGGAGGAGCTTGGCCGATTCCTGCAACTCAGCGGGCGACTGCTAAAAGATGGGCACATTGATTTTGATACGCTTAAGGAACATATTTCTATGATAAAGGAGGAACCGGAGAATGTTGAAGACAGCTGCACGCCTTAACCTGATCCTTTCACTGAATAAATATGGCCTGGATTTGGGTTTATTAAAAGATTACAAGCCGGACTGCCTGCTAAAGCTTTGCGTCAGCCTGGAAGAGCGGAAAACTCCCCGCTCATGGTACACGGGATGCCCCGATATACAAAAAGAACTGCTCGATGATGAACGGTTCTTTTTTTATTTAGATAAACTTAGTGTGGCGAGTATATCATTGAAAACTATCGACGCTTTTATCAAAACGCTCCATTCCTACGGCGAGACCACATTAGATTATCCCATAGGCCGCTTACTCTCCGGTATGGTTATGACGGTTGATTCCAGCGAGGTTTTTTATGATTACCTTAAAAATTTTAGCGGCTTGCAGACTAACAAGGAGCAAAAAGAAACTATCATCACTAATCTTTGCTTATACCGGAAGTTGATTTCCAAACCTGTTGATGAATTATCTGACACTGAAAAGAATTTTTTCATGGAGCCATGCTTAACCAATACCAAATTAATTCCTGACGAAATCGACAGGGTTTTCGTTTTGTTTGCGCGGCATCCCGCCTTGCTGGACATTATACGCTTCTTATATGAAAAGAAGAAGCTTAAAGTGAGTTTAAGTATTGACAAGTATGAGAGCTTCTGTACGGCGCCGGCAGAAATACGCGACAATCTCAAGGCGCTGCATAAACTGCTTGACTATGGCAATATGGGGCTGCTGATGACTCGCTGGCTGGAAAACAATTGCCCCTTGCACGATCTTGAGGTTTTGAGGAAAAAATTAATAAACATGAACGACGAGCAAATAGAAGATGCACTTTATTCACGGAGCGGCTATCTCAATCAGATTTATGGAAGTAAAATCAACAACATTCCGCTTTCGGGTATCCCAAAATACAAGGAGGACGTTTTAATTTACGCTATTACAAATAACAAGAATGGTTTTCTCCGTCTGATCGAGGAAAACTCCAAAACCCTCAACTATATTGGGGCCCAATCTATATTATTCAAGCGGGAGTTTTACGCGAGGCATATGAACCTCAACACGCTGAACGCAAATAATCTGCTTGACTGCAGGCGTATGAGCGCGGATAAAATGCTTTTCAAATCGTTAGAACCTGACCGGAATTATTACTTCGAGGAAATAAAAGCGCTATACGGACAGCCGGAACAGTATTACAAGCTGTACGCCGGCTTGCAAATTCCCCGTATTGATGACCGCCTTGTTGTCCTCAGGCAATTGACTAAACATAAGCTATTGGCTGATGTGAAAGAAGGTGAATATATCGGAAGGCTTGCGGACGCGCTCTCGCAAAAACCGCTGTCGTTATGGCGAGAACAGGACTTTGCCCATATTGATGGATTGAAACATAATGACGCGGTCAGGCTGTTGATTCACAGGACTGAGATTGAAAAGCTAATCCCGCAGATGAAAACGCGGATTGATGCCTGCCTTGTTATGAGAAACTGGAACAACGCCCGTAATTATAACACAATCGACGAAATGAAAAGCGACTTAATAAAGATAGACGACGACTGGAGATACCTTGTCGATGAAATGGAATTCAGCGAATCATTCCTACAGAATAACGAAGAGCGCGTGCTTGATTTTTTAAGCAAAAACGGAGCCGAGATTGTAAAGTCGTATTATGATGACTTGGATAGCGATTCTCAGCTGGAAGCCATGAAATATATCGTCAAAGCAGAGCTTATGGGAGAATTTAACAAATTAAAATATTTTGACGACGACCTTCGCCGGGAAATCGATTATCCGATTACGAACACGCAAAAGGCAATCTGGATGGAAAACACGGAAGCGAGCTTACCGGATGGAACGTTGATAAAAGAATGCGATGATTTTTACAACACGATGATGCTGGGAATCGTGCCGCAGCGGACTTGCCTTTCATATATTGACGGGCAGCATAAGGAATGTCTGATGTCCAGCTTTGACAGTAACAAAAAGGCTCTATACTCCTTTATGAACGGAAAAATAGTCGGCAGATCCCTTGCCCGGCTTACCAAAGGAAGGTTCAGTAATTCCAAGAAGCAAAAGGATGATGTTTCCTTAACATTTGTTGATCTCGAAACTTACGGAACGCCGGAGGCCGAAAAAGAAAACGAGGCCGAAAAGGAACGGCTGGTACTTTTTCTTGAACGTTCATACGCAGCCGGCATATCGGAGGAAGCAGCCGAGGCTATCGACGGCATATATATTGACCTAATGGCGGAAAAGGCCGAAAAAATGGGCGCAATGCTTGTAGTAAGCAATTCATACTACAACATCCCGCAAACTGATTTTACAAGGACTTTATTTCACCTCTATATTTCAAAGTCTAAGGCGGGAGCGCAGTATCTTGACAGCCTGAACGGGAACGCAATAATTTCTGATGAAGGCGGTTATAGGGTAAATAATTTCTATATTCGTAAGAACGATATACTATAGGGGGTATGTAAAATGCGTAAGGAATATAGCCGAAACGATAAAATCGCCATATGCGGCACACCAAAGGCTATCGCGGAAGCAGAGGCCATCCTTGATGTGCTGGACGGTCTGGAAGGCGAAGTGAATGGACGCACACCGCTGAATGAAGGCGAAATCCGTCGTATTATTCAAGACGCAATCGACGTTTGCAATCTCAAAGCCATAATTATGGTCGCCGAAAATGCGGTGTAAAATAAAAAGCCGATAGAAAGGGAAGGAGGAGGATTATTCTGTCCAAATCATTGGTTGATGATAAAAGCTTTGTTCCATATTCCTGTGCATTTTGCGACAAGAATGAAAAATCTGATGGTTTCAAGCCGGACGATTGTATGCACAAGCATGAGCGGGAGTGTTTTCACTGTAAGAAATCGATACCCTGCTCATCTAGCGCAAGTGATCCGCATATTTCGCTCTGTGATTCGTGCATGTCAAGCTATACACGCTGCGAGCTATGCAATTCTTTGGTAAACAAAGAAGAAGTTAAAATAATAAATAATATGCGCGTATGTTCGCCATGCTCAAAGTATGAAGTTTAATTTCGTAAAACAGCTAAGGCAAATCAAAAATTTTTAAAAGCTTCGTAAACAAATATTATCGGAAAGAACAGCAATTTTTAATAACTAAATAACCAATACAATAAAACGGCATCCGGCTTATAAACCGGGTGCTGTTTTATTTTTGGATGCGGCTGCTTCTTTCCTGCCCAAATAAATTTAAAAAGGAAGGAATGATGAGTTTGGCAAAAAAAGACCTAAGGTTTTCAATCGGTGATGTTGTATACAGCGCCGAACCCTCGAAGGTTGACAGGGCAAAGCTGTACGGCCGCAGGGTAAAAGCCGCGCTCGATGATGATGACACGGAATGCAAACTGATTTCAATGTCGGAGTGCGGAACAGTCTGTATTCCAAAAGGCGGTACAGGTCTGGGGTATCTTTCCCCCGAAGGAAACTGGGTTAACCGCGGGCAGCTTAACACGATCAACCTTGACGGAAGCCCCGCTGAGTTAATGCCGTCGTCTTTTAACGTGGTAAATATTCTGGAGGAAGCCACGCCTGACGATTTGCTTAAATGCGCCGTTGATTCGTTTTACCGGCTTACCGCCGAAACCAGGCTTATTGGGGCGATGAGCGGCAAAATATTCCGTTTTGAATATCGCTATCGGGACAGCTACGATACGACGTCCGCGTTCCTGCAGGTAACGGAGTTAAACGGCATTAAGGAACTCTTTATGTTTGTAGGAAGTCAACACCAGTTTGAACCTATAGGCTTTGAAGAGGTCGGCATTATTGATGATTCCGATGTTGAAAACGTTGATGATGACGCCGACGACGAACTTGAATTCGGATTTTAGGAGGAGATGTATGGGCGACACAAAAGCATTAGATAAAATCAACAAGCAGATTGAAGGTTTGGAAAAAAAGATTAAAAGCGTTAGCGGTGATCATCTTACCAACACGTCGAAACGTCAGCGTGAGCAAAGGCAACGCGACGAGCAAAAGGAAAAATTCCGGCAACATCTTGAATTGATGCAATATTTCAAAAAGGAAGCCGATTGCCGGGCATTAACGCTTTTTGAATCCATGCTGCTGACAGGAACGGTTTATGAGGAAATCAAAAGCTTAGCCGCGCGCCATCAGCATAATATTGAAAATACCGGGGCGTCATCGGTAACTTTTGATTGCCTTGATGAAAAGATGAGAAAAACGCTGGGCAGGGCCGGAATAATAAACAGCGTAAGCTTAAATGCGGCTCTGGAGCGTTTTACAGAAATTATGAGGCATGCGGTTACGGCAACCGACCCGAATGCCAAACGGCTCCGCGAGCTTATATACGAGGCTCGAAATAATCAGGGCGGTGATATTCAATTTACGCCCGAACCGGTTGCGGAATATTTAATAAGCCTTGCCGGGATAACATCAGGGAGCAAGGTGCTGGAACCGGAAGCCGGCATTGCCAGTATTGCGGATAAAGCAAAAGAAATCACTCCAAATGTTGACTGTTTGGAAACCATGCAGCTTTTTCGGGAGATTTTAGAATTAAAAGGACATAACCTTATCGGCAGAAATCTGCTTGAGCATGAACAAAATCCTATATATGACGCTGTTGTTATGAATCCGCCGTTCAGCGCGGAGATTGAGCATATCAGATATGCCTTTGGTTTCGTAAAGCCCGGCGGAACATTAGTATCTGTATGCAGCACACGGTTTACTTCCATGGATAAACGCGGTTATCCCGAATTCAAGCAATGGCTTACTGAGCATGGGCTGTATTACGAAAATACCGAAAGTAAATTTGAGAAGACCGGCACAGCGTCAATAATACTAAAAATAAAGAAGAATATATCAGGTGCGGCTTAGGCTTAAATAGGAGGAATTCATAATGAAACGAATTTGCATTACTTACCACATGAGCATCGACCATAGCAGGCCCAGCGACAGCTATCCTCACAATATAGAAGTGGCTGAAAACTGTATCACCATCCCGATGCTGGATGAAATGGCGGATGATATCCTCGAAAATCAATCCCATAGCAGGTACTTAATGTCACACACCGGTCAGAGAAACGTTTACGATGCGCTTTTGATTCTTGCTTTATTACAGGGATACAACAACGCGGAATTCATAACCGCGGAAAGTGCGGAGTAACGGGCTATAGCCCTGGTAATACGGGATTCTAACAATCCCTACTACGAAAACGAGGAGGAATTATTATTAACAGTTTTCCACTGCTTTCAGACTATTTAAAAACAATAGGGCCTGCAAATGTTGAAAGCGTCACAAAAATACTTTCAAAAAGGTATTGCTATGCCTTGCGTGACGCAAACGGCAGAAAAAAGTGTGATAAAACAATGAGCGAGGCGGAGTTCATTGTGGAAAGCATGAGAGCCGGTAAAATACCGGGAATCCGCATCGTCAGAACGTGCATCATTTGTCAGCCGTTTCAATGTGACGACGATGAATTGTGCAAAAGGGGCAAAACAATTTATTGCTTGGCGGATGATACCCTCGCTTCACAGATAAGTGAAACGGGCTATGAGTTTGCTAACTATCTTATTGATTCCGGTTTGATAGCCGTTGACCCGGAAAGGTTAAAACCGGCTGTAAAAGAAGCTGCGCCGGATACCCAGACTGCGGAACAGGAAGAACAGCCGGTATTGGATGCGCTGACTTCGGAAACCGATTTTATCGAATGGCTTCGCAAAGCGGTTAGTATTTATGGGATAAATAACAAACAGGAAATTGAAAAGATCCTTGTTCTCAAAGATATTTTCCTTGATATAGCCGGCATATATGACGATAACGCCAAAAGCCTATTGGTTGTGATTGACAACGTAGAAAACCCCATATGCCGTAAAGACTTAATTAAGCGTTTGACCAACAACAATAAAGCGAGCATTTTGGCTTTTGAGCATGTAACAGGCATAAAGCTCGCTAAATCGTTAAAAGACCGTAACGCTCAGCTTGAAAAAATCACAAGGGCCGATTATGCGGCCCATCCGTCACAATATAAGTCGAAATTAACAGCAGATCAGGAAGCATACAACGACACGTTCTACATCGCCGGCCAAAAGCCGGATAAAAGCATTACTTTCGTTGAAAGCAGGGGCCGGAAATGGAGATATAGCGATTATGATTTCTTTATTCAAAGGCACGGCACCGGGCTTTATATGGCAACCGAGGGTAAAACAGGACTTAAGGTTGCGGCTGACTGCAAATCGATTGAGGAACTGCAGGAAGCCGTTAAAAAGAAAGCCGATAGCGACGGTTTCGGCAAGCGTATTGAGGGCTCCGTTGAAAAGAACGGAATAAGCCCATTATACAAAGACGAATAAGCAAAACGGGGTCATTGATTGTCTCCGTTTTTTATTTACAAAAGGAGTGATTTTTTTGAGAACGCTGAATTTCAAGAATGCAAACAGGCGAGACGCCGAGGTAGGTATGGAATCTATGAAAAAGATTATCACTACGGTAAAGGTCTTAGACGGCGGTGTTGAGCCTGAATGCGTCAAGATAATCAAAGAAAGCCTGCCAATTTCTTTTGATTCGTTAAAACATAATTATGATGACCTTGTGAAAATGGGTCAAGCCATTATCGACGGCGATCCGGAGATTGATATGGAAATCATCGGCAAACGGCTTAACAAGACCCACAAGCTGTATCTCCGTCAAACCGGCGAAATCGCTTACCGCGTTAATATGCTGCAGGTGATTTATGATCCGCAAGGAAATGAAAAAGAACGCCGTGAAATATCAAAAGCTTTGTCAAATATAACAGGCGATTCCTATGTTCAATGGTCGGGCAGAAAATTTCCAAAGAATGATGTTATCCGCAAGTTTGTTTTCTCAAAGAAGTACCAGCTTCGGCATGTCGACGGCGCCACTTTCGATTATCTGTATACGGTGGCTAGAGAATTGGACGAATTAAATGCCCTTATGTACGTGGGGAGCGGCGCTAAAGGAACCGAGCCGCTTATTATAACCCAAGGCGGCGAACCGTATCACGGATTCCTTGAGGGAAAGGTGTCAAACGACAAATATCTGCTTGTTTTACACCTTTCTAATATGGAAATCAAAACGGCTTGATGTAAATTGACTAAGCCAAATGAAAGGAATGATGAGCATTAAAAAATACATCTTCAATCTTGAAACAACCAAGATAGAATTGCATTTTGATAAATCAGAATATGACGCCCTGACAGAGAAACAGAAAGCCGAGTTGAAAAGCGCGTTTCTGTATACTAAGGACAAACGCTGGGTAAGCCGCGCAAAAGAACCTAACTTATATCGCCCGAGGCGAATAGCGAATGAGTTGGGTTTTACCGAAGAACAGCGCGAGGGGGAGCGTATTTCATATGCAGAACAGATAGAACAGCAATCTGAACGCGCCGAGAAACGCGCTGACAGATACAAACAATACGCCGAAAACGCAAATAAACGCGGTGCTCAGTTACAAAAGCCTATAGACGCTATGCGCGGCGATACCGCATTTTTTACGCAACCAATTATAGCCGGACATGCCGGAAGCCGGGCGTTCGCTAATAGGCGCGAAAAAATGTTTGCGAAATATGAAAGAGGGTTTGAGGAATATCGTAAAAGCGAGTATTTCAAAGGCAGGGCACAAACTGCCAGAGAAACAGCGGAAGCCGGTAAATTCAAGGACAAAGCCTACATCGACCGGCGTATAAAAGAGTGTAAAAAGGAAATCCGGAAAAGGACAAGTAATATAATCAGATTTGAGGAAATCCTGCTCGCTCTTGAAAACGGTGAGCAAAAGAAAAAGTACAATAACGAGCCTTATACCGTCGAAGAAGTCACCGGCTGGCTTGAAAATGAAATGGAGCTTATAGAAAAGGCGATGGATAAACAAGCATATCTCGAAAATTGCCTTGACGAGTTGGGGGGTGTTCAGTTTAGTAAAGACAATATTAAGGTTGGATATATCGTACGCCTGGATAGGTGGGATGATGTGGAAATTATAAGCACAGGCCCGCAAAACGTAATTTATAAAATCTTAACCGGCGGCGCGGCAGGCATGACGTTAAAAGCGGCATACGCTGAAATAAAGGAAGTTATCAAAGCCGCAGAAAGTATTAAAAAACACCCGTTCAAGGTTGGCGAACAGTTCACGGCGACGCGGTATACTTATCCCGATGAGAATTCTTTTAAATCAATTATGACAGAGGTGGTTTACGAGATTATCAAAGCAAGTGATACAACAATCCAGTTAAGGGCAATCGGTACAAATGAAAAACCGATAACACGCAAGCCATCTATAGGATATAACGACAACTGGGCTTTCAGCATTGACGACCGTAACGGTAACACATTTTACAAATCGTAAGTAATTTGTGCTTTTGAACTTTTTAAGTCTGTTACAATAAAAGTTTAATTATTATTGTAACAGACTTAATTATCATCAAACAAACGATGCGTAAAATAGCGATTAAAAAGGAGTATATAAAAATATTTAAAAATGGAGGAAAAAATTATAAAAACTTTACGTTTAACTATTGACATGAATGTGAATACAACAACTGATTGCGGTTGTCAAAAAAGTATTGAGGAAATCAAAAGCGGTATTCGGCTCCGTGAAGATGATGTGGTTGACGGCTTTGTTGTTACCATGGACATTAAAGGGTGCAATAATACGGTAGATTTTTTCATAAAAGACTATGCCCTCAAAAACGTGGTTGTAGCCGACACGGATGGTAAGACTTACCTTGCCAATAGCGAAAATTTTTTTGTTCCCATAAGTGTTCTTGATGAGATCAAACGTCAAGACAATATTGATTGGGGCAAAATGATTTTGGGAAACTACTCGCACATAATTAGCAAAGGCTTTGACAATATAACCGAAGAAGAGTTTTGCGAATACGCTGAAAAACTTAACGACCGTATGCTTTCAAATAACGGCGAAATGGAATATGACACATTGGCAGAAATGTTTGAACTTGCAGACGCATAGCTGTTTTCAGCCACAAGATATAGTACATATTATACTTTCTATACTATAGCTTGCGTGGAAACTCTATTTTGCAATATTCCCTTAATTGTCATCAATCAAACCTCGTAGACAATGAGGGCGGTTTTCCGAAATATTGTAAAATTGCGATTAGATAACATGCACCGAAGGGAGAAAACGAAGCATGAAGTATTTTGAAGTCGAGTTTGATAATGGGTATTCAATATGTTGCAGGGGCGAGAGAGTACCAAATATTGAGGAAGCGGCTGTGTTTTGCGCTGCGTACAGTAAAGAAAATGGTATGATTGTTTCAGTGGCTGAAATTGACCTTGACGAAGCAAAAAGATTTTTCGACACAGAGAACATGGACAACTGGCCTATATTCAAATAACAATCCAAGATTGCATAATCATAACGGAGGCGATAAATATTAATACATTTGAAAAAGAACTGAGAAAATTATTTGACCATGACTCTGCCCTGACAGATACCAAATTCATCGGCCGGACGTGTTACGGCAAGCTTAACGATAATGTCAGGGCGCGGATCGAATTCGTAACAAATGACACAGCAAATCATTATGAGGGGCTCAGAATAATGATTATCAATATCAAGGACGGGGTAATCGACCAATCAACCCTGTTATTTAATGACTTTATAGGGCCATATTATGGGAGCAACAACGCATATGAAAAAGGTATCCCGTATCTTTGGCAAAACAACGGTAAGTTCGAGTGGTATAAATACATTCCAACGCAAGATGATTATAATACAATTTTTGATATGGTTAAGGAATACCTTGATTTATTCCGAGGCCGTTTTGTGTGTATAAAGTGCGGTAGAACCTATTTATCTGCCGATGACTCCGTAGGATATATAACCTCAATAACGCAATACCACTATATCAATACGAATGGAAAAGTCAAAAATAATAAAGCGGTTACTCATCATTTTACGCCCGGATCGGAAGATATAAATCATAAGGCTTGCCTTATGAATACATGTTGCGATGAAACAGGGTTTGAAACCATACCGGACAATGTGAGTAAATGGATTGAAGAAATTGGCTTAGATTTTGGGCATTTTCCAAATCTTACAAAATTATGGGGCGAGAATCGCAGTGAATATGCTTTAACTCTGCGGTATGAGTTAGCCCATGAGCATGTTTCAAAGAACAACATTGATTATCCTGTTATTTTACCCTATGATGAGCAGCTTAAATTGCTTTTGAAAGCCGCGGCGGAAATTGCGAAAGCTATCCCCCACGCAACCGTAAGATTATTTGAAATGGCAGCCTGCCATAATCAGCATGAATTAGAAATTGCTTTCATTTACCCGTGCGCTCCTGAAATAGTCTTAGCAGGCTATGAAATTCTCGAAATCAAGTTCGATTATATTTGGGATATTGGCAGGGAACCCAGAGATTAAGGTGACATACATTCCCTATTAGACAGGTAGGATATTTTCACCCATGATGGTTCCCTGTGTATTAACGCCAGATTAAGATATCCACGCAAAAGCGAGGAGATGATGTTCATAGGAGAAACAAAGTTACATTAATACTACTTTACGATGAAAGGACACTTGGATGGTGTCTTTTTTTATTGTAACTGTAAAATCCCCTGTTATCCGGTAATCAAGGTACGTATGTAATAACGCTTCGCGTATTAACCGTTAATATGGGGGACTACGAGGAGGATAGTACATGAAAGTCAATTTTGATTACCTCGTGCTGGAGATAACGCGGAAATGTAATATGCGCTGTCCGCACTGTCTGAGAGGGCCGAGGCAGCCAATTGATATGGATTTAAAGATTATCAGCCGCATTATGGAAAATGTTGATTATATAAGCTGCGTTACGTTTACCGGTGGCGAGCCGTCATTGAACGCCAATGCAATAAATCATTTCAGATGGGCTAATTATTACAGCAATACTCAACTCGGGCGGTTTTGGCTTACAATAAACGCGCGTTATTTTAAGCATGATTTTTACGACGCTATCTTGGATTTATACAGTATTTGTGAGTTTCAAGAAGACTGTGTACTAACTATAAGCGGCGATCAGTATCACGGCAAATGCAGTAATAATGCTCTTGATATATATTGTGAATTACCGTTTTTCACTAAGGAAAGAATGAAGGAAATCGAACACAATTCTTTAATGTATGAGGGCTCGGCTAAAAAAAATCAATTAGGCGGGCGTGAGGTTAATGTCCCCCATCGTATCAGTGAAAGTGAGTACGTTGCGGATGATGACATCTTAAATATTAGAGACACTATATACATCAATGCTAAGGGCGATGTTCTCTTATCTTGTGATTTGTCCTATGTTCGCCAGAAAAAGCATGTTATAGGCAATGTTATGCAAGAGCCGCTCTCTGATATATTAATGCGTCAAGTGAATATTATAAGTCCAACTGTATAGATTGACTGTCCATGTTTATAGGTTTGTTTGAAATCTTAATGGAGAGGATTATATTGAATGTACACACCGTTGGAGGACTTAACATTCTGACTGGTAATCCAAGGAAGTATGCCTAAATCAGTTTCATTAGTTTATACGCTCACCCGATAAAAAACGTTTTAATAAAGGAGAGATTTTCATGGATTTATATGAAGTGTCTTATCGTTCATGGAATAGTTCGTTTTCAGACTTAATTAATCATTCTAGCTTATCTGTGGGGACATCGGGCGGAGATGCCATTGATAGATTTAAAGATAAGCTTACAGAAGCAGGATATAACACGGATGGCGGTGACTTCAGGGATTTTAAAGCAAAGAAAATTGAGAAAGTAATGGGGTATAAAATATTAATACAAGAGTAGCTTAAGTCAAGCAAAACAGAAGGGATGAACAATGAAAGAAAAAATGTTGGAAATTAGAGCTATTGAAAATAATTACGGGTCTGTTTTGTTCAGGATGAGAACACATCTTTTTGATGTAGGTGTCCGGCACTTGACCGATGAAAACATTGAGGAAACTATAAAACAGATAATGGACGAAGCGAAAAAGGACAAGGAGAATGGCGTTATAACTGTAATGACCCCCGAATTTAAAATTGAAATACTTCGCTGCGCCGCTGAGCTTTCTAAGCATAGCATTTGGGAATTGCTTGCTTACGTAAAAAAACATGTAGTTATTTCAGATTGACCGATAAGCGGAAGCGCGGGGTCACAATCCCCTGATAATACTCTGCGATTTAGTGGGCGGCAATTTTCAGGGTAGAAGTCAAAGGCTCGGAATTCATTTGCTTGCCGTCTGATGATATCCCGAAAAATAAAAATCAGATAGAGGATGCTATAACATGAACGCGATTGGAAAGGAGGTTATCATGGCATTTTATACAACAGTAAAACAAGAAGAAAACTTTCAAAAGTTTATTGAAGAGTTAACAGAACTGAGTAAAAAATACAACATCGCAATCAAAAGCACCGGAGGAGTCATAATTTATTCGCCGGATGAAGATTTGTCTGATATTGTTTATACAAACGATTCATCGTCCGGTGACTTGGATTTCATCTTTAGTGCAGTTTAGCATTGAAGTAAATGAATAATATGTAGCAATCATTTTAAATTAAATGAGGTTGATAAATTGAAAATTGAAAAATACGTGCTTGAAATTACCGAAAGACAGAACATTGACATAGGCGGTAATATGCCAGCGGTTTTATCAGTACATGAACAGAACGGAGAGCTGGTGATGTGGATTCAGCTTGATGAAGATTATCCGGGCTCGTTTAACATTGACGTTAATATTGTGGAAACGGGAAACTCATTTGAGATGCATGGTAAATATGTAAATTCAGTGATTATGTCTTCCGATATAGAATGCCATATATACGCCAAAGTTAATTACATTCGCGCTGTCGAATAGGTGCGGCATGTGGGATAGGCTTTACCACAAATGATAAGCTTCGCTTGGAATCCGGAAGAATCGAATGGATATAAAATCTAAAGGTGCGTTTTTAATGCCGCCTATAGGTTTATTTCCTATTAAGCAGCATTTTTGCCTGTTTAGCTCGACGATGATAAACCATATGCTGCAGCTTGAGTTGCCCTCACCTGCGGCAATATTTTTGAAAAAGAGGTGTAATGAATATGGAAGAGAATGTCTATCAAAAACACGGTTATGCGAATCGAATAGCTTACTTACAGGATCTTGCCCTTGAGTACGGGATTGACGAAAATGTCGTCTTTTCCCTTGCCGATGCGCTGGGGCAGTCAGAAGACTTTAATGGCTTAGTATCGATGTTAGAAGACATCGAGGGCTAGTATCACAGCCATTAGGCCGCCCTAAATGGAAGGCATATTAAATACTAATGAGAAAATAAGACACAGAGAGTTGGGCGTTTTAAACGTCTATTTTTATGTGGAAAAACGGTTGGCGGTGATAAAAAATATTTGCTCGAATGAGTAAGCAAAGAACAAAGGATGTGTGTAATATATTGTTAACTGTTATTTACAGTTTCGACCACAAAAGGGTTATGAAGCAGAAGAATAATGAACACTCCGCTATCTATCAAAACTACATAAACAAGAAATATAAAGCCACCCATAAAAGGGTCACAGATACGGAGTTCTATTTATTGCCTAAAATCTTCATCAATGAGGATTATGTTTCCATCGTAACCGGGAAGCAGCATACAGGGGGCAAAGCGTATATTGAGCATTGCAAATCATTCGATGTATCGGTTGACCGCAAGAACGGCGTGATATTGCTGGTTAATAAATCTAAGAGATGAGGCATGTGTATGAAGTATTACGAAGGAAAAAACAATAATATTTATTTTTCAATATCGGATGATGGATTAACGGTACATGAAAGCTTTAGTATTATTAATCGCCGGAAGGTGCAGGAAAATAAGCCGCCCTTTTTGTTGTCTGAAACCTTAGCAGAGAATTTGGATGGATTGATTAAACTTTATGATTTACATGAGATCGAATCGCTCCCTAAAGAATATTAATTATTGGGGAACTGAGAAATATCTGCTTAATATCCAACTCAAGTGTTTTATTGGTGGCAAGCTGAAAAAACTCAAATTAGATATCTGATACTTGAGTGTGAAGCTTCTTCCGAAGATGATCGCTTTGATATTGATACAGAGTTGTCGGCAAGAATTTCAAACTGGAGTTGTTAGTCAATGACGCGAACGGAAGGCGAAATTGGTATATTGTGTTTTTTCAGTTTACGAATGTAGACGAATTTATAGAATTGATACCTAACTATGGGCAAATAAAGATACAGACTGTAGGTGATAAGTAAATTCACTGCATAATTGAAAAACCCTTGACGCTTCGTGAAAATAATCGGTTTCATAAAACAAATATAATTGGTAAAAGCGTTGAGATTTAATGATGTTAGGAGTGTGAGTATTATAGGAATAAACAAAAGAGAGTGCCGGAAATACTTAAATCCGGGGATTAAGCTCAATTCCGGAAGCGGTGTGCTGCATTTTGAAAAGATAGAGTACATCGTTTGTACAGCAATAAAAAACATCGCCGGTCGGCGCGCGTTGATTCTATATCTTTATAATTGTAGAAAAGTTATTGCGGGCGGTGTAGAACCGGAATACACGCTATTTCAATATAGGGATGATTATATCACTCTTCACAAAGATAGCAGCGGCAATGAAAAATGGCGTGAAGCGAGCCTCCATAATATGGGCGATAGATATACCAATTTTACCAAGACCTGCGCTTTTTACCGATTCAGAGATGAACAACTCGTTACCCGGTTTTGTAATATCTCGGAGAAAACAGGCTTTGAAGCGCTGAACGCTTTACAGTCGGCCATAATGAGCGCGCGCCTGACAAAACGGATAATAAAGCGGGAACGTAAAATCATTGAACGGATGATTCCTATCCCTGCTATTCCTCGCAGATTTAAAAGCTTCATACACCGCGAGGTGCTTCCCCACTATGTTTTTTATGATTACTGCCGCGGCAATAAGCCGAAGCGAGGATATTGCACAGCTTGCCGGCACAATGTTCTTGTGAACGGCACGAAGCATAACAGCGAAGGCCAGTGTCCGAACTGCGAAAAAAAAATCACGTTCAAATCAAGCGGCAGATCAAAACGGGTATGGGACAGGACAACCGTTCAGGTGTTGCAAAGAATTAGCGAAGATGAGTTAGTATTGCGGGTTTTTAAAGTAAATAACTGGCTCCGTAATTGGCGTGAACCAGTCTTAGATTTATGGGAAAATACGAGGGTGTTTATCCGTAGGGACGAAGCGGATATAGTGAAGGTAGATCCGTATTATTACTCTTATAATATAGGCATGACTACCCATTGGAGAAAAGGCGAGCGGTCGAGATTTTCGTATTACCAGTACAGCTTTGAGTGCGATGTCTGCGGTCATCTGTATTGCAAGAATCTTGATGATGTATTAAAAGGAACGGCTTGGCAGTACAGCCAGCTTGAGCGGTTCTATAGTACCGACCGCGAGCCGCTGGAGGTGATTCCGTACCTGCTTGCGTATAATAAATATCCCGCGATTGAATATCTGGTAAAACTGGGATTAACCGAGCTGGCGAGTACGGTGATTTATAAAAAAGATGGAGCAAAGGTTATTAATGAATATGGCAGAAACCTTAGGGAGACACTTGGCATTGAGCAGGATGACCTTCCTGTGCTTCAAAAAATCAACGCCAACAAGCGGCAGTTTGAATTGTATCAAAGGCTCAAGCTGCAAGGTATCAAAGCGGATGAAACTCTGCTCCTTTGGTATCAGAATCAAAAAATAGCATCGGCGGAAAACGTATCAATCCCTCTCAGATATACTACTTCGAGAAAGCTCATGCGTTATATAGAAGAGCAGTTTGAATGTCTGAAGGACTTAAAAACCCAATATGGCGGGCGGCGTTACGAAAGCGTAGGCAGGGTTTTATCAGATTACAAGGATTATCTGAGTATGGGCGGGTTACTTGAATATGATTTCAAAAACAGCTTCGTCCTGTTTCCGAAAAATCTGCCGGAGGCCCACGATCAGACAAGCAAATTGTTTAGCGGCAAGAAAAGCGGTATCTTTAAAAAAGTAATCCGTGCCGCTTATGAGAGCCTTTTAGAAAAATACTGTTTCACAAGAGACGGATTAACGCTTATACCTCCAAAAACGGAAAAAGAAATAATCAGTGAAGGGCATACCCTGCACCATTGCGTGTATTCCTATGTGGAAAAGGTCGCTAAAGGGGAATGCCTTATTTTATTTATCCGGCAAACGGAAAACATTAAAAAACCATTTTACACATTGGAAATACAGAACGGCCAGGTAATTCAAATTCAAGGCAAATATCACTGCGAGCCTACCCCGGAAGTGAAGAAATTCCTTGAATTCTGGGTACGAAAGAAGCTGCGGGCAGCAAGCTAAGCTAAATCTGCGGAAAGCACAACCGTTCATTAATTGATGGTTGTGTTTTTTTGCGGAAAGATTGGAGTTGATTCGCATGAGAGGCCCATAAACTATGACGCCGGCTTAAAACCATTGCGTAACCTTATATAAAGGAATGCTTATTATAAATATTAATAAATTCAAATTGGAGGCATGACATGGAATGTATAGATATGGAAATATGGGAGCCTAATCCCGAAAACCCGCGTGCCCGGAACAAGCAAAGAGACTGCTTGACAACGGAATGGATTTTGCTCTTTACACCGAATGGGCCGAGTCCAATAACGCGGTCAAGGACGGCGGTATTTACGACGAGGTAAAAGCGTATTGGGAAAACACGATAAAGCAAAAAGACTCTTAAAGTTTAAAAGAACGGAGAGTGACGGTGAATAAACAAGAATTTCGCCAGTACAATGTTTAGCTGTTCGATTACGGCGATTACACGATGGAGGGCGGCGCGATTTAATACGCGTTAAGTAAAAACAGATTGGGAGGGTATAACGTGGGGTTCGCGGACGTTTTGAAATGGAAACACAAGGAGAGCGCCGAGAATTATATTACAGGCGTAACGGCAGACGGACTTGTTGACATTGTTGAGGGTGAATGGAATATCGGGAATGCCGTTTGGATTCCTGTGGCAATCAAGGTTGAGTATTACAAACGTCCGTGTTGGCGGTGGAAGGAGCGCGGCAGGATAGCTACTACATTCGACGAGGGAACGGCAAATTACTATAAAGGCAAGCGCCGCAAGGTTGTATATGACGAAAATAATCACTCATATAAGGTACATCCCGAAAACATGGGAAGCGACGGCGTATACTGCTGGTGGTGTGAGCGAAACGAAGGCCGGATTCGGATTCCTGAATTAGATAAGATTCTGGCAAAGGTTGAAAGATTAAGTCAATAGCCATGCAAATTGTACACTACATTATAGCGAGGAGGCAAGGTAATGAAATTAACGCTGAATACTAATATATGCCCGATAATCAGCGTGGGCATGTATGCAACAACGCTCTCGCCGGATTCTATGTTTACTGATTGGAAATCCAAATATATAAATTCCCTGTCAGAAGCGGAGATTGAGTATGTAGATAAGGCTTCAAACGATTTCTTTAATCTCGGCAAGTATAAGGAAGTCATTTCATCCTACGCAATGGAAGCTATCGGCGATTTCTTCCATGACATTAGCGGTATTGTTGATATTAAGCTCTGTAAGGAATGCGAAATATATAGCCCTAAACACTATAATTACGATACAGATGAGTTGTCTTTTGATATAGAAATAGAAGACAGTGAAATCAGCATTATAACCAACGCTGCTGACGCTGACGAAAACTTTTTCATTTGGGCTAAATCTCGTTATAAGCCATATGACGGGTTCATCAGCTTTATGCCGTATAGTAGAACCGAATTCGCCAAAGCAATCAAGGGGAAAGATATTGAGCGGGCGGTGGCGATGTATCTGGTATATATACTGGATAGGGATTTTATTAAACACGGCGATTGCGTTGAGTATCCAAACGAATACCAATACAAGATGGAAGAACGGTTCGCCCTCAATCATGAAATTGGGGAATTTATTGATGACACGAAATTCCACGAGATTATTGAAAATTCGTAATATGTTTATTGGAGTGAATTGAGTGAATAAAAGAAAAGTGGTGACCACCCATGCACTATGATCCAGCCTGTGACCCCAAGGTCGTTAATGGCATTCAAGAAGCTTACGGCTTAAAAATCGGTGATATTGTTGAATACACCAACCCGCAGGGCGTAAAATTTGGGCCACATAAGATTGTCGGATTTCTGCCTGACCCAGACCCCAACTTTTTACCGGATAACGTGGTCTATATAGACAGCGACTCTCCTTGGTATCCGGTCAAAGTCAGCGAACTTGAAAAATGTTGAAAACCAAACGGAAATATTTCTGAAAGGAGATACCACGGCAGACCGAATAAACCGTTATGATTTTAACGAGGTTATTACTGCGGAGGTATTCCGAAAAGCTCTGCAGCCCCCCCCTTATAGGGGCGCAGTTCCACAAACCACACTTTAGGAGGATAATACATGGATTCAAGTAGTGAAAGCAATGGCTAATGCAATCGGCGCTCATCATAAAGAATTAATCAATCTAATCAAGCAAGCGGCATATAAGAAAAGCATCTATCAAGTCTTTAACGATTTTTTGGAAATGTCGGCAATTGCTATATCAAATCAAACGAATTTTCTCCACCGCGAAAAAAGGGAAACCCGATACCTTGAAATAATAAACTCATATGATAAAAAGCATCAGCAGCTTTTTCCGCTGATGCTTTTTCATTTGGTAGAAGCTTTAGAAGAAAAAATCCGGGTTACGGGCCCCGAGGATGTACTGGGCTGCATCTTCCATGAGTTGGAATTGCATAATGAACATAAATCTCAATTCTTCACGCCACAGTATGTTTCCGACGCAATGGCACAGATGATTTGCGGAGATAAATCGCAGAAAGCGATTGAAGAAAATGGGTTTATACATGTATGCGAGCCCGCTGCCGGCAGCGGCGTAATGGTGACAAGCTTCTGTAAAGCTATGCAACAAGCAAGCTTAAATTACTGTTCTCAGCTTGTCGTAACGGCTGTTGACATTGATTTGTCGTGTACTCACATGGCTTACCTTCAGCTTAGCCTATATGGTGTGCCGGCTGTTGTCATACATGGCAACACTTTGACCTGTGAAGAATGGTCACGCTGGTATACGCCCGTATATTTGTTGGATAACTGGATATGGCGAGCGCACTGTGGAATTACACAAAAGACCTGTATAGATGATGAGATGATTAAATGCGCTTCAGAGCCTATGTATGCAGCTTTTAGGGAAATTGAGCGCCTATTTCCTAAAAAGGCACCCGAAAATGTCGAATCGTCGGAAGCATCAACAGAAGAAAATGAAAAACCGCTTGAAGTTTTTACGATAAAGCACTTGAGCTTTTTTGACGATGACGAATGATTTAACCATAAATGGCTGTCAAGCTGATAAAACGGGTCGAAAAAGCGGCTCAAGCATATCGTTACCACAGACGCACTAATTTGCGGAAATGAAGAAAACTATTGAACACGTTTTTTAGGAGGAGAAAAATGGAAGTATATCGTGAGAAATTAAAAGAACTGCACGGCTATTTCGAGGGTTCGTCCGACGCCGTTAACAAAGCTTCGGCGCAGCGGGCCATCGACTATAAAGCCGATGTATGTAAAAAATTCATAAACCTAAACTTTGATCAGATTGATTTAAGGTTAACCGGCTCCGTGCTTTACGCGAGCAGGAAAGTTGACGGAGAAATGGGCGTACTTTTCTATAACGGCGTAGACGCCGTTATCATAAACCGTTCTGGACGCGTTCGTGTGGGGCTTCCATGTGTTGAAGACGCCAAGCGCACGTTGATAGCCGCCGGCATAAAGAGTTGTGCATTACCGGCGGAATTGCATGTTGATGAATCGTCGGGGCGTACGCGTATATCTGATGTGCTGAATGCGCTCGCTGATGTAAATAAAATTCATACGCTGCGTTTGGCGGTCTTTGACGTATTGGATATTGACGATCAGCCTTTCAAAACAAACTCTTACGAGGACACTCACCGGAAAATTACGGAATTATTCGGTGGCTCTGAGATGTGTTTTCCGGTGAGATATAAAAAACTGGAATCCAAGTCAGAGGTTAAAGCCATATTTAAACAGTGGGTCGAGGAAGAAGGCGGGGAAGGACTGGTAGTGCGTTGTGAGCTTCCGCTTATCTTTAAAATAAAACCACGTTATACAATCGATGCCGCCGTTGTCGGCTACTCCGAGGGAACAGGCGATGCCAAAGGGCAAATCCGTTCGTTGCTGCTCGCCATGATGACGGCTGACGGATATTTTGAAATCATCGGCAAGACAGGCGGCGGTTTTTCGGATGAAGCCAAAATCGATCTTCTGAATAGGCTTCAGCCGTTGATTGTTCCCTCCCAATATATTGAAGTCGATACGAACCAAACGGCGTTTCATATGGTGCGTCCCGAAATTGTCATTGAAGTGCTGATAAACGACGTGCTGTTTGAAACTACCTCAGGGGTGATTTATAACGCTATACTTGATTATTCGGATTCCAAGTATCTGTATAAAGCGAATCAACGCGGCTTAAGCTTGATATCTCCTATATTTGCGCGGTTTCGCGAAGATAAAACGGCTGTATACGATGATATCAGGCTTGAACAGATCAACGATTTCGCGTATATCGAGCCGCCTGCCGACGACGAGATTATAGCAGACCTACCAAAATCAAAGCTTATTGCCCGAAAGGTTTATAAGAAAGTATCCGGCTCTAAACTAATGGTATTGAAATTCATGGCATGGAAAACAAACAAGGAAAAAGCCGGATTCAATGCGTATGTATTCCATCTTACAAATTTCAACTCCGACCGAAAAGACGCGTTGCAGCGGGAAGTAGTAGTTTCCAATGACATCAGACAAATACAGGATATCTACATCGCCAGCATGGAGAAATACGTCAAGAGCGGCTGGATTGCGGTGTAGATTTTTACGTGGGAGGGATATAGAGAATAAGCGATTATGACAACGAACAAGACAATTACGAAAAAGATTACAATGCCTCTATGAAGGAAGTAAGGAGGTTGCGCAGAGTGGCGCGGGAATATTCCGGTTTTTATGACAGAGTAAAGGAGGCCTTTGAAAAACGGGATTGGGCTGCGATTGAGGCAGCGATTGCTTGGGCGGACGAATAAATTAATACGAGGAGGCCTGCAGAATGGGGGATAAACAAAAAGCAGATGAAATTAAAATAGGCGATATTCTGGTATGTTCATGGGGCTATGAACAGACGAACATTGATTTCTACCAGATAATAAAGCTCACGGATAAAACGGTTACAGTGCGGCAAATAAAAAGCCGCATTCTTGAACAGGATTCAGGCTTTGGCGGTACGGTGGAGCCGATAAAGGACATGTTCGCCGGCGAACCTTTCAGGCGGAAAATTAAGAGTCATAGCAATAACATATATATTAAAATAACTGACTTCAGCAGTGCCAGTTTATGGGACGGAAAGCCTGAACATTTCACCTCATACGCATAAATATAGATGGCAAGGGCGGTTAAATCACCGCCCTTTACCTAAACGATTAACATTCATAGGAGACTGATATATGGAAAAATACTACTGGATTCAAATACAGGAAAGCTGTGATGTTGGCTTAGCCGGGAAACATTTAGATATACGGTTTCATGTGCCGGAAGGGCTGACCAGAGAACAAGTCAAAGCATTGGATGAAAGAATTTCAGACGCTATATGCGAATATGGCGAAGAACACGATGATTATGCGGATATGGACTACCATACAATTCTAAAAAACGCGGCGGAAAAACTAAATATCAACTTTGAATATCCCAAAGTTGATTACACCATTTATGTTTAAATATTAAAGCCGTGATTGCCGACCAGAAAACGTGGAGGTGGATTATGTATTTGGTGAAAGACGGAAGCAACACTGTATATCGCACTGTTGTAATTAATAATAAATGTGATACGAAAATTGAAGAATATGTAAGAAAACAAAGAGACGGGAATCCGTATCTTGAAAAAGTTGCGGAAACCGCAAGCATGTATTACTTCGATGCTAAGGAATGGTTAAGAACAAAAGGATACTTAAAATTGATACCTGCCGATTCATGGATTTTTATCTTTGTCCCTGAAGATGGGGTAAAGGAAATTTACGAGTAGACTCCGCAACATAATAATTGAGGATATAAACAGTTAAGCCGTTAATACGGACAGTTGCATCAATGTAAAAAGATGCGGTGCGGCAGCGGGCTGGCCATTAAACCGGCTTAAACAGTCTGTATCGGAATGATTGGAGGGCAAGGCGTTGTTATGGAGTATATACTTAACTGCTCACTTGGCAAGGATAGCGTGGCGGCTCTTGCCATGATATTGAAAAAGGATTTGCCCCTTGACAGAATTGTGTTCGCGGATGTCACCCCGGATGCCGAGTTTGAAGAAACTTACACATTTAAGAACGAAGTAGAACGAAAATTAAGCGTAAAAATTGAATGTATCCGTTCTGAAAAATGGTCATCTTGGGATGACTTTTTTTATTCTCCTTTGTCAAAAGGAAAAAATGTAGGCAAATGCCACGGATTCCCACCGGTTGTTGGCCCTGGCTGCGCTTTTAAGCGTGAGTTTAAGGAGATTCCATTGAAAAATGCCAATGGCAAAGGCAATCACATCTATATCGGCATTGCGTTGGACGAATCACACAGAGCCGACGCGAAGATTTATAAAGGTACAAAAAATGAATACAGCTTTCCGTTAATTGACTATGCCATGACGGAGCAGGATTGCCGGGATCTCTGCGAGAAATACGGCATATTACACCCGCTTTATCGGTATTTCCGGCGTTTAGGTTGCTGGCAATGCCCGAAGCAGAGCCTTTCCTCTCTGCGCAGCCTGTATCAATTTTGGCCGGAAAAGTGGGCAAAGCTTGAGGAATACCAAAAGGCTTGTGTTTGGGATTTTAAGCCCGGCTGCCGGGTAGAGGATTTAACCAAACGCTTTGTTGGCGAGGGATTGAAGCAGTTGTATTCACGCTTATAAATCCTCGCTGAACACACGCATCAAATAGCGGTGGTCATCGCGAACATTTGTCCGGCATGTTGCAAAAACTGGCCGAAAGTGTGACATGAGCGGTCAAGCAAAGATATGAAAAATCACTCCAAAACGCATTGGATTGTAGAGCAATCTTTCCCCTAGCAACGCTTCACACTTGTGAAGGCTTGCTAAGGATCGCGAAATTAACAAAACTTCTGGGGTAGCAGGGTTCACTATCTCACGGTGCCATTTAAAACGTTATTGAAAACAAGTTCTAAGAAACGAGGTGTATTTACAGATGAAAATACAAATATTCATCGGAATGTTTCGAGCCATACCAGATGAGATTAAAGCCTTTTCATCCTCTACAGAAGCGATTTCTGCCTGGGAAGTATATACAGGCGAAAGCTATGACGACTTCTTGGCGGACAAGGATTTGATTGAGGAAACCGATGCCGCCGACACAAATATTTTCGAAGTCGATATTGTAGATTGGGATGAGCGGAAATACTCCGGTCAAATTGAGGTGTTTATTGGCTTTGATGGAGGTATCATATCAGAGATTAAAGCCTTTATCGACGGAGATAAAGCTACGAAAGAATGGGAGCAATATACTGGAACCAGTTTTGCAGATTTTACCAAGGAAGGCGAAATCGTAGGCGGAAAGCAGTCCCACATGGGTACCACTATATATGTCCTTACTGTTATTTAGCTGATGTCAGAGTGTAATCAATCGGTATATGTATTACTCCGTAATATTCTTCTTTGCTTCTTGCGAGGCACGGTTATTTTTGTATTCCTCCTTTTCTTTTTTTGTCGCCTCACGCACAAACGGTTTATCGCAGGAAGGACAGACTTCAACGTCTCCAACACGGCTAAACGTAAAATGACAATGATCACAAGCGTAAATCACAATAGAAATCCCACCTTGTAAATAAAATTTCAATGCTCCAGTCAGGAGCGAACGAACTGCTCTTGTTTTTAATCATAACACAGCCATAGTATCATTTCTATTCTTTTTTCATAAAAACGCTTGTTCTTACTCAATGCCGGCCTAAACTGCTGTTTGACTGATAAAGTGTACGCCTCAAGAAAAATAAAAAAACCGAACTTCACACGACAAATATTACTGAAAACTGAGCGCTGTAAAGCGAGAATACAAAAAGTAAGGAGGACGGTCGGTGGATAACAAAACTATTGAAGTTAGTAAAATCTGCGATATGGGGTGCGAAATATTAAGGCACACTAATGACGGCAATTTACTTGACCCATCACATCTAAAGCTGTTGGAAAACGCTATCAATGGTTTCCTTAATGAAAAAGGCATGGAAGCTTTTGAAAAACTTCATAAAGATGTTATTGATGGCAATTATATGAAGCCTTTTTTGCACGACATTTAAGTAAACAACCCGTGTCCATGAAGGGTAGCGGGGTTTTCACTCATACAATCTATGAGTAACCCCCTACCTTAAAATTATACTAATAAAGGAGAATTCCTAATGAACGTAAAGTATGCAAAAGCGATTTTGAATGAAAACAAAGTAACACAGGAAATTGTCCATTATATCCAGTTTGAGAATTTGTATGTATGCGCCGAAAGAATAGATGGCTCTGGGGATTTTAGTGGATATTTAGTTTATGACCAAAATGATTTTGTCGATGGGCTAAAAGAATTAGGATTTGAAGTTAACGAGTCCGAGATACTCCTGCAAATTAATGATTCATCGTTTAACGAACTTGAATTGGCATATTATAAATTGCAATCATGTGAACTTTATATCTTTAAGGATATAGCCATTAAAGTTGGCTATGACGGATTGGAAACTTATTGTAAAGAGAATATAAATATCATCGATGTTGCGGAAAAATGGAAACTGGAGATCGAACTGAGAGATAGGACTCCAGTGGTAGAATATTCGATACCCAAAAATAAGGTTGGTGAATTAGCTATAAAAATGGATAAAACCTACTATGAGCTTTGGGATGAGCATTATAGATATTCCGGCGAAGTGCTTGATTCAGAAGAAAGACTGCAGTGCGCTACAATATATTATGCGAAATTATCAAACGGAGCGGACTTTGATATTCAGATGAATAGGTTTGGGGAACTAGTAAATGAACTCATTGAAGATTACAATGTTCGTTTACAAAGCTGCTCGGAAGATTGCAAAAATTTTTATAATGGCAAAATTGAACACGCCAAAAACTTGCTAAACACCGCAAATGGAATAATTGACGAAATAAACACTATGCGGAGGAAATAATAGCATAGGGGAAGAATACACCGGATAATAATTACCTATTAAGGCAGAAATGGTTATTGATATACACATAAAAATGAAAGGAAGGTGCTACATGCGTAAAATTTTTAATCTAGTCATTCAAGACCGAAGCGACTCTAAGGAGCGGCCAATCGAATTCGTAGAATCATTCGAAGTACGGGAAGACGTACAGGATCCCGAAAAGGCTCTGCGGGAAGCAATAAAAGAGTTTGTTCTTTCCGACACAGATGAAGCGAAAGCAGCCATTTCTCGTGCCTGCGGGCATTTCAACTGGGCAGACGCTATCAGCGCAGTTCCTGAGAGCTTGTTCATCAAGCACGGACTGACGCTTCTCAAACAGATCTCAATCGACGTCTTTGTAGATCACAATGAAATTCTATGTGACCTTGACGCAGATAAATCACCGGCTCTTCCCAAGGTAAAAAAGCTTATTAAGGAGCTTATCTCTAATGGAGAAAAAGATACTGAGTATTGGTCAAGAGGCGACAATTTCTTTGCAGAAAGCGTGGCGGAGAAACTATCTGAGCGGAATAAAAAACTAAGTACGCTCTTGGTGATGGAAACAATAACCGAAGAAACGATTAATAAATTAATCGAAGCCGAGAAAGATGATAGCTTAGTCTCAATGTATGAAGAAATTCTTGACAATTTATTGTAGCAAATGAAAAGAGATGATTCACTACCGGAAAGGACAGGTGGAATAAGGATGGTCGATACAACCGGAAAAGTAATCGTGGAGGGCGCATTCGTTAAGATTACAGGATGCAAAGTCAAAAACGATAACGGAATTTATATTGTCGATAAGGAATACGACAGGAAGGATGATTTTTGCTTACTTAAGGTCTTGATTACAGGCGAATTGTCTAATACGAAATACAATATTTTCTTTTTGAATAACCGCGAACTTGCCAAAAATGAAAATATATCCGTTGAGGTTATAGCAAAGGAACAGTTAAAGCAAGCGAACGCCGAAGTCAAGGCTTATTTACAAGGTGTAACGGCAAAGGAAAAAGTCTATACGTTTACACCGGGTAATGAAAGCAGCCAATACATAAAAATTATCAAGCCAATTCATTTTACTTCACGACTTTATGGGTTAACCGGAACCTACATAATAGAAAGCAAAGACGATAAGAGGATAAACTTTCATCTTATCGGCGCAAAGGGCGAGAAGATAAGCAATAACGTCAATAATAATTATCAGGGACGAGACATAATTTTTTCCTTGAAAATCGATTTGTATTATAGGCTGTTAAACGAAGGATATTTTGTGTTCTTAAACCGTAACGAGAGCACAAAAGGCGAACGAAATAAAACCGCCAAAAAATAGTGCCGTTATTGTTTATTTACAAATAATTTTGGCTTGATAAATCATAATGCCGTAGGTTAAATCATTTTTACCTATGGCATTATTTTTAATTCATTATGAAAAATAAGCTAAAGGAGCTGAAGTATATGGACAGAAACTTTTCACTTGATTTATTAAGCAGAATCATAAAAGACAGCATTGAAGTCCGAAAAGACTTATCGTTATATTATTGCTGTGAGAATGTTGAATGCTGGCCGGCAATAAAACGTAATATCCGGGTTGTAGAAGAATATGAGATAACCCCGGAAAAATATTGGCATCGCAGCACGGATGAATTTGAGTGGCTGTTAACTCTTCTTTCAAGCGATTATCCAAGCCCGAAAACGTTGTTAAATCTGGCGAAAAAAGAAACGAACGGCGAGATCAAGGATATTGCCGATCATTATTTTCAACATGTAAACGTTATGTTTGAGCATGTTAAAAACTATAAAGGATATGTCGTTTTAAGGCCGTCGTCTTTTATGCAAAGCCTGTATCCCAGTTCAAAAAACATGTTGTATGTATACACAACTGATAAATGGGCGAATCAAGGACTTTCGGATATTGACGGCGAATTCTTGATTTTTTGCGAAGATAGATTAAATGACCTTCCTGTATTGATAACAGAAAGGTTCAATCAAGTTTTAAAATCGTGAGGAGGATTAATATGAATATTAATTACAATTATATTAGAGGGACTAAAGACGGCACGGAGAGCGTGGAATTTGAGATACGGACATCATCCGGCAACTACATAACCACATGTGTAGTTCATGTCAATCGGTTGCTCAACGGGTTAAAGACGCATCCTTGCGGAGATGGAGAGGACTTTACACTCGATGAAAAGACCAAAAAAATGATTTTGAAAACCTTACACGAAGGCCGAAGTGGGATTAAATACAGTGGTTTGATTAAAACCCTTGAATCATGGAATGGAAGCGGCCTTAATTTATATGATTACCTTGCAGTAGGCGATAAAGTTGACGAAGCGCTTGTTGACGAACAGCGTGACTGTGTTCCGCCTAATCGTATGGGGAGGGGTTATCTTCAAGTCGGAGAGCCGTTCCGTCATAAACCGGATGACTCCGGCGTTTACCGTCCAACATATGCCACTTTTATTAATAAGAACGGCAGTGATTCATGGGTGTTTGCCGGGTATTGTTTTTCAGACGAAGAAATAAACCGTGTTGAGGATAAAGGAATCGTGCTCAATGCTGTATAACCGCGCATAGATGAACAGGCGGCGGCAGTATGAAAACGGTAATACTAAGCAAACAACAATGGGAAAATCGGTTGAAAGCAATTGCAACAAAGCGGCTCCGAAAGTTTAAAAAGGCATTGACCGCTACATCAATGAGCTATTACTTCAATGAAGCGGTAATAGAGATCCATGTAGACAGTCCTAGTTCTCCCGTATATGTGATAAATATTGACCGGTACAATGAATTGAGGGCGTTATTTATGAGCAATTCCGACGATGAATTGAGGAAACGCGGTTTACTAACATGAGATATTTCAATGAAATTAAAAATCACTTTCAACGTCTATTTCGCCGATAACAACGAATGCCGATTTATGGCTTTATTTGTAACACGAATTATTTTCTAATAATTGTAAAATAAATCATGTCTCTCGTCATATATATTGTAAAAAGTTCACACGGGAGATGATTATATGGAAGCAGTCGCGGGATCAGTTTTCCAACGTAAGGACGGCCGGTGGGTAGCGATTTATAAACATGATGGTAATCGTAAAATGGCGTACGGTAAGACTGAAGAAGCTGCAATATCAAAACGTCAGGAATTGATGGACGAAATAAACGGGACATTACTAATAAATAATTCCGATGTATCTGATATAAACGCATCAAGCATGCCACTGGGCGAATGGCTCACGGAATGGCTCAATTCATATGTTAAACCCAGAAAGGGTATATCTACATTTACAGGATACGAGGTTTATATCAACAGGCACATTATACCGGCCATAGGCGATATAAAGCTTCACGCCCTAACGCCAAGCGTATTCCAAGAATTTTTTAACGAGAAGTCCACAAGCGGCAGGCTAGACGGCAAGCCCGGGGGTATGTCGCCTAAAAGCATGGAAAATATGAAATTTATGCTTAGTGCCGCAATGCGGCAAGCTATGGAGAATGAGTTGGTTACAAAAAACCATGTTACGGACGTCATAATAAAAGAGGCTGATAAAAAAGAAGCTGTAGCATTATGCCCGGATGAGGAGGTAAGATTAATTGCTGTTTGCAATGAATATGAAAATATTTCAGCATTCGGAATTGTTATAGCTTTACGAGCAGGCCTGCAGTTAGGCGAATTACTGGCTCTTAAATGGAATAACGTCGATATGGCAAATAAACGAATTTATATTCGACAGTACTTAAACCGTCGTTTCGATGCGGCAGATGACACCGATACAAAATCTGCGCTGCGGTTTTCTAATTTAAAAACCGGCCGGATAATAAAAGAGCATGACCTGTCCGTTGATTTTTTTCCAGAGATTGAATTATACATGAATAAGCAAAACGATTTATTCGGCAATGTTCCTGACGTTGTAATCGCAAGTTATAATGGAGGGCTTGTTGACCCCGGCAATTATAACAAGCTCTTTAAACGAATATTGATGAAATCGGGAATAGCAAACGCAAATTTCGATATATTGAGAAATACTTTTGCTTTGAGATATTTAGAACGCGGTTTTGCCCCCGCAGAATTGCCCAGGGTTATGGGATGCGGAGAATCCTCAAAATCAATTAAAAAATATAACCGAATTTATAACAAACAGGCAATAAATTGTTAAACACATCACCATATCAAAACAAACGTCAGCAAAAATCCCTGTCACCACACAGGGATTTTTTTTTGCTTTAAAAGCCTTGTCGAATTACGAAAAAAAACAGTTCCGCAATACAAATATAATTGGATAAAAAGTCGAGATTTGCTGATAGATTCAGGGTTTCTCCCTTGTGCTTTGCGATGCTTTTTGCGTTATTAGGCGCGAAGTAAAAATACACCACACTTCATGTTGATGCAAGCAAGGGAGGACCTAAGATGAGCACAAATAAATCTATCTGCACCCTTAATGATTTTCAAGATTCGAAGAATGACGTGCATAAAGTGTTAACCAATAATTTATGTTGGAATAGTACAACTTATGCATCTCATAACTTTAAATATCTGACTAATCAAAGGGGGAACTCGCTTTGAAACCATTATTGCTTGATTTTGAAGAAATGCGGAACGTAGATGTCCGCACAGTTGATCCCGCAACGCTTGTAGATAGCCGTAATGTTAACGTAAATATTGATTTGCCCTTTCTTGAAAGGGCATACGATTATATTGAACAAATCGGCAACCCATATTGTTACCTGTATGGGGACATAGTTGTCAAGATCAGCCACAGCCAGACTTCAACCACGATAACCGACTGCATGGAGGAGTTAATACGTTCTTTCTTATAAAGACGTAAAAAACATTCAGAATAACAAATTGCCCTCCTGCTTTCAGTTTGAAAACAAATAACAACAGGAGGTTTTTTATGTCTACAAACATTATTTATAAGGCAGCAGCTTACGCCCGCGCCAGTAAAGATGATACTGACAGTGACACCATCGAAAATCAAATTGAATTGATACGAAACCATGTAAAATCCATGCCTGAAATTGACATTGTTTCGGTAAGGGAAGACAGCGGCTTCAGTGGAATTAATTTTATCCGTCCCTCTTTTATAGAAATGATGAAAGATATTGACGCCGGAAATATAAATTGCGTTATCGTTAAAGACCTGTCGCGGCTTGGGCGTAATTACATCGAAGTTGGCGAATTGTTAGACGTAGTGTTTCCGGAGCAAAACATACGGGTAATTGCAGTAAATGATAATTATGATAGTTTAAATCCGCGCAGCGACGCTGATTATATTTTGCTTCCTTTTAAAAATATCATTAACGAACAATATCTGCGTGACTTTTCAATTAAGATACGGAGCAGCATGAATATGAAACGAAAAAATGGTCAATTCGTTGCGAATTTTGCACCGTATGGCTACAAACGTGATCCTGATGACAAGCATAAGATTATTATTGACGACCATGCAGCTCAGGTTGTACGTCAGATATTTCAATTAAGGATTGAAGGTATTAGTGCAGCGAAGATTGCGAAAAGGTTGAATGATATCGGTGAACCATCACCTGCTGAATATAAAAAGCGGGAGACAAATTATGTAGGCACATTCCAAAAATATGACAAGACGAGATGGGATGGCAGGTCGATAGGACATATTCTAAGAAACCCCATTTATACCGGTGTTTTGATTCAAGGAAAAGTAACATCGCCGAATTATAAGGTCAAGAAACGAATTATAAAGCCTGAAAATGAATGGCATGTCGTACCTGATAACCACGAACCAATAATCAATAAAAGGGATTTTGAGACTGTCACCATCCTTCTCAAACAGGACAATCAGGTTTCAGTGAAACAAGATGCGCTTTATCCTCTGTCCGGCTATTTATATTGCGGTGACTGTGGCAACAGCATGATACGTTCAAATTCCGGAAAATATCATTATTATATTTGTGCGTCAAGTACGAAAAAAGGCGCTTGTTCATCGCACTATATTAGGATTCATGTAATTGAAGACTTAGTAAAGGATGCAATCTCTAAGCAAATCGCATTAGCTTTAGATGTTAATGAAGCATTTGAATTGGCAAAACAGAACTTGCAGCAACGTAAGGGCGGCATAAAGTTAAGTGAACAGATTACAGACCGTGAAAGGGAAATAAAATTCTGTGAAAATAATCAAAGCTCACTGTACGATGATTATAAAAAAGGCATAATTTCTGAAGAAGACTTTACTAATTTTACTAAGAATTATACGTTGCGAATCAAGGATTTAAAGCAAGCTGTTACCAATCTTCGGAAAGAAGCGGAATTATTAATCAATAGTGATTCCAGGGAAGACACGTGGATAGAACATATCAGACAATATAAAAATCTGCCTAAGTTGAACAGGCAAGCCGTAGTTAGTCTCATTGAACGAATTGAAATTTTCACTGGGAAGCGAGTAGAAATAAAGTTTCGTTATCAAGACGAACTTGAAATAAAGAAAAATATTATAATCAATTTAATCAAAGATATGCGGGGTCTTAATGCCGAGAACAAGTAAAAAAGCTCGAAAAGGGCATAGACCACAGCAACCCGTAGCATGAATCCCTGTAACATACGGGGATTTTTTTTTGCTTTAAAAGCCTTGTCGAATTACGAAAAAAAACAGTTCCGCAATACAAATATAATTGGATAAAAAGTCGAGATTTGCTGATAGATTCAGGGTTTCT
>Ga0153948_1000096_pt1 | contig 43818 bp, 38 predicted proteins | sample TSNJ032MetaG_FD_104696 | JGI IMG/M metagenome (GOLD analysis project Ga0153948, IMG submission 104696) | Attine ant fungus gardens microbial communities from New Jersey, USA - TSNJ032 MetaG | ecosystem: Host-associated > Fungi > Mycelium > Unclassified | place: USA: New Jersey, Wharton State... | reverse complement strand
TCTTCAACAACTTCAACCACTTGCGCTTCCGATCTCTCGTTAGCGGGAGGCGAATTCTACAGCGTTACACGCTGCTGTCAACACCTCTTTTCCTCCGCTTTCGACCGAGAAGATCGAAACGTCAAAAGAGCCAAACATCACCACTCTTTCAACTCCTTCCAGGCTTCGATGAACTGAAGCAAGCCGCTGTCGAAAACTGCGTAACTCATTGAATCTCAAGGAGTTTTCCGTTTCGACTGCGCCGGAAGTGGGGCGAATTATAGAGACTCAGAATCTGCCGTCAACCGTTAATTTCAGTTTTCTATCAATGCACCGAAAAAGCCCGCTTCTATATAGACGCAACGGCAGCGAATGCGCAGTATATTGCCCAATAGGTAAAACATTACCCTGATCTCACCTTCGGATGATGCCTCGCAATGACAGACCAACCTCGCTCTCTGGCCTCAACGCTGTTCCCGGTTGGCCTTTTGTTAATAGCCATGGCATCCATTCAGTCTGGTGCCTCTCTGGCCAAGAGCATGTTCCCGGTGGTTGGCGCTCAAGGGACGACCACCCTGCGCCTGATCTTCGCCAGCGTGATCATGCTGTTACTGCTACGTCCGTGGCGCGCCAGGCTGACCGCGCAGTCTCTGCGCACGGTGATCGTTTACGGCATGGCGCTGGGCGGGATGAACTTCCTCTTCTATATGTCATTGCGCACCGTGCCGCTTGGCATTGCAGTTGCGCTGGAGTTCACAGGCCCGCTGGCCGTCGCCATCTACGCCTCTCGCCGCGCAATCGACTTTCTCTGGATTGCCTTGGCGGCAGTTGGCCTGCTGCTGTTGATCCCGACCGGAGCGACATCTGCGGGAATTGATCTGGTCGGTGCCGGTTATGCCTTGGGTGCCGGCGTATGCTGGGCGTTGTACATTCTGTTCGGCCAAAAAGCCGGTGCCGACAACGGCGTGACGACTGCGGCCCTGGGCGTGATGATTGCCGCACTGTTTGTCGCCCCGATCGGCATCGTGCATGCCGGCGCGGCATTACTCACCCCGTCGCTGATCCCGGTCGCCATCGGAGTCGCCATCCTCTCGACCGCTTTGCCCTACACGCTGGAAATGGTCGCCCTCACCCGCATACCAGCCCGCACCTTCGGGACGTTGATGAGCATCGAACCGGCCTTTGGCGCGTTGTCCGGGCTGCTGTTCCTGCAGGAATACCTCACGCTGTCACAATGGATGGCGATCCTGTGCATTATTCTGGCCTCTGTCGGAGCAACCATGACCATGGGCAGTAACGCCAAACCCGTTGTTGCGGCAGATTGAAACAGGATTTGACGAAGGTCTGGCAATTGGCGTTCATTTAGGCCATGTTTAGGCCCCTTAACTCAGTGCCAGGCATGGATTTTTTCGGACAGGGATATCAAACCGCTTAAAGCGCAGGCGAATACAGGCAGACCCGAGCGCCAGACTCGTGGCTACCATAAGGACGGTAATGAAACGAATTTTGATACTGATCGCTGTATTGGCAGTAGCGGGGTGCGCAGCCACCTCCAAGACCCAAGTGAAGCACGGTAAAAAAGGGCTGCACATCAACTGTTCCGGGCTGTCGTCCTCTTGGGACAAGTGCTACACCAGCGCCGCCAATGCTTGCGCCCCAAAGGGCTACAAAGTCATCGCCAAATCAGGGGACGCCGTGGAAGAGCCCGGCGATTACCCATTCGGGCTCAATCCGGCCGGTTATACCAGCCGCAGCATGATCGTCATTTGCAAATGAATCACTCTGGCTGCTCGCCTTGTCGAGCAGCCAGCTGACGTCCGATTTCCGCATGACTGGATTTCAATACCGTCCGTTGAATGTCCGGTGTCACCAGCATCCGCGCCACCACCAATGCGCCGACGCATTGCGACAGAATCGCCCACGCCAGGCTGTCGCTCTCCAGAATGTGTGCCCAACTGGCATGCAGCCGACAAATCCACAACTCTGCCTGCTCGCGAACCTGATCATCTGAACGGGCAATTTCCGCACCCAGTGTCGGTAAGGCGCAGCCCGATTCAGGCTGCTCCACGTGAGCCATGCTCAGGTACTGTTTAAGACAGCGTTCCAGCCGCTCCCGATCCTGCGCCCCCTGCCCTCCCAGTCGCTCCAGGCTCTGACACAGTTCACGCTCGACGATCGCCGTGAACAGCTCGTTTTTCGACGAGAAGTGGCTATAAAACGCTGCGCCACTCAGGCCGATAGCCTTCATCAAGCCATCGACACCGACTGTGTAAAAGCCTGAGCGCTTGGCTGACAGTGCGCTGCTGTTCAGCAATTTTTCTCGGGTTTCCAGCTTGTGACCGGCGGAATACCGCATGTGCTTACCCTCTTGATCGACCGCCTTGACGTTGTCCGGATCCTAGCATAACGTTCGTTCACTTAACGATCGTTTACTAAAGGGATCTACCCATGAATAACAAGAAGGTCGTGTTGGTGGTGGGTGCTGGCGATGCCACCGGCGGAGCGATTGCCAAGCGCTTTGCCAGAGAAGGTTTTATCGCTTGCGTCACCCGGCGCAGTGCCGACAAATTGCAGCCGCTGGTCGAGGCGATTCAGGCCGAGGGTGGCGAAGCTCACGGCTTTGCCTGCGATGCGCGCAAGGAGGAAAACGTCATTGCGTTGATTGAAGAGATCGAAACCCGCCTCGGCCCGATCGAAGCGTTCGTTTTCAACATCGGCGCCAACGTGCCTTGCAGCATTCTTGAAGAAACTGCGCGAAAGTATTTCAAGATCTGGGAAATGGCCTGTTTCTCGGGCTTTCTCAATGCCCGCGAAGTGGCCAAGCGCATGGTCACACGCCAGCGCGGCACCATTCTGTTCACTGGCGCCACCGCCGGGCTGCGCGGTGCTTCCGGATTTGCCGCGTTTGCCGGCGCCAAACACGGTATCCGTGCACTGGCACAAAGCATGGCGCGCGAGTTGGGCCCGATGAATATCCACGTCGCCCATGTAGTGGTCGATGGCGCGATCGATACCGACTTCATTCGCAACAGTTTTCCCGAGAAGTACGCGACCAAGGATCAGGACGGTATTCTCAATCCCGAACACATTGCCGAAAACTATTGGTATCTGCACAGCCAGCCACGGGACGCCTGGACCTTTGAGCTGGATCTGCGCCCGTGGAACGAACGCTGGTAAGCCCCACTCCTCCATAACAATAAAGAGAGCGCAGCGAAGATGACGAAAACCGTGGAGTTCTATTTCGACCTCGGCAGCCCTGCCACCTACCTGGCCTACACCCAGTTGCCGAAGATCTGTGCCGCAACTCAAAGCGAGCTGATCTACATCCCGATGCTGCTGGGCGGCGTGTTCAAGGCGACCGGCAACGCATCACCGGCAATGATTCCGGCGAAGGGCCGCTACATGTTTCAGGATCTGGATCGCTACGCCAAGCGCTATGGCGTGCCGCTGAAATTCAATCCGCACTTCCCGATCAACACGCTGATGCTGATGCGCGCGGTCACCGGCATCCAACTGCGCCAGCCGGAACGCTTTCATACATTTATCGATTGTCTGTTCAAGGCATTGTGGGTGGAGGGACGACCTCTCGATGAGCCGGCAACTGTCGCTGCGGTATTGAGCGAACATGAATTCGACCCCAATGAAGTCCTGGCCCTGACCAACGACGAGACAGTCAAGGCAGCCCTGAAGGACAACACTGAAACAGCCATTAAACGCGGGGTGTTTGGCGCGCCGAGCATGTTTATCGGCAACCAGATGTTCTTTGGACAGGACCGCCTCGACTTCGTCGAAGAGGCCCTGCGTCAGGCTTAGAAAAACCTCAGAACCCGGACGCTGCCAACAGCGCCCGGGTTTCAGCCATTCAAATCGCCGCTGTGCGCGTGTTCAGCCACTCCAGCGCGGCCCCATCGAGCAACGGACTCAGACGCTCACGCACTTCAGCGTGATAGGCGTTGAACCACTGCTTCTCTTCCTGCGTGAGCAAGGATGGCTCCAGGCAGCGCGTGTCGATCGGGCACAGGGTCAAGGTTTCAAACTTGAGGAATTCACCGAACTCGCTGCTCCCCGCCTCGCGGTTCATCGCGAGGTTCTCGATGCGCACGCCCCAACGACCCGGACGATAGGTGCCCGGTTCGATCGAGGTGATCATCCCCGCTTGCATCGCCGTTTGCGGCGCCGGTGCAGCCTGATAAGCAATCACCTGCGGGCCTTCGTGGACGTTGAGGAAATAGCCGACCCCATGACCGGTGCCATGGCCGTAATCCACGCTTTCCGCCCAGATCGGTGCACGGGCAATGGCGTCGAGCAGCGGCGACAGAATGCCTTTGGGAAACTGCGCCCGCGATAGGGCAATCACGCCTTTGAGCACACGGGTGCAGTCACGCTTCTGCTCAGCCGTCGGCGTACCCACCGGCACCATTCGAGTGATGTCGGTCGTGCCGCCCAGGTACTGGCCGCCCGAGTCGATCAGCAGCAAACCGTCGCCCTCGATCACCGCGTGCTCTTCTTCGGTGGCGTGATAGTGCGGCATCGCGCCATTGGCGTTAAACGCGGCAATGGTGTTGAAGCTCAGCGACACGTAATCCGGACGACGTTCGCGGGCAGCGGTGAGTTTTTCGTCGATGGTCAGCTCGGTGATACGTTCACGGCCCCAGGCCGATTCCAGCCAGGCGAAGAATTCGCACAATGCCGCACCATCCTGTTGCATGGCCTGGCGAATGTGCTGTGCATCGGCCTCGCTCTTCTGCGACTTGGCAAGGGTGGTCGGGTTCAGGCCTTCGACCAGTTTTACCGCGCTGTCGAGGTTATCCAGCAAACCCGTAGTCACCCGCGCCGGATCCACCAGCAGGCTGGCGCCGCCTGGTACAGCGCGCAAGGCGTCGGCGACCTCGCGGTAATCGCGCAGAGTCACGCCGTCCTGTTCCAGCACTGCACGCAGCTCGGCATCGACTTTGCTCAAGGCCACAAACAACGTTGCTTGCTGTTGATTGATCAAAGCAAAAGAAACAAACACCGGGTTGAACGATACGTCGCCGCCGCGCAGGTTGAACAGCCAGGCGATGTCATCGAGGGTGGCGATGAAATGCCAGTCGGCACCGCGCTCGCGCAAGGTCTCACGCAGTTTGGCGAGTTTCTCGCCACGGCTGACCGTCGCTAGCGGTGGCAGATGCTGATAGATCGGCGCATTCGGCAGGCTCGGGCGGTCCGCCCAGACTTCATTCAACAGGTCGATGTCGGTGCGCAGACGCGCGCCGCGAGTCTCAAGCTTGCTGCTCAGCGTCCGCGCCGAAGCCACGGCCATCACCGCACCATCGACCGCCACCACACCACCTTCCGGTGTCTGCTCGGCGAGCCAGTCCAGCGGGCTCGGCTGCCCCGGTTGCAGCTTGACCAGTTCGATGCCGCTGCCCTTGAGCTCCTTGGTCGCCTGTTCCCAATAGCGACTGTCGGCCCAGACCCCGGCGAAATCAGCGGTGACAATCAAGGTACCGACCGAACCATGGAACCCCGACAGCCATTGCCGCCCTTGCCAGTAACCCGGCAGGTATTCCGACAGATGCGGGTCGGCCGATGGCACCAGCAACGCATGAATGCCTTCGCGGCGCATCAGTTCACGGGTGTGCGCCAGGCGCTGGGGGACCGATCCTTCGGTCAAAGTCTGGGTACTCATCATGTCTCCTGCCAATCACTTCATCGTTATTGTTCGTAGCCGTGGAATTCGGCTGGTTAAAGCCCTGTCGCCCAGAATGCCGGGGCACTGGTGCACGCAGTCTTGATCATTTCTACTGCTTGATCGATATCCTCGGCGGTGGTGAACCGGCCGAGGCTCAGGCGAATGGTGCGACCCGCCAACCGGGCGTCGTGCCCCAGTGCCAGCAGCACGTGAGAGGGCGTGTTACTTGCCGAGTTGCAGGCCGAGGTTGCGGAAAACGCGATCGAATGGCTCAAGGCCGCACTGTTGAATTCACCTTCGCTGAAGGTCAGGCTCAACGTGTGTGCAATGCGCTGGCTGGCGCTGCCGTTGAGGCGTACGCCCGGCAGACTCAGCAACTGTTCGAGCAGCCGTGCACGCAGCGCCACGATGGACTTTTTCTCGGCATCGAATTCAGCTGCCGCCAGGGCGAATGCTGCGCCCATGCCGGCGATCTGGTGGGTGGCCAGAGTCCCGGAGCGCAATCCGCCCTCGTGACCGCCGCCATGGATCTGTGCCTGCAAACGCTGTTGCGCGCGCGGACCGACGTACAACGCGCCGATCCCCTTGGGGCCGTAGAGTTTGTGCGCCGAAAACGACATCAAGTCCACCGGCCACAGCTGCAGATCAATCGCCACTTTGCCCGCACCCTGCGCGGCATCGACATGGAACAGCGCGCCACGGCCACGCACGACTTCACCGATGGCCGGGATATCGTTGAGGGTGCCGAGTTCGTTGTTGACCAGCATCAGCGACACCAGAAAGGTGTCGTCGCGCATGGCTTCGCTGACTGCCTGCGGGGTGATCAGGCCTTCGGCATCCGGCACCAGATAGGTCACCGCGACGCCGGCATCCTGCAATTGCCGGGCAGTATCGAGAATGGCTTTGTGTTCGATCTGGCTGGTAATGATGTGGCCGCCGGCAACGCCGCGCGCTTGGGCCACGCCCTTGAGGGCGAGGTTGTTGGATTCGGTGGCGCCGGAAGTCCAGACGATCTGCGTGGCCTCGGCGCCGACCAGTTCGGCGACTTGCCGACGGGCCTGCTCGACCGTGTGCCGGGCCTGCTGGCCGAAGGCGTGGGAGCTGGACGCCGGGTTGCCGAAGTTACCGTGAAAACCCAGACAATCGATCATCACCTGGATGACCCGCTCGTCCACCGGGGTGGTGGCGGCGTAATCGAAATACAACGGACGTTTATTCATAAAAGACTCGCAGAGCGTGTTCCGGGATCAGGAGGCTCGTGTCTGCAAACGGCACAGCGCAGCCTTGTGAGCTGCGCCTGGGTTCGAGACCGTCATCAATACCTGATCGGATGCCGTTAAAGAAGAACAACTTCATTTAAAAGTGCGTAGGAACGCTCCTGAAGCCGAGCTTAACAGGCATCGGGCCGGCGGTTGAAGCAATGCGTCAGTGAAAGCTTTCGAGAAGTAACGGGTACAGCGAAATGACCAACAGCGCCGCCATGCCCCAGTTGAACACCCGCAACCAGCGCGGGTCCTTCAGCACGTTACGCAGCAGCGTGCCGCACGCTGCCCAGACGCCGACGCTGGGCAGGTTGATGATGGCGAACACCGCAGCGATCACCACCACGTTGGTGAAGTAACCCTGCATCGGCGTGTAGGTGCTGATGGCGCCGATGGCCATGATCCAGGCCTTGGGATTGACCCATTGAAACGCGGCGGCACCGAGATAGCTGATCGGTTTGGCCTCGCTATCCACGCCATCGCCCACCGGGCCCGAATGAGCAATTTTCCACGCCAGATACAACAGATATGCGGCGCCGACATAGCGCAGCACCGTGTAGAGAATCGGATAAGTCTGGAACACAGCGCCCAGGCCAAAGCCCACCGCGACCACCAAAACGAAGAAGCCGCAGGTGATGCCGAGCATATGAGGAATGGTGCGGTTGAAGCCGAAGTTCACGCCCGACGCCAGCAACATGGTGTTGTTCGGCCCCGGTGTAATCGAGGTAACAAGGGCAAACAGGGCAAAGCCCAACAGCAGATCAAGCGAGAGGGTCATGGGGCAATCCGTCAGGGTCATTCAGGTGTTGACCCTATCGCACGGCAGCCCGCAAACCCACGGACAGTTACGCGAAAATTCGAGCAGTACAGTTTTCGATTAACTTGGACGACCGTGCAGCTGTATTGCACGCCCGGCGCTCATTTCAGCTTTCTTGTCGAATTGCGATTCGCCCAGCAATGCGGCTTTCTTCGCGTGGTATTCGTCGAAGGACAAACCGCTGCGGTTCAGCGCTTCCATTGCCAGTTCGCGGGTTTCTTCGGCGGTGTACGGCCGTTGTTCGGGGGAAACGTGGGTCGCGCAACCGGCGAGTACGGAGACAGCGAGCAGCAGCGAAACAGTCAGTAAACGATTCATGGGGAGCGTCCTGGCGAGCGGTGGTAGTCGATGAACAAAGGCTACGCCCGCGCCCGTCCGGGCAAAAATCAACGCTCTCAATAGTGGCTATCAGGATTTCAGCTTTAACGCCCTCATATCTCCTAACGATCTATAAATATTGATTAACGTTCTTTTACGGAATAACCAGCAGCCGCTATAAATCCCTGCACACGGCGAACAACTGTTGCTCCAGCAACTGTTGCCCAGGCAACAGCAGATCAACAAACCCGCCCGATATCTGCACAACCGACTCACGCCAGAGCGCTAAGACCCAAGCAAACCGGGCCTCTCAGGAATTGGTACAGCGCTTGCTCAAGCCTTGGCACTGACCCACTGCTCGCTGAGCAACTGTTGATAAAAAGGAACTGATCATGTCGCGTCCCCTGAAAGTCGTTGCCCTGTCCGGCGGCACCTGGCGTCCCTCCCGCACCCTGGTGCTGACCCAAGCGCTGCTGGCCGAACTGGCCGGGCATTTGCCGGTCGACAGTCATCTGATCGAACTCGGTGACATCGCCCGCCCGTTGGGTGGTGCCCTGTCGCGTCAGGAGCTGAGCGCCGAGGTCGAGGCCGAACTGCAAGCCATCGAACAAGCCGATCTGCTGATCGTCGCCGCGCCGGTGTATCGCGGGTCCTATCCTGGCCTGCTCAAGCACCTGTTCGACCTGATCGACCTCAACGCGCTGATCGACACCCCGGTGTTGCTCGCCGCCACTGGTGGCAGCGAGCGCCATGCGCTGGTGCTCGATCACCAGTTGCGACCGCTGTTCAGTTTCTTCCAGGCCGTGACCCTGCCGATCGGGGTCTACGCCACCGAGGCCGATTTCGCCGACTACCAGATCACCAGCGAACCGCTGAAAGCGCGGATTCGCCTGGCCGCAGAACGCGCCGCGCCGCTGTTCGGCACGCAAATCAAACCGCTGCTGAAAATCGCATAAGGAGCTGTTCATGGATGTTTTCTGGTTCCTGCCGACCCACGGCGACGGCCATTACCTGGGCACCACACAAGGCGCGCGCCCGGTCACCCTGAATTATCTGAAACAAGTGGCGCAAGCCGCCGACAGCCTCGGCTACCACGGCGTGCTGATTCCCACCGGACGCTCCTGCGAAGACTCGTGGGTGATCGCCTCGGCGCTGGTGCCGTTGACAGAACGTCTGCGTTATCTGGTGGCGATTCGCCCGGGGATCATTTCGCCCACCGTTTCGGCGCGCATGGCGGCGACGCTTGATCGACTGTCCAACGGTCGTCTGCTGATCAACGTGGTGACCGGCGGCGACCCCGACGAAAACCGTGGCGATGGCAGCTTTCTCAGCCACAGCGAGCGCTACGAAGTCACCGACGAATTCCTCAGGATCTGGCGCCGGGTGCTGCAGGGCGAATCGGTGGATTTCGAAGGCAAACACCTGAAAGTACAGAACGCCAAGGCCCTCTATCCGCCCGTGCAGAAACCGTATCCGCCGCTGTATTTCGGAGGTTCCTCCGACGCGGCGCATGACCTCGCTGCCGAGCAAGTCGACGTGTACCTGACCTGGGGCGAACCGCCCGCCGCCGTCGCCGAAAAACTCGCCGATGTGCGTGAACGCGCCGCTCGGCATGGGCGCAAGGTGAAGTTCGGTATTCGCCTGCATGTGATCGTGCGCGAGACCGCCGAAGAAGCGTGGAAAGCCGCGGACAAACTGATCGAACACATCAGCGACGAGACCATCGAGGCCGCGCAGAAATCCTTCTCGCGCTTCGACTCCGAAGGCCAGCGGCGCATGGCGGCGTTGCACGACGGGCGGCGCGACAACCTGGAAATCGCTCCCAACCTGTGGGCCGGTGTCGGTCTGGTACGCGGCGGCGCCGGTACCGCGTTGGTGGGCGATCCGCAGCAAGTGGCCGCGCGGATCAAGGAGTACGCCGACCTCGGTATCGAGAGCTTCATCTTCTCCGGTTATCCGCACCTGGAAGAGGCCTACCGCTTTGCCGAACTGGTGTTTCCGCTGCTGCCCGAGCCGTATGCAAGTCTGGCCGGACGCGGCGTCACCAACCTCACCGGGCCGTTTGGCGAAATGATTGCCAACGATGTGTTGCCCACCCAAGCCAAGGCCTAAAACGCCCCTGTAGGAGTGAGCCTGCTCGCGAAAGCGGTGTGTCTGCGACGGTGATGTCGACTGTGCTGACCACATCGCGAGCAGGCTCACTCCTACAGAGAGTCGCGTCGATTTGATGAGGAACACCGCGTGACCGCCGAACCACAAAGCACCCTGCTCTCCCCGCTGCAGACCGCGCGCCAACTGGCCGCCGAATTCGCCCTCACCGCCGTCGAACGTGACGAGCGCGGCGGCACGCCAAAGGTCGAACGCGATGCCCTGCGCGACAGCGGCCTGCTGGCCCTGAGCATTCCCACCCGCTACGGCGGCCTCGGCGCGACATGGAGCGAAACCCTGCAAGTCGTGCGCGAGTTCGCCAAGGTCGACAGTTCCATCGCCCACGTTTTCGGTTTTCATCACCTGATGCTCGCCACCGTGCGCCTGTTCTCGCGGCCGGAACAATGGCAGCCGTGGTTCGAACAGACCGCGCGGCAGAACTGGTTCTGGGGCAACGCGCTCAACCCGCTCGACACTCGCACCGTGGTCAAGGACTTCGGTGGCTGGCGCGAGTTTTCCGGGAAGAAAAGCTTCTGCTCCGGCGCCAGCGATTCGCAGATGCTGATCGCCTCGGCGGTGGACGAAAGTGCCGGCGGCAAGTTGCTGATCGCGGCGATTCCCAGTGGTCGCAGCGGCATCACCCTGCACGATGACTGGAACAACATCGGCCAGCGCCAGACCGACAGCGGCAGCGCCACGTTCGAGCGGGTGCGGGTCGAAGAGTCCGAGTTGCTGCTCGATCCCGGTCCGTTGAGCACACCGTTCGCTTGCCTGCGTCCGCTGATCGCGCAACTGACCTTCACTCACATGTTCCTCGGCATCGCCGAAGGTGCGTTTAAGGAAGCGCGGCAGTACACGCTGAGCGAAACCCGGCTTTGGCACAAATCCACCGCCCGCAATGTGCGTGAAGATCCGTACGTGCTCGCCCATTACGGTGAATTCTGGGTGGCGCTGGAAGGCATCCGCCTGCTGGTCGAACGGGCTGCCGCGCTGCTCGACGAGGCCTGGGCCAAAGGCCCGAACCTGACTGCAGAAGAGCGCGGACATCTGGCCACGGCGATTGCCACCGCCAAGGTCGCCGCCAGTCGTCAGGGGCTGGAGATTTGCAGCCGTTTGTTCGAAGTCACCGGCGCACGTTCGACCCACGCCTCGCTGCGTCTCGACCGACACTGGCGCAACCTGCGCACCCAGACCCTGCACGACCCGCTCGACTACAAACTCCACGAGCTGGGCGACTGGGCGCTGAACCAGGCGCTGCCGGTGCCGACGTTCTATTCCTGATCTTGCCTTTAATGGAGCGAGCCCATGCAACTGCTGACCCTTCCGCCCTCACCCGCTCTGGCGACGTCGATCCGCGCCACCGCGCAGGTCTTCGAAGACCCGAAATCCCAGGCCCTGCTGGCGCATCTGCAACAGGTCGCACCGAGCGAAGCCAGCGTGCTGATCATCGGCGAAACCGGCACCGGCAAGGAACTGGTGGCGCGGCACATCCACAACCTGAGCCACCGTCGGCATCGGCCGTTTGTCGCGGTCAATTGCGGCGCGTTCTCCGAATCACTGGTGGAAGCCGAACTCTTCGGTCATGAAAAAGGCGCCTTCACTGGCGCGCTCAGCGCCAAGGCCGGCTGGTTCGAAGAGGCGGATGGCGGCACCTTGTTCCTCGACGAAATCGGCGATTTGCCGATGGCGATTCAGGTCAAGTTGCTGCGCGTGTTGCAGGAGCGCGAAGTGGTGCGCCTCGGCTCGCGCAAGAGCATTCCGATCGATGTGCGGGTGCTGGCGGCGACCAACGTGCAACTGGAAAAGGCGATCAATGCCGGCAACTTTCGCGAAGACCTGTTCTACCGGTTGAACGTGGTCAATCTGGAACTCAGTCCGCTGCGCGAACGGCCCGGCGATATCCTGCCGCTGACCCGGCATTTCATCGAGGCCTACAGCCAGCGCCTCGGTTACGGACGGGTCAGCATCAGCTCCGGTGCCGAACAGAAACTGCGCAGCTACAGTTGGCCGGGGAACATCCGCGAACTGGAAAACGTCATCCATCACACCCTGTTGATCTGCCGCAACGGCGTGATCGAGCGCGATGATCTGCGCCTGTCTAACCTGCGCATCGAGCGCCCGGACGAACAGCAGTCGAGCGCCGACGATTCACCGGAAGCGCTGCTGGAGCGAGCCTTCCAGAAGCTGTTCGAACAACAGGCCGGCGCCCTCCACGAAAAGGTCGAAGACGCCCTGCTGCGCGCCGCGTATCGCTTCTGCCATTACAACCAGGTGCACACTGCCGCGCTGCTCGGCTTGAGCCGCAACGTCACGCGCACGCGGCTGATCAAGATCGGCGAACTGGCGGTGAACAAGCGGCGACTCACGGAGAACCTGCACGGTGAACGCCTGATCCAGTTGTCGATCTAGCCGACCAGGTTGCAGTGCAGCGCATCGTCATGACTGCGGGCGATGCTGCTCAACACCTGAAATGAATTGAAGGTCACGGTTTTCGCCTGATGGGCGCGGATCAACTGCCAGAAATCCTGCTCGCCGCTTTCAAAGCGACAGAACGCCGCCTCCCCCGCCTCGCGGGTCTGCCATTGCAACAGGCTCAGCACCCGCCGACCGTCGTCGCTGACCTGGACGCTGGCGCTGACAAAGCCTGCGTAGCGCTGCGCCAGATGTTCGCTCTGCTGCGCCAGCGCGCAGACCAATGCAGGTTGCTGGCGCGGTTCGATCTCGAATTCGATCAATTGGGTAAAGCTGCGATTTTTCGCTGAGGTTTGCATGAGAAGTCCCCACTCATCGTAAGCCGAGTCTTGCGACTCGAAGGCCTGCAGGGTAAAACCTCTAGTTAAGTCAAGGTCAAGAGTCCTTTTGCAAAATGATCACCCCGGAAAACCTGCACAAACAGCTCACCGTCGGCGAAGTCGCTGCGCGCAGCGGAGTGGCGGTCACCGCCCTGCACTTTTATGAAACCAAGGGTTTGATCAAAAGCCAGCGCAATGCCGGCAATCAGCGCCGCTATCCACGGGCAGTGTTGCGTCGGGTGGCGCTGATCAAGGTCGCGCAACGCTTGGGCATTCCGCTGGCGGAAATCGGTGAGGCGCTGAAAACCCTCCCGGACGACCGCGCGCCGACAGCGGCAGACTGGAAAGTCCTGTCCGAACAGTGGCGACGGGAGCTGGACGAGCGGATCAACCAATTGACCCTGTTGCGCGACCGGCTCACCGGGTGCATCGGCTGCGGCTGTCTGTCGATGGAAGCCTGCCCGTTGCGCAATCAGGGCGATGTGCTCGGCGAACAAGGACCGGGGGCACACTTTCTCGGCTGACTGCTCGTCGGGGAAAAATCCTGGCCGCGCAGACAGTTCTATAGTGAATCTTCCACAAATCCGGTGGAGCCATACCTCGCAAAACAAAAACAGGGAGAACGTCATGAGCGTCAAACCCATTCCCGAGGGGTATCACAGCATTACCCCGTACCTCGGCATCCTCAAGGCTGCCGAAGCCATCGAGTTCTACAAGAAAGCCTTCGGCGCCACCCAGGTCATGCGCCTGGACATGCCCGACGGGCGCGTCGGCCACGCCGAACTGCGCATTGGCGACAGCGCGATCATGCTCGGCACGCCGTGCGATCAAGGACCGTTGAGCGGCCCGGACAACGCAGTGTCGGTCGGTTTGCATCTGTATGTCACCGATGTCGACAAGTCCTTTCAGCGGGCGCTGGATGCCGGGGCGAAAGCGGTGTCGGAGGTCAAGGATCAGTTTTATGGCGATCGCAGCGGGACGCTGAAGGATCCCTATGGGCATGTGTGGTTTCTGGCGACGCGCAAGGAGGATCTGACCGAGGAGCAGATCAAGCAGCGGGCGATGGAGATGTTTCAGCAGGGTTGAGAATCTCAGCGCCAGAACTGGCTTCTTCGCGAGCAGGCTCGCTCCCACAATGTCTACTGTGTGGCCAGAATTGTGCTCACAACAGAGACCCCTGTGGGAGCGAGCCTGCTCGCGAATAGGCCGACATTGAGCAAACCGATCACACTTCATGAACCACCACACCACGCTTCAACTCTTGCCCCGAATGCCGAACACTTTCAGGATGCATCCCACCCGCACCTGAACAAGGATCAGCCCGATGTTTGCCGGATTCGTCAAAGAACAGCGCCACGTCAACGGCGTCGACATCGCCTATCGCCTCGGCGGCAGCGGCCCGGGATTGTTGCTGTTGCACGGACACCCGCAGACCCACGTGATCTGGCACAAGATCGCCGAACAACTGGCCGAGCACTTCACTGTGGTTGCCGCCGACCTGCGTGGTTATGGCGACAGCACCCGACCGGCTGCCGATGAACAACATCGTAATTACTCGAAACGCGAAATGGCCAGGGACAACCTCGAGTTGATGCAGGCGCTGGGCTTCGAACAGTTCTCGATTCTGGCCCACGACCGTGGCGCCCGGGTCGCCCATCGCCTGGCCCTCGACCATCCATCTGCCGTACAGCGGATGATGCTGCTGGACATCGCCCCGACCCTGGCGATGTACACCCAGACCAACGAAGCCTTTGCCCGCGCCTATTGGCACTGGTTCTTCCTGATCCGCCCGGCGCCGTTGCCGGAAACCCTGATCGAGGCAGATCCCGCAGCCTATCTGCGCAGCGTGATGGGCAGCCGCAGCGCCGGACTCGCGCCGTTCACCGAGCCAGCGTTCGGCGAGTACCTGCGCTGCCTGCAACGTCCCGGCAGCGCCCGGGGCATTTGCGAGGACTACCGCGCCAGCGCCAGCATCGACCTGGAACATGACCGTGCTGACATCGTTGCCGGCCATCATCTCGACCTGCCGTTGCGGGTGCTGTGGGGCGCCGAAGGTACGGTCGGGCGTTGCTTCGATCCGCTCAAGGAGTGGCAGCATGTGGCAACCGACGTCAGGGGCAAGGCGCTGCCCGCCGGGCATTATCTGGCCGAAGAAGTGCCCGAACTATTGCTCGCCGAAGCGCTGGATTTCCTGCGCTGAATCGAGCCCTGTACAGCCGATGCTATGCTGGCGGCTTGTGCCGCCAGTGCTCCTTCCGCCATGTCCCAGAACCAAGACCCCGTGCCCCTGCCCGAAGACCTGCGCGTGCTGCTGACCGTGATCCGCAAGAACGGTTTCGCCGCCGCCGCTGATGAACTGGGCCTGTCCCCGGCCTACGTCAGCAAACGCATCCAGATTCTCGAATCGACCCTCGGCACCCGCCTGCTGCACCGCACCAGTCGCCGCGTGTCGCTGACCGAGGACGGCGAGCGGGTGCAGCGCTGGGCCTTGCGCATCCTCGATGATTTTCAACAACTGCATGACGATCTCGCCGACGCTCACGACAGCCCGCGCGGGCGCTTGCACATTTGCAGCAGTTTCGGTTTCGGCCGCAACCATGTGGCGCCTGCGGTCTCGCGGCTGTCAGAGCTTCACCCGCAATTGCAGATTCGCCTGGACCTGTTCGACCGCGCGGTGGACATCGTCAACGAGGGCTTCGATCTGGAAATCCGCGTCGGCGATGACCTGCCCGGCCAGCACATCGGCCGGCAACTGGTGAGCAACCGCCGGGTGCTGTGCGCTACGCCCGAATACCTTGAGCGCCGAGGTACACCGCAGACTCTGGACGATCTACAGCAACATGACTGCCTGGTGATCAAGGAGCGCGACAACGCCTTCGGCGTCTGGCATCTGGATCGCGACGGCACGCAGGAAAGCGTGCGGGTCAGTGGGCCGTTATCCTCCAACAACGGCGAGATCGTCCTGCAATGGGCGCTCGACGGACGCGGCGTGTTGCTGCGTTCGTTGTGGGATGTGAAACCGTTGCTGGAACAGGGCCGACTGCTGCCGGTGCTGGCCGATTACAGCCAGAGCGCCAATGTCTGGGCGGTGTACCCGACGCGGCTGGCCAACTCCGGGAAGCTGCGGGCGTGTGTGGAGTTTTTGCAGGGGTATTTCAAGGTTCTTTCTCTGTAACCCAAACACCACAAAACCTTGTGGGAGCTGGCTTGCCAGCGAAGGCGTCAGCCCAGCCGATATAAATGCTGGATGTGCTGGCCTCATCGCTGGCAAGCCAGCTCCCACAGGGTAAAAGGGGTGTCAGGCCAGCCATGGGTTGGCCGCCAGGTGTTCGCGCTCGAACGCCTCGATCTGCTCACGCCGCTGCAAGGTACTGCCAATCGCATCCAGCCCCAGCAAAAGAGCGGTCTTGCGCAAGCCATCAATCTGAAAATCCACAATTTCACCGTCCGCCAGACGAATCTGCTGCGCCTCCAGATCCACATTGATCCGGGCCGTTTCAGGCTGACTCACCAACCGGCCGATGCGCTGCACCTGTGCCTCGTCCAGGGTAATCAGCAACACCCCGTTGCGCTGGCAGTTGTCGTAGAAAATTCCGGCAAAGCTGCTGCCGATCAGCGCGCGAATGCCCATTTGCTGCAACCCCCACACCGCGTGTTCGCGGCTGGAACCGCAGCCGAAATTCGCCCCGACCACCAGGAAACTCGCGCCCTGCCAGGCCGGTTGGTTCAGCACGAATTCCGGGTTGGGCGTACCGTCGGGGAGAAAGCGCAGATCGAAAAACAGCCCACGATCCAGGCCCTGACGGTCGATACCCTTGAGAAACTGCTTGGGCATGATCACGTCGGTATCAACGTTGGCCGCGAGCAGCGGCGCGGCCTGGCCGCTGACTTGCGAGAAGGGTTGCAGACTCATGGGCGTTCTCCAAAGTGGCGGATGTCGGTGAGGTGGCCACTGATCGCGGCGGCAGCCACCATCGCCGGGCTCATCAGATGGGTGCGAGCTCCGGCGCCCTGCCGGCCTTCGAAATTGCGGTTGGTGCTGGAAGCGCAGCGGTCACCTGGCGCGAGTACGTCATCGTTCATCGCCAGGCACATCGAGCAACCGGACTGACGCCATTCGAAACCGGCGTCGATAAAGATCTGCGCCAGCCCTTCGGCCTCGGCCTGAGCGCGCACTTCGCTGGAACCGGGCACGATCATCGCCCGCACATGCCCGGCCACCTGCCGACCGCGCACCACGCTGGCGGCGTCACGCAGATCCTCGATCCGCGCGTTGGTGCAGGAGCCGATAAAGGCATGACTGATGACGATATCGCTCAGCGCCATTCCCGGCTCCAGGCCCATGTAATGCAGGGCGCGGCGCATGTCCTGACGCAGGATCGGATCGTCGATACTTTGCGGGTCCGGCACCTGCGCACCGATCGGCGCCGCCTGATCGGGGCTGGTGCCCCAGGTGACCATCGGTTCCAGCAGACTGGCGTCGAGGTGAATTTCGCGGTCGAACACCGCCCCGGAATCGCTGCGCAGTTCACGCCACTTTGCCACGCCGCGCTCCCACAACTCACCTTGCGGCACCCGGGGTTTGTCCTTGAGATAGGCAAAAACTTTTTCGTCCGGCGCCATGAACGCACCGCGTGCGCCGGCCTCCACCGCCATGTTGCAAATGGTCATCCGCGCTTCGACGCTCAGCGCATCGATGGTCGATCCGCAGAACTCGATCGCATAGCCAGTGGCGCCCGACGCACCGATGCGGCCGATCAGCGCCATGATCACGTCCTTGGACGTCAGCCCCGGCGCCAGCTCGCCATCCACCGTCACGCGCAGGCTTTTCAAGCGTTTGTAGACCAGCGTCTGCGAGGCCAGCAGATGCTCGATTTCCGAGGTGCCAATGCCAAACCCGAACGCCCCCAGCGCACCGTACGTGGTGGTGTGACTGTCGCCAGCGGCGATGACCATGCCCGGCAGAATGAAGCCCTGCTCCGGGGCGATCACATGTTCGATGCCCTGACGCTTGTCGAGGATATCCAGCAGTTCGATGCCGAAGTCCCGGCAGTTCTCCGCCAGATACGACACCTGCCGCGCACCGCCGGCATCAGGCATCGCCGCCACCCGTTTCGGCGTGGTCGGGTTGACGTGATCGACCACCGCCAACGCCGTACCCGGCCGCCAGACCTTGCGTTCGGCGGCGCGCAGACCGCTGAACGCCTGAGGGCTGGTGTATTCGTTGATCACCTGGCGATCGATATACAGCAGCACATGGCCCTGATCGTCGAGGCGGCACACGGTGTGCGAATCGATGTGTTTGTCGTAGAGGGTTCTGGGGCTCATCAGGGTGCTCACTAAGGGAATGCGCTGTTTTCCATCATAGGGAGCGCCTTGATCGCATCAATTGCCAGGCAGTGAGAGCAGCATTTATGAATCGTGTTTGATTGGCTGATCACCGACGCCCCTGTGGGAGCGGGCTTGCTCGCGAAGGCGTCGTGTCAGTCGACATCAATGTTGAATGATCTACCGCATTCGCGAGCAAGCTCGCTCCCACAGGGGTTGGTGGTGACTGGGGGAATTGCGAAACATTTGCTTTCATATCACCTTTCGGGATTTGTCCGGCTCATCCGTCCTATAGAGATGCAGGCCGTTCGCACAGGCAACAGCCACGACCGCGCCTTTTGCGGACACCCGCGCTGCGAAGCCCGTAGCCGCGTGCCCTTCATCGAAATCAAGACGCGCAAACATGTCGAAGAAATCCCGTTCCAAACTGTGGTTCCTGGTGCATAGCTGGCTCGCGCTGCCGATCTGGTTTTTTGTCCTGATCGTCTGTGTCACCGGCACGCTGGCGGTGGTCAGCCAGGAAATCGTCTGGCTGGCCAATCCGCAAATGCGCGCCAGTCAGCCGTCGGATGACGCACCGCGGCTCAGTTACGATCAAGTGCTGGCCGCGATCAAACAGGCCGAACCGCAGACGCTGGTGGAAAGCATCAGCCGCCCCGACGAATCGCACTTCGCCCTCGACGTCGAGGTCAGCTACCCCGACGGCCGCTCGCAGACGGTCTACGTCAACCCTTACACAGGGGTGATTCAAGGCCCGGCGCCGGACTTCAACTTCAAGGCGTTCACCCGTGCCCTGCACGGCTGGTGGCTGGTGCCGTTCACCAACGGTTTCAGCTGGGGCTGGTACCTGGTGTCGTTCCTCGGCCTGCCGATGCTCGCTTCGCTGGTCACCGGGCTGGTGGTGTACAAGCGCTTCTGGAAAGGCTTCTTCAAGCCCACCCTGCGTTTTCGTCACGGCGCGCGGATCTTCTGGGGCGACTTCCATCGACTGAGCGGCATCTGGTCCATCTGGTTCATCGCGGTGATCTCGATCACCGGCACCTGGTTTCTGATTCAGGCCATTCTGGCCGACAACCAGGTGTCGATCAGCAGCGAGCCGATCATTCCCGCCATGTCCCGGGAAAGCGTACCGATGTCGAGCGACGCCAGTCCTCCCCCACGGATCAGCCTTGATCGCGCGGTAAAAATCGCCGAACAGCACATCCCCGGGCTGGAAGTCAGCTTCGTAAGCCTGCCGGGCAATGCCTACAGCCACCTCAGTGTTGGCGGGCGCGGCTGGTATCCGCTGATGTTCCAGACCGCCACACTGAATCCGTACAACGGTGAGATGGCCGCCACCCGACTGCTGACTGACCGTTCCTCGCTGGAGTTCGTCACCGAGTCGATGCGCCCGTTGCACACCGGTGATTTCGGCGGTCTGTGGATCAAACTGATCTGGTTCTTCTTCGGCCTGCTGCTGAGCATGATGGTCCTCAGCGGCCTGTTGATCTGGACCAAGCGCACCGCGCTGGCCACCGCCAACGCGCTCAAGCGCGAGAATAAAAAGGCCCGCAGCCCACGCGTCAGCCGTGAACCGGCGGAGGTCAGCCTGTGAGCCCGTCCAACCGCACTGCCCAACCATCCGCCCTGCGCCGCATCTGGCACAAATGGCGCTTTCATCTGAACGCCCTGTTGCTGCTGATTCCGTTGGGCTTCATGCCCAAGTATTTCGCCGATGCCGCGCTGTTTCGCGGTGACGTCGGCCTTGGTGAGCATGAGGTCGGCGAGATCCAGGTCGGCCCGTGGAGCCTGCGCCTGGCCGAACTGCGCAACGAAGCACCGCGCCTGAGCGGCCCCGCCGGTTACATGAAGGACTTCAATGCCGCCCTCTGCGATGCCTGTGTCGAACAGGTCAAGGCCACCTACCTGCGCATCGGCAAACCGCGCAGCCTGCGCGCAGCCGGAGTGATTTTCTTCGGCACGCCATATCGCATGGGCGCGCAACTGCCGGTGGCGGAAAAGACCAAGGCCGATGCCGAACTGTGGATCACCATGGAAGGCTGGGACGGCAGCATGCACCAAGCCTCGATTCCCCTGAGCCAGGCCTCCCCCGCGACCCTCGCCTGGCTGAACCAACAAGGAGCCAAACCATGAACCGCGTTCAACGCCCTTCCCGCCTGCGGTTACGCGCCGCGTCGCTGATGCTCTGCGCAGGTTTCAGCGCCGGCGCCCTGGCCCATAACCCGATGTGCGAATGCAAAGCCGTCGACGCCGAGCAGATCAAATGCACCGGCGGCTTCTCCGACGGCAGCGGCGCACCGGGGGTGACCCTCGATGTGATCGGTTACGACGAAACCATTCTGCTGCCGGGCAAGCTCGGCGCCGACTCGACCGTGACGTTCAAGAAACCGGCGGCCGAGTTTTATGTGCTGTTCGACGCCGGCCCCGGCCACGTTGTGGAAATCGACCAAGCCGACATCGAGGCCCCATGAGCACGCCCACCATCCAAGTTGTACGCCCGGCCGGTGCCGGCCATGAAACCCTTAACGTTCTGCTGTTGTGCTTGCTGATCCTCGCGGTCGCCGGCTCGGTGGTGGCGTGGCGCGGGGTTTCCCATGAACCGGAACCGGTCGCCAGCCATCAGCTCGATGCACGGCGCGACCTCAGTGCCGCCGAGCAAGGCATCTATGCCGACCTGCGGGTGACCCTCGACGAGATCCGCCTGCTGCGTGAAGAGCAGCAAAGCCTGCCGACCCCGCAAAATCTGGCCGAGGAAGGTTTCGCCCCGTTCGCTCAGGACGCCAGCTCGGTCAGCCGTGGCGGGCATGCCTGGCAGTTACTGGCGGACCGCGCCTATTTCGGCCACAGCCAGGCGCCCGCCGTCGCCGGTTCGTTCGTGATGTTGCTGAGCGCCGACGCCAATGCCGCGCCGGACATCTGGCTTAACCGCGACGCCGATCTGAAAACGCCCGCCGAGCTGACCGATGCCGCGCTGTCCGCCGCTGGCTGGAAACAGATCGTCGCGCAGTTCGATGCCGGCGTGACCCGCGAGCATCGCCACTGAACCTTCGCCTTCACCCGAGAGAAGACCGCTTGCCCATGCTTATTTCACTGACTCGCCGTCCCCTCCTGCGCACCCTGCTGTTAAGCCTGTGCGCGTGCCTGCTGAGCCCGCTGGCCAGCGCCGATCCGGGCAAACGCCTGCGCATCGGCATCACCCTGCATCCGTATTACAGCTATGTGGCGAATATCGTCGGCGACAAGGCCGAGGTGGTGCCGCTGATTCCCGCCGGTTTCAACCCGCACGCCTACGAGCCACGCGCCGAAGACATCAAGCGCATCAGCGGCCTGGATGTGATCGTGCTCAACGGGGTCGGCCATGACGACTTCGCCGACCGCATGATCGCCGCCAGCGAAACGCCGAACATCAAGACCATCGAAGCCAACGAAAACGTGCCGCTGCTGGCCGCCACCGGTACCGCCGCGCGCGGCGCCGGCAAAGTGGTCAACCCGCACACCTTCCTGTCGATCAGCGCCTCGATTGCTCAGGTCAACAACATTGCCCGCGAGCTGGGCAAGCTCGACCCGGACAACGCCAAAACCTACACCCAGAACGCCCGCGCCTACGGCAAACGCCTGCGGCAGATGCGCGCCGATGCCTTGGCCAAACTGACCCAGGCACCGAACGCCGAACTGCGCGTGGCCACGGTGCATGCGGCTTATGACTACCTGCTGCGCGAATTCGGCCTGGAAGTGACGGCCGTGGTCGAGCCGGCCCACGGCATCGAACCGAGCCCGAGCCAGTTGAAAAAGACCATCGACCAACTGCGCGAACTCGACGTGAAGGTGATTTTCTCGGAGATGGATTTCCCTTCCACCTACGTCGAAACCATCCAGCGTGAGTCCGGGGTGAAGTTGTACCCGCTGTCGCACATTTCCTATGGCGAATACAGCGCCGACAAGTACGAAAAGGAAATGACCGGCAACCTCGACACCGTGGTGCGGGCGATTCAGGAGTCCGGGGCATGACAGCAAAAGAAACCCTCTCTGGCACTCCGCCATCCCCTGTGGGAGCGAGCTTGCTCGCGAAAGCGTCCGGTCAGTCAGCATCATTATTGAATGAACTACCGCATTCGCGAGCAAGCTCGCTCCCACAAGGATTGGGGCCGACTCTGGATTTTGCGCAAGTCTCTCTGACGCTGGGTCGCACGACGATTCTCGACAACGTCACCTTCCAGGTTCAGCCCGGCCACGTGCACGCCCTGGTCGGCCCCAACGGCGGCGGCAAGAGTTCGCTGATCAAGACCTTGCTCGGGCAAATGCCGCATCAGGGTCAACTGAGCCTGCACTGGCCCGGCCAACCCGGCACCATCGGCTACGTGCCGCAGGCGCTGGAGTTCGATCGCGGCCTGCCGATGACCGTCGACGATTTCATGGCCGCCATGTGTCAGCGCCGCCCGGCGTTTCTCGGACTGAGCAAGCATTACGCCAACGCCATCGGCGAGGCGCTGGAACGGGTCGGCATGCAGGACAAACGCAAGCGGCGCATGGGCGCGCTATCCGGTGGCGAACGGCAGCGCGTGTTGCTCGCCCAAGGCTTGATCCCGGCCCCGCAATTGCTGGTGCTGGATGAGCCGATGTCAGCCCTCGACGAAGCCGGGATCCAGGTGTTCGAACGCCTGCTCGGCGACTGGCGCGCCGCCGGCATCACGGTGCTGTGGATCGAGCACGATCTGGAAGCGGTCAAGCGTCTGGCCGATCGGGTCACCGGCCTCAACCGCCGCGTGCTGTTCGACGCCACGCCGCAACAGGCGCTGACCCCGGATCGGCTGCTGAGTCTGTTTTCCACCCATCCACGGAGCGCGGTCTGATGAGTTACGAAGCCTTTCGTTTGATGGTTCAGGGCTGGGCGTCGTCCGGTTACCTGCCGGAGGCGCTGGCCTACGGCTTTGTGGTCAACGCATTGCTCGCCGGCCTGTTGATCGGCCCGGTGCTCGGCGGCCTCGGCACGCTGGTGGTGGTCAAGCGCTTTGCGTTTTTTTCCGAAGCGGTCGGGCACGCGGCGCTGACCGGCGTGGCCATCGGCATTCTGCTCGGCGAACCCTACACCGGGCCGTACGGCAGCCTGTTCGGTTACTGCCTGTTGTTCGGCATCCTGCTCAACTATCTGCGCAATCGCACCGGTCTGGCGCCGGACACCCTGATCGGTGTGTTCCTCTCGGTGTCGCTGGCTTTGGGTGCAAGCCTGCTGTTGATTCTGGCCGGCAAGATCAATGTGCACATTCTGGAGAACGTGCTGTTCGGTTCGGTGCTGACGGTCAATGGCAACGACCTGCTGGTGCTGGCCATCGTCGGTTCGCTGGTCATGGCCCTGGCGCTGCCGCTGTACAACCGGATCATGCTCGCCAGTTTCAACCCGCAACTGGCGGCGGTGCGCGGCGTCGCGGTGAAGACTCTGGATTACTTGTTCGTGATTCTGGTGACGCTGATCACCGTCGCGGCGGTAAAGGTCATCGGCGCGATTCTGGTCGGCGCATTGCTGGTGATTCCGGCGGCGGCCGCGCGCTTGCTCAGCCAGTCGCTCAAGGGCTTCTTCTGGTGCTCGGTGCTGATTGCTACCGTCAGCACGCTGTGCGGGATCCTCGCGCCGATCGTCTTCGATCTGCCGATCCCCTCCGGCGCCGCGATCATCCTGGTCGCCGGCATCGCCTTCGCCCTCGCCGCCATCGCGCGCGGGGTTGTCCCGAGTCTGAAAGGGAACCTTGGATAAATGACTTTCTCACTGCGAAAACTGACCCTGGCCATGGCCCTGTGCGGCGTGGTCGGCAGCCCGTTGCTGGCGGCTGAAACCCCCAAACCATTGCGCGTACTTGCTTCGTTACCCATCACCTACGGCCTGGGCGAGGTGCTGCTCAAAGGCACCGATGTCAGCCTGGAGCGTGCGGCCCCGGCCAATCTGCCGGGCAGCCGTCAGACCGCGTACTTCACCGGTCGCGGCGCGCCGGCGCTGGGCAAATTGGCGAGCAATGCCGACGCGGTGATCGGCGTGCGCTCGCTGTGGGCGGATGATCCGCTGTACCCAATCGCGCGGCGCAGCAACATTCGCATTGTCGAAGTCGATGCGGCGCGCCCGGTGGACGGCGCCCTGCCGGGGATTGCCGTGCAACCGGGCTTGAAGGTCGATGGCTTGAACAGTCAGCCGTGGCTGGCGAGCAACAACATGGGGCGCATGGCCGACGTGATGGCGGCGGACCTGGTGCGCCTGGCGCCTTCGGCCAAGCCGAAAATCGAAGCCAATCTGGCAGCACTGAAACAGCGCCTGCTCAAACTCAGCGCCGACAGCGAAGCGCGCCTGGCCGAAGCCGACAACCTGAGTGTGATGAGCCTCAGCGATCACTTCGGTTACCTGATCGGCAGCCTGAATCTGGAGCTGATCGGCCAGGATCCACGGCCGGATGCCGAGTGGACTACCGAAGACTTGAAGAAGCTCACAGCGACGCTCAAGGACAACGATGTGGCGCTGGTGCTGCATCATCGTCAGCCGTCGGAAGCGGTGAAAGCGGCGATTGCCGAATCGGGGAGTCGACTGCTGGTGTTGAGCACCGATGCCGAAGATCCGGTGGCGGAGCTGGAGGGGAATGTCGATTTGTTGCTCAAGGGGTTGAGCGGGGCGTAGCTTCAGTTACACCGCGTTATCGTTCATCGCGAGCAGGCTCACTCCTACAGGGGACTACATTTCAAATGTAGGAGTGAGCCTGCTCGCGATGAGGCACTGCCAGTCAACACAAATGCCAGCCATGAAAAAACCCGCTGACCGTCACCAGTCCAGCGGGTTTGTTTTGCCTGGCAGATTACTGAGCAGCCGCCTGCCCTTCCATCTTCTGGCGCAGGCTCAGCGGACGCATGTCGGTCCAGACTTCTTCGATGTAGGCCAGGCATTCCTTCTTCAGGCCGCTCTTGCCCACGGTGCGCCAGCCCTCCGGCACGGCTTTGTAATCCGGCCAGATCGAGTATTGCTCTTCGTGGTTGACCACGACCTGAAAGAGGATGTCCTCGCGGTCGAATACTGACGTCATGCTGGTTCTCCATCGTTGTAAGGGTGGGCTGCACCTGGGATGCAGCCGGGTATGTAGATAGAACGTTCGGCGCTGCGAAAAATTTACACAGCGGCGGTGGCAGCGGTCAGAGCCCGACCGAAGATCTCGGCGACGCGGTCGATTTCGGCGGCGGTGATCACCAGCGGCGGCAGGAAGCGCACCACCGCGCCATGCCGGCCGCCCAGTTCGAGAATCAGCCCACGCTTGAGGCATTCGCGCTGCACCAGCGGTGCCAGACGCGCGAACGCGGGTGGGTGACCGAGCGCATCCGGTGCGCCGTTGGGGTCAACCAGTTCGACGCCGAGCATCAATCCACGACCACGAATGTCGCCCAGTTGCGGGAAGTCGCGTTGCAGGATGCGCAGGTGTTCGCTCAGGCGTTCGCCCATGGCGGCGGCGTGCTCGCAGACTTTGTGTTCAAGCAGATAACGCATCACCGCGGAACCGGCGGCCATCGCCATCTGATTGCCACGGAAGGTGCCGGCGTGGGCGCCCGGTTGCCAGGTGTCGAGCCAGTCGCGATAGACCACCACCGCCAGTGGCAGGCTGCCGCCGATGGCTTTGGACAACACCACCACGTCCGGGACGATATCGGCGTGTTCGAAGGCAAACATCTTGCCGGTGCGGGCGAAACCGCTCTGGATCTCGTCGACGATCAGCGCCACGCCAGCCTTCTCGGTGATCCGACGCAAGCCGCGCAGCCACTCGATGTCGGCCGGGATCACCCCGCCCTCGCCCTGCACCGCTTCAACGATCACCGCCGCCGGCAACTGCACCCCAGCTTCAGGATCGTTGAGCAGGTTTTCCAGATAACTCAGGTTGGCTTTGACCCCGGCTGCGCCGCCGAGGCCGAACGGGCAACGGTAGTCGTAAGGGAACGGCATGAATTGCACACCGTTGCTGAGCAAGGCGCCCAGCGGCTTTTTCGGCCCCAGGCTGCCCATCAGGCTCAAGGCACCCTGGCTCATGCCGTGATAACCGCCGGAGAACGACAGCACGGTGCTGCGCCCGGTGGCGGTGCGCACCAGTTTCAGCGCGGCTTCCACCGCGTCGGTGCCGGTCGGGCCGCAGAACTGGATTTTCGCTTCGGCCGCCAGTGCTGGCGGCAGCAAACCGAACAGGTCCTGGACGAACTGATCCTTCACTGGCGTGGTCAGGTCGAGGGTGTGCAGCGGCAGCTCATCCGTCAGCACTTGCTGAATCGCCTCGATCACCACCGGGTGGTTGTGGCCCAAAGCCAGCGTGCCGGCACCGGCCAGGCAATCGATGAAGGTCCGACCTTCGACATCTTCGACGTACAGGCCCTTGGCGCGCTTGAGTGCCAGCGGAATGCGCCGCGGGTAGCTGCGGGCATTGGATTCCTGCTGACTCTGGCGGGCCAGCAGCGGTGATTCGTTGAACTGATACAGGGTTTCCGCCGGCGCGGAGGTGATCCGGGCCGACGACTCTTCGATAAGGCTGGTGGCGACTGACATCTCTCGACCCCTCAATACGCTATGGATAGTGACCAATACAGCACACCGCACAGGTGCGCGTTCCGGTCGCGGGGCGCACATGCAGGTTTTCCTGTTCTGGAAACGCTTAAGCGAGGCGAGGATTTAGACCCTTGATCGAGTTGTCAGTCGGGCACCACCAATGGCTTGTGCAGCGCAACACGGTGCAAGCCTTGATCGCTGAAGGCTGGCGCCAACTCGCGGTAACCCAGATGCCGGTAAAAAGCCGCGCCGGTGCGTGTGCTGGCGATGCACACCTGCGGCACACCACGAATCCGCAGCCAGCCTTCAAGGTCCATCATCAGTGCGCGGCCTGCGCCACGACGAAACCACTCCGGTTGCACATGGCAAAAGCCGATCTCACCGCTGGCCGTGGCCATGCCGACACCCACCGGCTTGTCCTGCATTAAGGCGATATTCAGGTAGCAATGCGCGTCGGCAAGGTGCGCGCCGATGACATCGGTAGATTGCCGGCCGATCCAGTGGCTGACCTGCTGCGGATCGTTGCGGTGATCGAGCACACATCCGACGCGAATCGAACGCTCGATGATGCGACTGATGAGGCCGGCGTCGGCGGGTTTCGCCGGGCAGATGCAGATCGATGCTTCCATGGCACGTTCCCTCAATCCATTGAGTCAGAGCAGCCCCGACCTTAACGCCGCAATCGCCAAAGCACCAACGCACAGACGTTACATTTGATGTGCCACACCACAAATCCCAATTGCGGCAGCTCCTACAGGGGGGTGGTGTTTTCAGAGGGATTGCAGCGGCATGGTCAGCTCGACGCGCAGCCCATCCGGCCGGCTGTCGAAATGCAGGGTGCAGGCGCAGCGCTGGACGATGGCTTGCACAATCGCCAGGCCCAGTCCGCAGCCGGTGCTCTGGCCGTTGCGCCAGAAGCGTTGGGTCAGGTGCTGCAGATCTTGCGCCGCAATCCCCGGGCCGTGGTCGCGCACCACAAAGCGTGCGCGCTGGCCGACGGTTTCCAGACTCAGCTCCACCTCGGCGTCTGCCGGGGTATGGCGCAGGGCGTTGTCGAGCAGATTGCGCAACGCGGCAATCGACAGCACCGCCGGCATTTGCACGGGCGCACTGGAGAGCTGCTTGGGCAATTGCAACCTGATGCGCTGGCGTTCACCACCGGCCGCATCCTGCATCGCCAGTTTCGCCACCTGCTCGGCGCTGCATTGCACGCCGTCGTCGAACGAAAGACTGCCCTCGACCCGCGCCAGCAACAGCAGTTGCTCCAGGGTGCGGTGCATGCGGTCGGCGCCCTCCTCGGCCCGGGCCAGCGACTGATCGCGGGCACTGCCTTCGGTCATCCGCGCCACTTGCAGGTGGGTCTTGATCGCGGTCAGCGGGCTGCGCAGTTCGTGGGCGGCGTCACCGGTCAGGCGACGCTCGCGTTCGATGGTCTTGCCGATGCGCTGGAACAGCTGGTTCTGCGTATCGAGCAACGGTTTCAATTCACTGGGAAACGCCTGCAACTGCAATGGCTCAAGCGAGTCGGCGTTACGCCGCATCAAGGCTTCGCGCAGGCGATTGAGCGGCGCCAGCCCCTGGCCGATGCCCAGCCACAACAGGCACAGGCAACCGAGCAACGCCACGCCAACCGGCACCGAAGCCGCCAGCAGGATTGACATGTTCAGCGCTTCGCGCTCGATCTGCCGGTCGGCAGTGGTGATCCGCACATCGCCTCGCGCGAGCGTAAAACTGCGCCACGGCGCGCCATCGATCATCTGGTCATGGAAGCCCATTTTTTCCGCTTCCAGGGTTTGCTCGGGGCTGCTGTGGCTGCGGGCCAGGATTTCCCCGCGCAACGAGCTGACCTGACAGGCCATGCCACCGGGAATGTTCAATTGTTCGGCGCTGAAATGGGTGCCCTCGCCCTTGCTCGGCAACGCTGGCAGTTGCTCCAGCAGCCCGGCGACCATGCGCGCCGAAGCCACCAGCCGCTGGTCGAGGGAAAACATCATCTGATTGCGCAAGTCGCTGAGCATCCACGCCGCAGCCAGCGCCCAGATCAGGGCGAACGCGGCGCCGAGGGTCAGACTCAGGCGCAGACGCAGACTCATCACTTCTGTTGTTCTCCACCATCGGCCGGCCCGAGGCGATAGCCCAGACCGCGCACGGTTTCGACGATGCCCTTGCCGAGTTTGCTGCGCAGGTGATGGATATGCACGTTCAGCGCGTTGCTCTCCAACTCGTCGTTGAAGCCGTAGACGCTGTCCTTCAACTGCTCGGTGGACAGCACCCGGCCACGGTTGTGCAGCAGCGCCTGCAACAGCGATTGCTCGCGCCGCGACAGGTCCACCGGTTGCCCGGCCAGAGTCGTTTCACGGCTGCTCGGGTCGTAGGTCAGCGCGCCGTGTTCGATCAGGTTGACACTGCGCCCGGCGACCCGGCGCAGCAGAGTTTGCAGACGCGCGAACAGTTCACGCAGATCGAACGGTTTAAGCAGATAGTCATCGGCCCCGGCCTGCAAGCCATCGACCCGGTCGGTCACCGAGTCGCGCGCGGTCAGGATCAGCACCGGAATTTCCAGGCCCTGCTGACGCAGTTGTTGCAGCAACTTGAGGCCATCTTCGTCAGGCAGGCCGAGATCGAGCACCATCACGTCGAATTCGGCGACCTTGAGCATCGCTCGTGCTTTCGAAGCCGTATTGACGTGTTCAACCGTCAAGCCTTGGGCTGTCAGGCCGGCAACGATGCCACTGGCGATCAACTCATCGTCTTCGCAAACCAGTACGTGCATGGTGGTTCCCTGAGAAAAAAGGCAAGTCGACCAGAACAGGATTAAGCCGCAATTATGGCAGGGCGACAACCAACACGGCAGAGACTCGCTCGTTCGCCAGGTCCGGACTCAAAACCGCCAACGGACAGTTTGCGCAAGAACAACGTTTAATCAATATAAAGCCAACTAGCCGACATGAAATCAAACACCTTCAAACTATACAAAAATACCATCAAAAATTAATCTCAATCTCGCAACTTGCACGCAACTAACCAAAACTTTAAAACATAAATCAACCTATTAAAGGAACCATGAATGAGCCTTACAAAAAACTTTGTTGCGGTTGACTGGCGCACCGGCCCCGACCGTATTTACTTTTTCTTCCCAGAGAAAAACAGTTATTCCCGTTTCGACTTCGAGGATAACAAAGTACTTTCCGGATTCCCCAAGCCGGTGGATGGTAGATGGGAAGGCTTCGACAAGACTGTTGCAGACCTGCGCTTTGGCTTTACCACGACGACCACCCGCTGGAACGGTGGCGTCGACACGCTCTGGCTGTTTTACGACGAAGGAACGACACCATCCGTTTGTGAGTTCAGCCAACAAACCGACAAGGCACTCTCGAAAACCCCCATCGCAAAATCAAGGTGGGAAAAAATATTGCCTTACTACCACAAAATCGTTGGCGTTATGTGGGCTGAAAGCACTGCACAAAGAGAGAGTTACTGGTTCTTGTTGAATGACGGAAACTATCTGATCTACGAAAAATACTCAAAAACCGTGGAAGTACTGCCTCTCAAAGGTTCGCCCTGGGCAGCGCTGGAAGAATATAAAAGCCAAATGATGACAGCCGTCTCCAACGACTATCCGACACTCGACACTTACTTTTATGTGTTCCTGAACGACAACCGTTACCTGCGTTATGAACAGGGCGCGAAAAAAGTATTTGGCCCGTATACAATCTCTGACACAACCTGGCCCGGGCTGCTGAAGGACTGAGCCACTCGCAGGCACCAGTGAATCGGCGTCGGGTCGCCCATCCGACATCGTGCGGGGCGGTTAATCATCGGTTAATCGACACCCGCCACTGTGCACCACAATTGCACAGGGACAAGGCTCCTCCATGCGTCATTTTTTTCTTTTGTTTGCACTGCTGATCTCCGGCCTGGCCCAGGCGGGAAACAATCCATTCGAGACCAAACCGGAGTTTCTGCCGGTCGACAAAGCCTTCGTGCTCACCTCCGAACGCCTTGAGTCCGGGGAAACCCAGCTGTTCTGGCAAATCACCGACGGCTATTACCTGTACCAGAAACGCCTGAAATTCGACGGTTTGACGGCAGAGCAGCAGCCGGCGTTGCCCAAGGGCGAGTCGCACAGTGACGAATTCTTCGGTGAACAACCGGTGTATCGCCAAGGGCTGGAGGTGAAAGTCCCGGCCTCGGCCAGCGGTCAGATCAAGGTCAGTTATCAGGGCTGCGCCGATGCCGGCCTGTGTTACCCGCCGCAGACCCGGGTCATCGATCTGGGTGGTCAAGCAACGCCAACATCCAGTGCCGAAGCGCCGGACCAGGCCTTGGCGAGCAGCCTGCAACAACGGGCGCTGGGCTGGAGCCTGCTGGTGTTCTTCGGCCTCGGCCTGTTGCTGGCATTTACCCCGTGTTCGTTGCCGATGCTGCCGATTCTGGCGGGCATGATTGTCGGCAGTGGTGCCACCCCGCGCCGTGGGTTCGCCCTGGCCAGCAGCTATGTGATCTGCATGGCGCTGGTGTATGCGGCCATGGGGGTAATCGCCGCGCTGCTCGGCGCCAACCTGCAGGCATGGCTGCAAAATCCATGGCTGCTCGGTGCCTTCGCTGCAGTGTTCGTGGTGCTGGCACTGCCAATGTTCGGCTTCTTCGAGTTGCAATTGCCGGTGGCCCTGCGTGACCGCCTCGAACACGCTTCGCGCAGCCGCAACGGCGGCAGCCTGATCGGCGCCGGGGTGCTCGGTGCATTGTCCGGTCTGCTGGTCGGCCCGTGCATGACCGCGCCACTGGCCGGCGCCCTGCTGTACATCGCGCAGAGCGGCAATGCGCTGCACGGTGGATTGATTCTGTTTGCGTTGGGCATCGGTATCGGGGTGCCGCTGTTGCTGTTGGTGACCGTCGGCAATCGCTTCCTGCCAAAGCCTGGCGCGTGGATGAACCTGCTCAAGGGCATTTTCGGTTTCCTGTTCCTCGCGACCGCGCTGCTGATGCTGCGCCCGGTGCTGGACTCGTCGCTGTGGCTGGGCCTGTGCGGCGCGCTGCTGCTGATCGCCGCGTTCTGCGCCTGGAAGCAATCGGACGGCTTCGGCCGGGTTGCCCAGGTGTTCGGCGCCAGTTCGTTGTTGCTCGGTCTGTGGGGCAGCCTGTTGCTGATCGGCGCTGCCGGTGGCAGCGACGACCCGTATCAGCCGTTGCAGGTGTACAGCGCCGGCCGCGTCGCCAGCACCACGCCGAGCGGGCATGAGGCGTTCACCACGATCAAGGATCCGGCCGCCCTGCAGCGCGAACTGGATAGCGCCAAGGCCCAGGGCCAGTGGGTGTTGCTCGATTACTACGCCGACTGGTGCGTGTCGTGCAAAGTCATGGAAAAACAGGTGTTCGGCAAGGACAAGGTCATGCAGGCGCTGAGCGATGTACGCCTGCTGCGCCTCGACGTCACTGCCGACAATGCCGCCAGCCGCGAGCTGCTCGGCCGCTACAAAGTCCCGGGGCCACCAAGTTTTGTCTGGATCGGCACCGACGGCGAAGAACGACGCAGCCAGCGCATCACCGGTGAGGTGGATGCCGAGACGTTCCTGCAACGCTGGGCCACTACCCGAGACGCCAATTAAATGCTGACGTTCACCCTCGGCACCTTTGCCATCGCGCTTAACCACCTGCTGCTGATCAGTGCCCTGGCACTGGCGACCTTTGTCGGCTGGCGGGTGGCCAAGCGTGGTGGCGATAATCCCGAGTCGGCGCTGTTCAGCCTGTTTTTGCTGGGCATGCTCGCGGCACGCGTGGCGTTTGTCGCCCTGTATTGGGGTCACTATCGTAACGATCCGTGGCAGATCATCGATCTGCGCGACGGCGGTTTCCTCGCCTGGCCGGGGGTGATCGTGCTGCTGCTCGCCGCTCTCTATCGTGGCTGGCGCCGCCCCGGCCTGCGTCGGCCACTGGGTTTTGGCGTGGCCAGCGGCGTGCTGTTCTGGTTGTTGGCGACCCTGTCACTGAACATCTACGAACAAGGCACGCGCTTGCCGGAAATCACCCTGCGCAACGCCGCCGGCGAGACCATCCAGCTCAGCGACTATCAGGGCGGACCATTGGTGATCAACCTGTGGGCAACCTGGTGCCCACCGTGCCGGCGCGAGATGCCGGTGCTGGAAAACGCTCAACAACAACGCCCGGACCTGACCTTTCTGTTCGTCAATCAGGCCGAAAGCATGCAAAGCGTTGCCACCTTCCTGGAAACCCAGGGTCTGAGCCTGAACAACGTGCTGTTCGACCGCAGCGGTCGACTGGGTCAGGCCGTGGGCTCCATGGCGTTGCCGACTACGCTGTTCTATAGCCCTGACGGTCGCTTGCTGAGCAGTCATCTGGGCGAACTGTCGAACGCCAGCCTGGCCCGCGCCCTGGAAAATTTCGACATCCCGAATCCAACCGCCGCACCGGCCACCTCTGCAAGGAAACTGCCATGCCCCGCCTCCGCCACCTGCTGACGCTGACTCTGGGCACTGCCCTGCTGCACCTGCCGTCGGTTCAGGCCGCCGAAGAATTGCCCGCCGCGATCAAACAGATCGAAGCCAAAGGCGCGAAAATCGTCGGCCAGTTCGACGCCCCGGACGGCTTGCGCGGTTATGCGGCGCAGTACCAGAACCGTGGCATGGCGCTGTACCTGACGCCAGACGGCCAACACGTGCTGCTCGGCAATCTGTACGACGCCGACGGCAAGGATCTGAGCAGCGAGCCATTGCAGAAAATGGTCTACGCGCCGATGGCCAAGGAAATCTGGGGCAAGTTCGAAGCCAGCAACTGGATTCAGGACGGCAACAAGGATGCCCCGCGCACCGTGTACCTGTTCAGCGATCCGAACTGCCCGTACTGCAACATGTTCTGGGAACAGGCGCGACCATGGGTCAAGGCCGGCAAGGTGCAACTGCGGCACATCATGGTCGGGATCATCCGCGAAGACAGCCCGGCGAAATCCGCTGCGCTGCTGGCGGCGAAAGATCCGGCCAAGGCCCTGGAAGACCACGAGAAAGCCGGCAAGGCCAGCACCCTCAAGCCATTGAAAGACATTCCAAAAGCAGTGCAGACCAAACTGGCCGCCAACATGCAGTTGATGGAAGACCTGGAACTGCAGGCGACACCGGCGATTTTCTACATGGATGACAAGGGCGAGCTGCAACAGCAGCAAGGGGCGCCTTCGCCGGAGAAACTGACGAAGATTCTCGGGCCAAAGTGAGTCTGGCTTTTTTATTGCCTGATCGGGCCTCTTCGCGAGCAAGCCCGCTCCCACAGGGATCACCGCGGTCACTGTGGGAGCGGGCTTGCTCGCGAAAAGAACGATGACACGGTTTAGCGGTTGCGCTCAGCCAAAAAAGTAAACAACACCTCGCTCACAAACTGCGGATTCTCCAGACTGGAGATATGTCCCGCCTCCGGCACCAACACCCACGGGCAACCGATCAACTCAGCCATTTCCTGTGCTTCCGACGGCGGTCGCGGTTTGTCCTGATCGCCGCACAGCACCAGGGTGGTTGCGGCATTCAACTCGCGCAGACGCGGTAACAGATCATCACGACTGAAGGTGATGCGCCCCATTGGCACGATGCTTTCGCGCAGGCGATCCGCGGTGTACGCCGCGAGTTTGGCGCGGAAGTCCTGATACAGCGCCGACTGCGGATCGATGCCCGGGCGGAAGAAGATCGGTACCACGATGTCGAGCAATTGTTCGGAAATCTCGCCGCTTTCCTCGATCTGCCTGAACAGCGAGAAATAGTACTGACGGGTTGGCTCAGGCTCGACGCCGACGTAGGTGTCGAGCAGTACCAGACCGTTGATCCGCTGCGGTGCCGACAACGCCAGACGCACGCCCCACATGCCGCCGACCGACAGGCCCACCAGCGTGACCCGTTCGATCTGCAGGTGATCGAGCAAGGCCTCGACCTGCCGCGCGATGTCATCCAGCGAGGTGGTGCCTTGAGGCAAACGCGCGGATTCGCCGTGGCCCCACAGGTCTAGCGCAATCACCCGGTAGTGCGGCGACAGCGCGGCGATCTGTGGCGCCCACATGGCCGTGTCCCACAGATAACTGCCCGCCAGCAACACGGCCGGGCCGGTGCCTTGATCAATGTAGTGCAGCGCTTGTCCGTCAACCGTGAAGAAAGGCATCGACCACCCCCCGAGACAAAAAAGAGAACCGGCAGACTGAGCTGCCGGTTGTCGATCGTCAACCTGGGAAATGATGCGGTTTGTGTTGATGCTACTGACGCCTTCGCGAGCAAGCTCGCTCCCACATTGGTTCTGCGTATACAGCACTAAATGTGGGAGCGAGCTTGCTCGCGAAAGGGCCAGTGCCGGCACTAGAGAATCAAAGCCCCTCAAGCTCCGCCATCAGATCATTCAAGCGATCCACCTTGTCCTCGGTCATGTCACCGGCCGCCAACCCTTCAATGTATTCGGCCAGTTCCTGCACCGTGCTGCACTCGAACATCGCCCGCAGCGGCACATCGCGTTGCAGGGTTTTCTGCACCCGCGAGGCGATCTGCGTGGCCAGCAATGAATGTCCGCCCAGCTCGAAGAAGTTGTCGCGCACGCCGACCTTGTCGACCTTGAGCACCTCGGCCCAGATGTCCGCCAGGGTCTGTTCCAGTTCGTTGCGCGGGGCCAGGTAATCCTGACTCTGCAACTGGCCGATCTCCAGCGCCGGCAAGGCCTTGCGGTCGAGTTTGCCGTTGGCGTTGTGCGGCAACTGATCCAGCCACAACCAGTGCAGCGGCACCATGTATTCCGGCAGTTCGCTGCGCAGGCGTTGCTTGATTCGCTCCAGGCGTTCGCTCGGGTTGAGCGCCGAATCCGCCGCGACCAGATAGCCGACCAAGTGCTTGCCATTCACGCCTTCCTGCACGCCGACCGCCGCATCGCGGACTTCCGGCAGTTCGTGCAGACGCGCCTCGATCTCGCCCAGTTCGATCCGGTAACCGCGAATCTTCACCTGATGGTCAACCCGGCCGACGTACTCCAGCACCCCGTCACTGCGCCGCCGCGCCAGGTCACCGGTGCGATACAGACGCTCTCCCGGCGCGCCGAACGGGTTCGGCACAAATACCGGCGCGGTGCGCAACGGATCGCTGACGTAACCGCGACCGACACCGGTCCCGGCCACGCACAACTCACCCACTGCACCCAACGGCACCAGCTCCAGCGCGCCATCGACCAGGTACAGCAAGTTGTTGTCGGTCGGCGTACCGATCGGCAAGTAACTGCCGCGAGTCGAGGCCATGTCCACCCGGAAGAACGCCACGTCATCCGAGCATTCCGCCGGCCCGTAGGCGTTGACCAGACCGATGTCCGGGTAACGCAGCAGCCATTGGTGCGCCAGCTCCGGTGGCATCGCTTCGCCGGTCGGCAGCATCCAGCGCAGGCCGTCGAGGCTCAGGCGATCGGAAGCGAGCATGCCCTGAATCAGCGACGGCACGCTCTCCAGCACGGTGATGCCCTGCGCCTGCACATGCATCAGCAACCCCTGCGGATCGTGGGCGATGGTGTTCGGCACGATGTCCACCCGCGCACCGAACAACGGTGCGGCGAGGAATTGCCAGACCGAAATATCGAAGCTTTGCGAAGCGGTCTGCGCGATCACGTCGGCGTCGGTCAGTTGCAGGTACGGCACCTTGCTCAACTGGTTGTTGAGCATGCCGCGCTGCTCGACCATCACACCTTTCGGCAACCCGGTCGATCCCGAGGTGTAGATCACGTAGGCCAGGTTGTCCGGGCCACTGTAGATCCCCGGGTTCTGCAGCGATGTCGCCAGCGCCTGCACTTCTTCCCAGACCAACAGCCGTGGACGGTTGGCGCAGCTGAACTCATCGAGCAAAGTCTGCGCCTGTTCGCGGCGGGCCTCGCTGCACACCAGCACCGGCGTGCGGCTCAGCTCGATGATCCGCTGCAGACGCTGGCTCGGCAGGCCCGGATCCAGCGGCAGGTAACCGGCACCGGCCTTGAAGCTGCCGATGATCATCCCCAAAAGATCCAGATTACGTTCGGCGAGCAACGCTACCGGTTGATCCAACTGCACCCCGGCGGCGACCAGTGCATGGCCGAGGCGGTTGGCGTTGAGGTTGAGCTCGGCATAGCTCTGTTGCTGATCAAGGCAAGTGGCGGCGATGCGCTGCGGATGCGCCGCGACCTGCGCTTCGAACAGCGCCACGTAGCTCTGCTCCAGCGGATATTCGTGGGCGCTCTGGTTGCAGCCGTGCAGCAGGAAGTCCTGCTCATCAAAGCCCAGCAGCGGCAGATCAGCCATGTCACCGTGGAAACCATCGACCAGTGCCAGCAGCAGGCGCTTGAACTCGCCGAGCATGCGCTCGATGGTCGATTCGTCGAAGTAACGCTGGTCATACGATAGGTGCAGGCCGAGGTCATCGCCCGGGTAGCACACCGCCGTCAGCGGGAAGTTGGTGTGGGTTCGACCGGAGTCAGAAGTCGCGTTGAGGCTCTGCGCACGGTCCAGCACCGAGACTTCCACCGGCGCGTTCTCGAACACGAACAGACTGTCGAACAGCGGCTGGCCTTTCGGCAGCTCACTCTGCTCCTGAATGTTCACCAGCGGCAGGTATTCGTACTCGCGCAGCTGCATGTTGCTGTCGAGCAGGCCGCTCAACCACTGGCGCACACTGGCGCGCTGATCGTCCGCCGGGATCTGCACCCGCAGCGCGATGCTGTTGATGAACAGGCCGACGGTGCGTTGCATCTCCGGCATTTCCACCGGACGCCCGGCCACGGTCACGCCGAACAGCACGTCACGATCACCGCTCAGACGGCGCAGCACCAAGGCCCACGCGGCTTGAGCGAAGGTGTTGATGGTCAGTTGATGGGCTTGGGCCAACTCGCGCAGACGCGCGCCATCTTCAACGTTGAGACGGGTGTAGCGGTCACCAACGATCATGCCGCCGCTTTCGCCAGCGTGTTCGCGCAGGAACGGTCGGTCGCTCGGGATCGGCGTGGTGCGCTCGAAGCCTTGCAGGTTCTGCTGCCACCACTGCCGCGCCTCGGCCAGGCTCTGGCGCTGCAGCCAGCCGATGTAATCGCGGTAACGCGGCGGCACCGGCAACTGTGCTTCGCGTCCTTCACCGAGGGCAGTGTAGATCTCGAAGAAATCGTTCATCAGCAGCGAGCGGCACCAGGCATCGATGAGGATGTGGTGGTTGCTCATCATGAACCAGTAGCGCGCCGCGCCGACCTTGATCAGGCGCAGGTGGAACGGTGCCTGATTGAGCAGATCGAAGCCGGCTTCGCGCTCGCTTTTCAGCAGCGCCTGCAGCTTGGGTTCCTGCTCGGTTTCGGCAACAGCGCTCCAGTCCAGATACTCGATCGGCGTGCAACCCGGGGTGTGGATCACTTGCAGCATGTCCTCGCCGACGTTCCAGCAGAACGATGCACGCAGCGCTTCATGACGCGCGACCACCGCTTGCCAGGCCTGGGCGAAACGCTCGGGATCGAGCTCGCTGTTGATCCGGTAGCGATCCTGCATGTAGTACAGACCGGTGCCCGGTTCGAGCAAGGTGTGCAGCAGCATGCCTTCCTGCATCGGCGTCAGCGGGTAGACGTCTTCGATGTGCGCCGCTGGCACCGGCAGTGCATCGAGTTGCGCCTGGGTCAGTTTCGCCAGCGGGAAGTCCGACGGCGTCAGGCCACCGGCCGTGTCTTGCAGGCAATGTTCGATCAGGCTTTGCAGCTCGCCGAGGTAGGCGTCGGCCAGATCGTTGATGGTCTGCGCGTCATAACGCTCGGCGCTGAAGGTCCAGCGCAGCAGCAATTCACCGCCGTACACCTGACTGTCGATGCTCAACTCGTTGGGCAACGGCGCCTGCGGATCGTGGGCCGCACCAACCGGCTCATCCAGCGGACGGAACAGCGCATCGCTGGCGAAACTCTGGTCGAACTGACCGAGGTAGTTGAAGGTCACCGGTGCGTTCGGCAACGCCGCCATGCTGCGCTGGCTGAGGTCATCGGCCAGATAACGCAGCACGCCATAGCCGAGGCCTTTGTGCGGTACGGCGCGCAGTTGCTCCTTGATCGCCTTGATCGAAGCACCCTGCCCGGCGGCCTCTTCGATGTTGTGCGGGGTCAGGCGCAACGGGTAGGCGCTGGTGAACCAGCCGACGGTGCGGGTCAGGTCGATCTCGTCGAACAGGGTTTCGCGGCCGTGGCCTTCCAGTTGAATCAATGCCGACGGCTGACCGCTCCAGCGGCACAGCACACGGGCCAGCGCGGTCAGCAGCAGATCGTTGACCTGCGTGCGGTAGGCCCGCGGCGCCTGTTGCAGCAGCTGTTGGGTACGCTCGGCATCCAGGCGCACGCTGACGGTTTGCGCGTGAAGATTCTGCTGTCCGCCCTGCGGGTTTTCGCACGGCAGCTCGGTGTTCGATCCGGCCAGTTGCGTCTGCCACCAGTTCAGTTCTTCACGCAGTGATTCGCTGCCGGCATAGGCCTGCAAACGTGCCACCCAGTCCTTGAAGGCACTGGTTTTCGCCGGCAGTTTCACCGACTGCTCGGCCTCGAGCTGGCGATACACGGTTTGCAGATCGTCGAGCAAAACGCGCCACGACACACCGTCGACTACCAGGTGGTGAATCGCAATGAACAGACGTTGCTGCCCTTCGGGACCATCGACCAGCAAGGCGCGCAGCAGCGGGCCGCTCTGCAGATCGAGACTGCGCTGGGCATCGGCGAACAGCGCTTGGCACTTGTCCATCGCCGTTACACGCACTTGCCACAACACCTCGGCGTCGGATACCGGTTGATGCGTTGCCTGCCATTGATCGTTGACCTGAGTGAAGCGCAGACGCAAGGCGTCGTGCTGCTCGATCACCGCCAGCAGCGCCTGCTCCAGACGATGCGGTTCCAGCGCCACGCTCGGCTCCAGCAGCAGCGCCTGGTTCCAGTGCTGACGCTCAGGAATATCAGTGTCGAAGAACCAGTGCTGAATCGGCGTCATCGCCGACTCACCGAGCACCAGTCCCTGCTCGGCAGTGACTTGCTCGCTACGGCTGGCGACAGCGGCCAGGGTCTGCACCGTCTGATGCTGGAACAGATCCCGTGGACTGAAATGAATGCCCTGCTGCCGCGCACGACTGACCACCTGAATCGACAGAATCGAGTCGCCGCCGAGTTCGAAGAAGTTGTCATTGAGACCGACCTGCTCGACGTTGAGCACTTCGCACCAGATCTGTGCCAGGGTCTTCTCCAGCTCATTGCTCGGGGCGACGTAGTCCTGACGGTTCAGCTCCGGATCCGGCGCCGGCAAGGCGCGGCGGTCGAGTTTGCCGTTGGCGGTCAGCGGCATGCTCGCCAGCAGAATCAGGTGCGTCGGCACCATGTAGTCCGGCAATTGCGCCTTGAGGTGCGACTTCAGTGCTTCACGCAGTTCGGCCTGTTGCGCTTCGCCCTGTTCGGCAACTTCGCTGACCAGGTAGCCCACCAGTTGCTTGCCGCTCGGCGCATCCAGCGCCAGCACCACCGCTTCACGGATCGAGTGGTGATCGAGCAGACGGGTTTCGATTTCACCCAGCTCAATGCGGAAACCACGGATTTTCACCTGATGGTCGATCCGCCCCAGATACTCCACCAAACCGTCGGCACGCTGGCGCACCAGGTCGCCGGTGCGGTACATGCGCCCGCCATCGGCGGCAAACGGGTCGGCCACGAAACGCTCGGCACTGATGCCCGGACGGTCGTGATAGCCCTGGGCCAAACCAGCGCCGCCGACGAACAATTCACCGGTCGCACCTTGCGGCACCAACGCCAGATCGGCGTCGAGAATGTACGCCAGGCGGTCACCGATCACGCTGCCGATCGGCACGCTGCCCGCGCCCTCTTCCAACACTTCCGGTGCAAGACTGGCGAGCGGCATGACCACGGTTTCAGTCGGGCCGTAGGCATTGAAGAACAGGCTTGGTTTGAACGCTGCGCGAATCCGCTGCAGGTGTTCGCCGGTCAGCGCTTCGCCGCCGGTGATGATCATCCGTACCGGGAGAACCTGGTTTTGCGTGGCAAGGAACTGCGCCAACTGGCTGCCGTAGCTCGGAGTGAATCCGAGCACATTGATCCGATGGGTGCGGATCAAGTTGCAAATTTCTTCCGCGTCCCACTGCCCTTGCGCCCGCAGCACCACCTGCGCGCCGCTGAGCAGCGGCACCAGCAGACGTTCGGTGGCGGCGTCAAAGTTGATCGAATAGAAGTGCAGTTCGCAGTCGTCCGGGCGCATGCCGAAACGTTCGATCACCGCCTGGCAATGCATGGCGATTTCACCGTGCGACACCACCACGCCCTTCGGCTTGCCGGTCGAGCCCGAGGTGTAAATCAGATAGGCCTGATGCTGCGGCAGGCTGATAAAGGGCAACTCGCTGACCGGGTAATCGGCCAGCGCGGCGCTGTCATCTTCCAGGCACCAGCGCGCCACGCTCGACGGCAGATCGCCGAGGGCGTTGAACATCGCCCGGTCGCTGAGCAGCAGACCGATGCGGCTGTCTTCGATCATGTAATGCAGACGGTCGAGCGGATATTCCGGGTCCAGCGGCACGTAAGCGCCGCCGGCCTTGAGAATCGCCAGCAGGCCGACGACCATTTCCAGCGAGCGCTCCAGCGCCAGACCGACCCGCACTTGCGGGCCTACACCACGCTCGCGCAAGGCCCAGGCCAGACGATTGGCGCGGGCGTCGAGTTCAGCGTAGCTCAGGGTCTGTCCGGCGAAGGTCAGGGCCGGGGCATCTTTGCGCACCAGCGCCTGCTCGGCGAACAGGTGATGGATGCACTGGTCGAGACGACGTTCGCCCGGTTCGACGCCAAGGCTGTCGAGCAGCTGCTGTTGTTCAGCCGGGTCGAGCAGCGGCAATTGGCTCAGACGCTGTTGCGGATCGGCGATCAACGCTTCCAGCAGGTTGCGCCAATGTTTGGCCATGCGCGCAATGGTCGGTTCATCGAACAGATCGGTGCTGTAGGTCAGGCAGCAACCGAGGCGATGGTCGAGGTCGGTGACTTCCAGGTTGAGGTCGAACTTGGTCGCCCGCGCATCGTTGGCCAGGTACTCGACGGTCATCCCGGCGAGCATGCGGCTCTGCTGGAATTCCCAGCGCTGCACGTTGCACATCACTTGGAACAGCGGGTTGTACGCCGCACTGCGCGGCGGTTGCAGCGCTTCGACCAGATGATCGAACGGCAGGTCCTGATGCGACTGGCCTTCGATAACGGTGTGGCGCACTTGCTCGAACAGTTCGCCGACCGACATCTGGCCGTCGAGCTGGCAACGCAGCACCTGAGTGTTGAGGAATGCGCCGATCAGCCCTTCGCTTTCCGGACGGATCCGATTGGCCACCGGTGCGCCGATGCGCAGGTCGGTCTGGCCGCTGTAGCGGTAGAGCAAGGTGGCGAGCGCGGCGGTCATGGTCATGAACAGGGTCAGACCGTTTTGCGCATTGAACGCTCGGACGCGGGCGGCGAGATCGTCGCTCAGATCGAAACGGAACAGCTCGCCCTGATGGCTTTGCACCGGTGGCCGCGGACGGTCCCCGGGCAGTTCCAGCAACGGATGTTCGCGACCGAGTTGCGCGGTCCAGTAGTCGAGTTGGCGCTGACGTTCACCAGACTCCAGCCACTGCCGTTGCCAGACGCTGTAGTCGAGGTACTGCACCGGCAACGCTTCGAGCGGCGAGTCGCGGTCATCGACGAACGCTTCGTACAGCGCACTGAGTTCGCGGGCAAAGATGTCCATCGCCCAGCCTTCGGTGACGATGTGGTGCAGGGTCAGCACGAAGTAGTGTTCGTGCTCGGCGGTCTTCACCAGACAGGCGCGCAGCAGCGGCCCGCTTTCCAGATCGAACGGCAGATGCGCTTCGTCATCGGCCAGTTGCTGGACCTGCTGCTCACGCTGGTCAGCCGGCAGTTTCGAGAAATCCTTCCAGCCCATGCGCACGCCAGTTTCGGCATGCACTTGCTGACGGGCCACACCATCGACGCTCGGGAAGGTGGTGCGCAGGGTTTCGTGACGCAGGATCAACGCCTGCAAGGCCGCCTCGAAATGCTCGACGTGCAACACGCCGCGCAGGCGCGCCATGCCACCGACGTTGTACGCCGGGCTGTTCGGCTCCATCTGCCAGAGGAACCACATGCGTTGCTGCGAATAGGACAACGGCACCGCCTGGCGGCGATCGACTTTGGCAATCGGCGGCTGTTGGTTGGTCTGGCCGCTGGCCTGGATCAGCCGGATCTGTTCGGCGAAGTCACCGAGTTCACTGTGCTCGAACAAGGCGCGCAACGGCAGCTCGACGTCACAGGCCTGACGGCTGCGGGAGATGATTTGTGTGGCCAGCAACGAGTGCCCGCCGAGGGCGAAGAAGTCGTCACGCAGACCGATCCGTGGCAGGCCCAGCACTTCGCGCCAGATTGCGGCGATCTGTTGTTCCAGCTCGGTGACCGGTTCGACGTGTTCGCGCACTTGCCACTGCGGCTCCGGCAAGGCGCGGCGGTCGAGTTTGCCGCTTGGGCTGAGGGGCATTGCGTCCAGGCGCATCAGTTGCGCCGGGACCATGTACTCCGGCAGCTCGGCGGCGAGTGCGGTTTTCAGGCGGGCGATCTGTGCGTCCTGATCTTCGCTGGCGTCGGCGGCAGTGAAGTAGCCGATCAGTTGCGCACCGGCTGCGGTTTCGCGCACCAGCACCACGGCCTGGGCGACGCCGTTTTGCGCCAGCAGGCGCGCTTCGATTTCTTCCGGCTCGACGCGGAAACCACGCAGTTTGACCTGCTGATCGAGACGTCCGAGGTATTCGATCACGCCATCGCTCGTCCAGCGCGCGCGGTCACCGGTGCGGTACAGACGCGCACCCTGCTCGCCCAGCGGATCGACCACGAAACGTTCGGCGGTCAGCGCCGGGCGACCGAGGTAACCACGGGCCAGGCCGATGCCGCTG
>Ga0153948_1000093_pt1 | contig 44274 bp, 56 predicted proteins | sample TSNJ032MetaG_FD_104696 | JGI IMG/M metagenome (GOLD analysis project Ga0153948, IMG submission 104696) | Attine ant fungus gardens microbial communities from New Jersey, USA - TSNJ032 MetaG | ecosystem: Host-associated > Fungi > Mycelium > Unclassified | place: USA: New Jersey, Wharton State... | reverse complement strand
CGGAAAGATCGGTTCCGCCGTGCTGTCAATCGGGGATGGCAGTGTTGTAGATATAAAATCAAATCCAAATAACAACTCAGGCTATGGTATTTGCCTGACTGTCAGATACCACTCAGCTGAGATAGGTAATTTTTGCGTTATTTATGCTCATCTGAACTCGTATGACACATCACTGGCGGTAGGCAGCGCCGTAAAGAAAGGACAGGAGATTGGTCAGATAGGGCGCACCGGAAATATAACTGGCGCACATTTGCATTGGCAGTGCTTTTATGGAGTTAAATACGCCGATCTTTTTAATTCATTCAATCCTTTTCAAGTGCTTTATTATGTAGAAAACAAGGCTACGGCTATTACAAAGGAGTATGGCTTGGTGTTTTATGAGCCGGACGGTTATAAGGCTGAAAATGCGTTCTATGCGGAATACGCTTCAAACAGAACCCAATACAATGATTATTACAAGGAAAATCAAAGATTGGGGGTTTTACCGGAGATTTTTTTCCACTAATAAAAAGAGGTGAGAGCTATGCGGATAAAGTCCTTTAAAACACTATTAATTGTGGCAATCGTTTTATTAATCGGTTTTTTACCGGTTATTTTTTTTGTGGACATTGGCGGTAAAACCGTTTCACAAACGCCGCTGCAAGAACCGTCAATAACATTGAACGAGCTTATCAGCGATGCGGTGACGGTTTACGCAACGGCGGCCTATCGCCAATATTCCCGCGAAGAACTGCAAAAATATTTCATCAACGAGATAGTTGAGGATATTCTTAAAGGTTACGAGCCTTTCGAAGCTCTCGGCGAAGAAACGGCTATTGAATTTGAAGAGCAGCCGTTTCCGGAAATCGGGCTTATTGATATACGGTTTGATGCCGGAGAATACGCGGTCAAATTACAGTTTGGCGAGGTTTATTATAATTACCGCCTAACAGTAACACCAAACCGGATAATAACGAAAATAATAGACGGAGGGATGACATTTGACTAAAAAGATACTTTTTCTTCTTGCGTTGTGCTGTTTAATACTAGCCTCATGCGCAAAACAAGGCAAGCCCTACATAAGCGAGGTTAAGTCAAAAACAGTGGAAGCAAGGGCCGGACAGGAATTTGAGCAATATGCGGTGTACAGTCCTGAATTGACCGCTAAAGTGGGCATTGAGTTCGAGGATATTGATTATGCGGTAGGCACTTACAGGCTTATAAACCCAACCTTAGATAAACTCAAAAGCTTGTCCGAAAATGATATGGTCACACTTTACTATAACCAAATCGGACAGGTATTTATCGAAATAAAGGTACGTTAGTTTGAAAAATCTGTTTATTTGTTTAGCCATCATATTCGCTTCATTGCTGTTACTGATATTTTTTCCGGTTGGCGACAATCCCGGGAGCAACAGCATTTATTTAACATCAGACAAAGCGGATATTTACAGTAATATAGGCGTGGGAGAAAAGGAGCCGTTCCGGGACGAAAGAGTCAAGGATTCTGTCTTTGTTAATGACGCGCTGCCGCTTGGAGGCAGTGTTAACGAAGGCGGGTATTATCTTCCATACGCTAAAATAGTTAACGGTAACACTCACTTAACACAGCTTTCATATTACGTACAGACAAGGGGGCCGTGGGCAAGTACGGTACTAAACCACACGTCTACCAATTCTACATACAGAGCGGCCGGCTGCGGTTACACCTCAATGGCTATGGCTATATCGTCAATAACAAATGACAACAGCTTCACGCCGCTTTCACTTAATCCCGTTCTTGGGAACACAGGTAACAATATATGCACAGGCGGGGTATATAACTGGAACGGTCTCCCCTATTACATGAACCTTACAGGTTTGAGTAATGAATGGCGGACTATATATACAGGTGAAGCGCTGACTGTCGATAAAATCAAAACCACTATTGACAGCGGCGGCTTTATGGTCATCAGGGGCGGCGCCATCGGCCCGTATACAACCGGTGGGCATATGATGATTTTGTGCGGTTACACAACTGATGATTCAGGGAATTTCAAGGAAATGATTATACAGGACCCAAACGTAACCGGAGGCATATCTTCCGGAAGATACGCAAACGTTGGCAAAAACCGTGTTCGCGTTGATACAAGCGACTGGCGGGTATACGACAATATCTTATCAACAACCGGCTATGTACGCTATAACGATATATGCATCGCCACAGCGCACATACCCAGGTGATTTAAAGGAGTGAAAAAAATGAAGAAAAAAAACTTATTTGTCCTTTTAATAACCGCCGCCGCATTAATATTATTGTTCATCTCAGTTGTATTATTCTTTTTAAGCGCCAAACCAAAAGAAAATTTGACGACAAAGATAATTGCTTCGATTGAATCAATACTATCGGACTGGGAATCGCTCGAACAGGAAACGCGGGATATTACCATAACAGCGGATATGGCGGCTATATATACGCCCGAATCTCTTAAAAAGCTTTGCAAACTTATGGGAGGGGATGAAGAACTTCAAATCTCTATATACTACACTAATTTTTTCAACAGTTATAACAGAAACGGGCAAATTATTACAACCAGGGATTATGTCGGAATCCCGTTCATAGATAACGAGGGATATAACATTTACTATTATTTTATGGTATCGGGCGGTAAAGTATACGATATCATTACCGGGCCATGGAAATGAGAAAGATTATACTGTTGCTGGCAGTAAGCTTTCTCATGGTTGGATGCGCCGGAACTGAGAGTATACCGGAGCTTCATCCATTATTAAAACATGGCGATTTTTATGTGGCCGAGGATTTGGAGGGCAAAACATATTATGTAGATTATGCAGACGGGACGTTAAGCATAATAGGCCCCGGCAGGACGGCGTTGGAAAAATATGAGTGCGAGACTCCTAAATTATTGGCGACTATATATGAAACGGCGCAGATAATTGACGCAGGCAGTCAGCAGACATCAGGCTCTGAAGGTGTTGCGCTTGGGAATCTGTATATAACAAAGACGGAGATTATTGCGTTTAATTTCGCTGATCTATCAATCATGGACAGGCAGCCGCTTAAAAAGACCGGCGTGACCCGCATCAGTGATTATGACGATTTTGTTAATAAACTCAACTTGTTATGGGAAGCGGTAAGTGAAAAGGCTGAATACCGCGTAACGATTGATATTAAAGAAAACCCTGTATTATACAGGGATGACCGCATAGTGTATTGCGAAGACGGTCATGTATATTTAAAAAATGCGGTTGCGCTATATGAAGAACCTGTCGGCTATGCGGAGTTTTATGACCAGTTTGTTCAGGTTCAAGGACGGTCGGAGCTTTTGAGGCGCAGCAACGGTTTATACGACTGTTTATGCCTTGTGTTCAAAGAAAATATTTACTTCATATCCGACTCCGGATATTTAATATTCACAAAGGGGGAATAAAACGTGAAAGTAATGCCTGCTTTATTAGCTGCTGTTTTAACGATAAGCATGCCGAATACCGAACTGCCTGCGCAAGAACTGTCTGTTCAAAATCGGCCATATATTGTGGAAGACAATTATAGTCCATCTGATACCTACAGGATTATAAAAAGCAAAAACAGTTATGAAAAATTGACGGCCTACGGTAAGGAACGTTATAAACAGACGGTTCAGTCAACGAAAGAAATTCTTTACCTTCCCCTATGCCTGGATGTTAACGAAATCGATGGCAGTTTTTTACTGCCGTCAGAAATCGAAGGGATTGTTATGGATATTCCTTTTAATTATTATTCAAATCTGGAATCTTCTGCAAGGTATTTCCAAACGCTATTATATAACGGCTGGGAAATTGATTATTATAACGCCACCAGCTTATGTGTTCAAATTGGACTTGTTAGGGATGGCGTTGTATGCAGACTCTTGATTTATGAGGATTATTTAAAGGTATACTGCAAGCTTATATTATGAAGGAGACTGAAAATTTTTTGAAGCGGTTATGCAGATTTTACGGCATATTTATATCTTTATAACCTTTTTTCAAAAAGCATAGTTTTATAGATAACTTAAAACTGTGAGGGGCGGCGGGAAAAATGGAGAAATACCAGCCGCCTCTTCTTGAGACATTGCAATTTGTTTTAATATTGAAGCATATGTAAAAAAATGATAGAATGGATGAATATGATACAGATGGTCTTTTGGAGGTAGACAGATGACGATATACAACAAACAAATAGAAACTGTTTTGCAAAAAGTCAAACTGGAAACAATAGGGCGTGACCATTCTTATCCCATCACGAAAAAGACAACCGTGGCAGGTGAGCCATATTGGGGTGTTGACGTTATCGAAGAAGATGTACTACCTCAATTCGCAGGGATTCAGTTGACTAACCACGAATGGTATATAAATGAAGTATATTTATGTGACAGCGAAAGCGTTACTGAATTGGTAACAAAAGGATTGCGTATCGTCAAAGCTTGGAAATCGCAAATGAATGAACGCTGGTTATCTATTCCGTTTGATGTTCTGTTATCTGTTGACTATGGAGATAATGAAATTAGTCCTAGTGCTACATTGCGCTTTTGGGCAGTTCGTAATAACTACCATTATATTCTGCCTCAAAAAGAAAATCTTGAAAAGTTTAAGACAAATGCAGTTATGATGGAATGTGTCAACTATGCCAAATGAGCAGTATCTTCAATCACCTTCGCTTCCAAAGGTAACAAGATTCACCAGTACACAACAGGGTGATAAGGCACATTAAAATCGTTAGCTACGGACTATAATGCTTTAGTGTTTTGTAGAGTGTTTATATGATAATACGTGAAACAGATTATATATCTGCATATCGAAAGGACAGTTGTTATGGCGTTTATCGCGTTGTTATTTGCCGGCTTTGCTATATTGTTATTCTTGTTAGGCATCGGCGGAATAATTATCGGCATGGCTCTAAAAATTATAAATTCAAAAAAGGTTAAAAAAGGCCATGAAAAAAGTCGTGCCTTATCGGTGGTCAGTATAATATCTTTGATTGTTGGTATTCTCTCTTTAGTGCCTTTAGTCTTTATCGTTGGTTTCAATATCATCAGCAGCATATCCGAAGCAAATTGGCAAAGAAATTCGCTTGAGTACAATGTATATGCAGACAACATAGATAGAGCGAGAACCCTTCTTGAAAAGGGCGCTGACCCAAACACATATGAGAAGTACATATATCCGCCAATTTATTTCGCTCTTGAAAATGATAATTATAGTATGGCACAAATGCTGTTAGAGTATGGCGCAAATCCCGATGCAATAGGTGACTGGAATACGCAATTGCTTCATGTAGCTGTTCGCAAAAATAAATTGGATTTTATAAAGTTATTCGTTGAAAATGGCGCAGACATAAATCTTATAATGAACGGACAAACGCCTTTAGATGTAGCGTACCAAATAAAAAATAACGATGAAATAATCAATTATTTACTTGCAAATGGTGCGAAACAAAAGAAAACGCTGTAGCTGACATTCGAGAGTTTAATATTGGGCTGTTTCTGAGATGAAGCAAAAGGGTTTATGACTAATAAGCTGTCATCGTGATACTGATTGCATTATTGCGCTTTCTTCACTAAAGCTGTTGTTTGTAAAACCCAGAATCAGGAGGCATACGATGTTAACAAAGAATCGTTTATACCTAATCATCTCCGTTTTATGCTCTATAGCGAGTATAGTTTTCGTTTGGAACATATTGGCTCCATGTTTTAATATGGCTGAAGGTGCATCAACTTTTCCGGAGCTTGCATGGGTTGTTTTTGATATATTTTTAAAGGCACAGGCTATAGCGATGATTCTATCGTATTTGATAGATGAAATCAAACCGACAATTTTGTCTTTAATTTCAATCATCATTGTGTATGTAGTTGATTATGCGGCAGGCGCTAATATAGTTGGCTCCATGCTGCTTGGATTGTTTTACGAAGGCTTAGCTCCACTATTTCTTTTGCTGATATTATATGTGGTTACATATGGAGTCGCGTGGCAAATACGATATATACTGCCTAAAATATCTATAAAAAGCATAGATACAATACCCTCGCGTTTGGAAATTTTCGTTTTAATATTAGCCGTTATTCTTTTTGCCGGTTCTTGTTTTACGTTAAGTCTTTATGCATATAATGAGAACAGGAAACAGAAAGAAATCGAAACACAGCGTGAACGCGAAATAATCAGACAATATAGCGCTGTGTTTTCTAATGGCACCGGAACGAAGGACGACCCGTTTCAGGTTTCTAACGCAACTGAGCTATCCGCAATACACCATCTTTTGTCTTTTCATTTCATACAAGCCGCGGACATTTATTTTTCTGATGCGGATTTTGAGGATACCGGAGGATTTTGGGAGCCGATAGGGACGTCACAAAACATTTATAAACATTTTACAGGTTCATACGATGGCAACGGTTACGGCATATACGGTTTGAAATTGTCAGCGGATGATACCACGCGAACTTATTCAGTTGGGATGTTCGGGTGTACCGATGGCGCCGTCTTGAAAAACATCAGCCTTGAGCGACCTATATATAAACGTAGTATGGAACACAAAGCATGCGTTGGTTTTTTAGCCGGAAGTATTAATGAAAGTGTTGTGGACAATTGTAGAGTCAATGCCGAATATTTGGAAAATGTAGGGACAACAGGCGGGCTTATTGGCAACACCTTTGGTTCAAGGATAGTAGGGTGCGAGGTCACAATAACAAAGATGGTGGTTGGCGGCGAATTTGCTAACGTTGAGCCCGACAGCATTGATGTGAATGTTATTGATGGCAATATCTTCGGGATTATCGGAAGTATAACGCAATCATATCGCGATGTGAAACTGCCGATTGACGCCGAAGAAGGAATATTTGATTGCATAAGCAACATTTCTGTATATGAGGTAATAGACGAGTAATCGTATTTAATAAAAAGTAAAACAAGGGGAAAAGCAATGATAAATATTATAAGCGTTTAACCGTGCATAGCAGCTAAGTAATTCGTCTTTGTCTACTATTGGCTGTTAGAAAATAAGCACAATGCAGTTTGTAGTATAAAATCTCTTGATTACTTGACTATGGGGATTTTCTAACATCTCCCTCTCGTTTTGAGGTTTAATTATCATGCTTTTGTCTCGCTTTTATCTTTTTTTGCTTGCATATTTTTGTGCCTTTGGTTTGTTTTTCTATCCATTCGCTTCAGTTTCCTTGCTCTTCTTTTATTTCTGCTTTGTGCCGGCTAGTTTTCAGAATCTCTATACTATGATATATTTGCTTTTGCTCGCAATATATTTTCTTTGGAGAACTCATTGGAATACTGGCGTTTGTGGCCCCGACATCTCGGAATTAATAGCATTATCGGCCGTTTCTTTTGCTGCCATTATATTGATAGAGACAATAATAAAATACCGTCACTTAAGTAACGCCGAACTTATCGAATAGTACGGTTAAACGTGTAAAGCGCCGGATAGATTACAAAATCCGGCGTTTTATTTATTTCTTAGCTTTATTCATTTGGAAATAAACACAAAAAGGATGTGACCTATGGAAATTACTCAAAAACTCGTAAATCTACTTGATACGATTTTCGTAACATTCAAAGTAACTACGCGAGATTTATATGTTATCCCATGCGCCAATATCAAAGAATTTCTTGCGCTTGCTATAATGATCTCAGCAATGAGCGTAACTGCGGCTATATTAAAACTGCCGTCTTTCCTTGATTATCGGGGCTGCATTGTCGGAACGTTAATACTTTTTATCGTATTTTTATTCACAAAAAAAGATAAATAGAAAGCCATTGAATAGCGCTTAACCGCCCTTATTTAATGGCTTTTTGCATTTCTTTTCTAAAACTAAATTTGATAAAAATTTTTTTATTGCCCTTTGTATTCCGGCGTTTATACGGCGTTATCTTATGTAGTGAGAAAAAATAAGGGAAGAACAAAATATTTCAAAACCCTCTGCGTCTATACATCAAAAGAAAAAAATAATGACCCACCCTAAACAAATATTATTGAAATGAGAAAGGAGTGAGACAGGAGTGAAAGCGTTAAAAGACAACTGCGTGATGACAAATTTTGATGTGGACTTAACAAAGGAAGACAATGCCACATTAAAAACATTTTTTGAAAATAATAGGATTATTGCGCTATTCGATATACCAAATATCAATGCGTCGCATTTCTCAGAGTATTTTAGGCTCCACGAAAAAAGCATTATGTTTGATCCGAAATTCGCAAGCGTTGCGGTAAAGGGCAATAATAGCTTTTTTATGTACATTACGAGAACGCTGTTAAACACAGGCAACGTAATTAAGCTGAGAAATGATTACTATGCCTACAACGGCTCGGAATTTGAGTTGACCGGAGCGCCGCATATGCTTCATCCGTACATGGAAGGGTTGTTCGGATTCCGTATGCTTCAAGTTGGTACAATCAGCGTTCCGATTCAAACATGTTACCCTAAGATTATATCAGCGCACGACGCTCACTTCCATCTCGTACCCGAGAAGGAAAACACGGTTGTTCATATAATAGCGGAATTGCCAAAGCGGTATTCAGCGGAAAGATACTTTGACAACCTTGAAGAAATCGGTAAAAGCATAATGCCTCAATCTCTTGACGTTGAGGTTTCATTATCTGCTACGGTCAGAAAGAAGGTGAGATAGATGTATGGAATCAGACGGGATGGGGTTGCGGTGAAACTGCCTTTGGCCGTTTATACCACGAAAGAACAAGCGATTGAATTCGCGAAAACGAACCAATTCCTTGCCGTAATGCTTAATGGCAATTATGTTTTTGCAGGCGGGAACCCTTTTATTAAGCAGCTTGGCAGTTTGCGCGTTTTAGAAACGGTTCCGGATAACGCCAGATTGTATACCGAATCCGATCCTGCTATACGGGACGTGCCTTTTTACTTAAGAGGTTTATTCGGCATAAATTCAAAAGGAGAAAAATTCACAAGGCTTCATGTACCGGAATTCATTACTGCTTCGGGAAACTGCTTTAAAATTTTTCTGCGAGGCGAAGACGTCGTGTTTTTGTCAATCAAAAGCCCGGCCCATTTATCCATATACGATGTAAAAAACGACGCTATTACACTGGCGGCTGAAACGCATGGGCTTGGAAAATCGGTAGGGATTGTTATAACGCCTCAGAGTACCGGATATTTTAATTTAAAGACGACGTAGAGGTGATTAATTTGGAGATAAAAAAGTACCTTATAGCCTATGACACAATAATTTCTATCCTCGATACGGTTAAATTCGGCTGCCGTACGCTTACGACGAAAGACCAGCTTTTAAAGGCTCTTAGCGAGATGATAATCGTATCAGCTGAATTCGAGGAAATACGGACCATCAGGTTCCACATTGACGCGCTGCGGTTTTCCGTAAAGCCGGTTGAAGAGATGCCGGACGGTACCGTAGCGGATGAAATTAAAAATTGCGTAACAAACGGGATACGGGCGGTTCAAAGGTCTATCAGCGTGGCTTTCTATACGGAATACTACGAAAAAGATATCGGAGAATACGCCGAAACCTGTCCGGAATTAGTAAGAAGCATAGTCGCCGATGTGATGCTGGGCGATTATCGGTTAGGAGGGGCGGCGGCATGATACGCGATCTGGTTTCTATTGAGTACATCCTGCAGCAATTTGAAACGCTGCTGCAGATTAATCCGGGGAATAACGATATCGCCGAACAGGTAAAAATATCGCGGCTCAGCGTGGAAAGCCAGCTGCGGATTTCTCTTGAAGGCAAATCAATTTACGACATGGGCGGGCGTGATGGCGTGGATATGTTTTTATCCAATATCACCGAATGCCTGAAGAATTTATCATTATATACAATGATCTGCTCATATGACCAAAAGTATCCCCAAACAATCAAAGACGTCAACTATTTAGGTTCAGAGCCGACCAATCTTCTTAATTGTCTGAAGATTCTTCAATTCAGCCCGCTTCAGTATCGCAGAACGGAATTTTTGGCCGATTTGATACAATCCGCTTCATCAATACAAACCTGCCAGGTGCGCCGGTTGATATGTATAATGGCTGTCTTGGAGAACATTGGGCATTTAGACGGCGTTTCCATTATCTCGGGATATTTGGTGCTTGGCGGCATGAATTCATAGTGTGAACAATTACTGTGAGGTGAGAAAGATGCCAGATATAATGATAAACAGCGATCCGTACGCCTACAGCACAAACGGCGTCAATTACAGCGGATTAATGGCGGCAAACAAAATATTTGATGATATACGGCGCAAAAACAGCAGGCTAGCGGACGAACTCAGTAAAAGATATGTTACGGCGGCTTATTTGCAGCAGGTACTAATTAAAATGTCGCCGCCAGCCCCGAAAATATCGTTTCCCCTACCCCCTAAAGAACCTGCGGCGACGGGATGTATTCCCGCGCTTGATGAAATAATCGCCATAAATTTTTACAAAAGGCAGACGCAAGAGGTATCGGCCACCTTTACAGTTTACAACGGCGGCGAGCCGATAAGTCTTGATATCGGCATGATTACGCTGCGTGCGTTGGAGGCGGTGTTCCGCACAGCCGGCCGGACGTTTTTTGAAATGGAGGCAATACAATATGTTCAGACGCAATTCCTGCGTAATATATCGGCTATTCGGTATAAACGCGAATTGCTTGAATTTCTGCGCAGCCTGCCAAGAGAAAACGGAACCGTAAACACCATTGTTGACAAGCTGGCCGGTTTATGCGAAACAGCATAAGGACGGAACCATGATATACGAACTTGCGCTTATAATAAAAGACGCAGGGCTGCTGCTTGTCATTGTCGCTATGGCGCATCAGGCGATTCACAAACCTAAATACAGATGGTTTTATTTGATTTGCATTTTTATTTTACTATTGTGTTAACGGGCAAATTACATAAACTCCGGCTTTCTTATGAGCCGGAGATTTACATTTGAAATATGACGGCAGAGATATTTTTCAAAAATAAAAATGTATAAGCTGTAAGGAGGACGTATGAGCAGAAAAACTATAATAATTATTATTCTCATTATTGCCGTGCTTGCCGGGTCAGGCGCCGGCATTTTTTTTACTGTCAGGGCTTTCAACAGCCAAAAAGATGAAATTACGGAGTTGGAAGATGAAATTGATACGCTGCTCTGGCAGATTGAAGCGTACGGCCAAGAGGTAGACTGCTATAAAATTAAGCCCGGGGTTGAAATAAAACATGGTACGGAATTCAGGTTAGAGGATATAGAAGTCATGGTTTTACCGGAATCAATGCTTACAGACCAGTATGTTACAGAACCACAGTTTTTATTAGGCTGCATTTACCGCATTGACGTCGGGCCCGAAACCCCACTGGTTTGGGATTTGTTCACATCCGAGGAAATAGAGCAGACAGACCGCTACTATGATATCGTAGCCGATGTTTTCCCTGTCGAACCGCAGGTAGGACAGTATTATGACTTGCGAATCGTTATGCCTAAAGGCCAGGACTATGTTGTCCTGTCGAAGAAAAGAGTCATTAATTTCTATAATTCGGCGATAAGGGTTAAACTGGACGAGGAGGAAATTCATCAATACCAGTCCGCTCTCGTCGATACCTTTGTCAATCCCGGCACATATCTGTACGTAACTACCTACATTGAGCCGAATATGCAGAAACAAGCCACTTCCTATTATCCTGTCGGTAATTTTGTAATGCAGATAATGGAGCTTGACCCGAACATTGTGAAGCTCGCGGAACAAGACATAGTGTTAAAGAGACGGGCCATATTCGAAGCCGGACTAAACGAAAGCGCCGTCAGCCCTGATGAAATCGCGGGACAGATTGTAGCAGGCCGCTCCGAGCAGGTAAGCAGGCTCAACACCGCCGCGCAGAACGTTTTACAGCAAAAAGAACGGGAAGAAGCGGCAGCCAGAGCCGCCGAAGAAGGCGCGGAAGCGCCTGCCGGCACATCCGCAACAAACGACGGATCAAGCAATTTAATGTCCAACACATATACCAATCCAATGGTTAATCCGTACGAAACGAAAAATAACAATAACAACGGCTCGCCGTTTATTGAGGGAGGTAACTAACGTGAATATATGCCTCTTGGGTTTTACAGATAAAAGACCGGTCATATACTCGCTCTTAAAAGTGCTAGGCCAGGTCGGAAGAACGCTGTTGGTATCCCCAAACCTGCAATTCTCGCAATTGTCGGAGGATTACGAGCAGGATTTCGAGGTTATGGGCGTACACGTCATTTGCGAACCGATTTCCTTTGGCGAGATTCTTGCGGAGGTTGACTTGGAGGAATTCAATTACATTGTCTTTGATTGTATTGTTGAATTGCCTGAAAAGATAGACGTCGCGCTCATACAGGATAATCTTGATTATTACAGGGATTTGCTTGAGGTCGCAGATGAAGAAACATATCTGCTGTTTATCAATAAAGCGCTGTCGCCGGAAAAAGGAAACACATATATGATGGCTTCCGCCGCTTCGCTTGAAAAAACATGCGCGCAGATTGAGAGGAAGAAGCTGCCCTATCCGTTTGCTTCATCCATCCATAATAAAATGATGTCGGCTCTGCTTGGAGAGATATTGCAGACGCCGCCGCAAAACATATTGAAGTATCTTAAAAAAGGGGTGAAATAATTGAAAATCGCAGTATTTTCACCGGTACACGGACAAGCAGGCAATACTGTGTCAGCACTCTTTATAGCAATGTCAATGGCTCTGACCCAACGAAAAAACATTTGCCTGACCCATACAGATTTTAATTCATCGGTTATCGAGGAGATTTTGGGTCTCGATATTACGAATGATGTAACGCGGTCATTATCCCAGGTTTTTAAATTATTAAACTCCGGTACGCTTTTAGAAAAAGAGCTTGTGGACTATGCCATCAACGTAATTCCCGGACTCGACCTGTACACTACCCCTAATGTAGTGCTTGAACAATCGGAGCTTTCAAGCTTTATTGAGTTCCTGTTCAACAAAATGAGAGTATACCACCATATCGTTATTGATGTGGACGCCGGGCTCAAAAATGAAACCTCAGAATTATGTCTTTCGATAGCTGATACGGTGGTTATCACCGTGTCTCAAAATAACTATGTTCTCAGAGCGGCAAAGGAATTAATCCAAGATGAAAACTTTAGAAAACTGACCAAAAACAAGCGAATATTGTTTGCTGTGAACCGATTTAACACTGAAATTGGAAAACTAACCGAAGTGTCGAAGCAGCTTGACGTTAAGACCAAGGATATAATCATTATCCATGAAAACGTCTTTATATCGAAGTGCTGCAACAGAGGCGTAGTTGAAGACGTGGTAAAGCGGGCTTTACAGAAAGATATGCGAGTCATTGAGCTGCACAACGATATCAAAAACGCTTGCAGGATATTACTTGGCAAGGACTTCATCTGGAAAGAAACCACGCTGGGAAAGAAGCCGAATGGTTAATACTATTCTTATTATCGTGACAATCGTGGCCATCGTCGCCGGGCTGGTCATATTTTACACCAGGATGAGAAAAGAACAGTCTGAAATATACAATGCGGTGGAAATGACTTTTGATAAGCTGCTTGAAACGGTTAAGAACGATCTCTCGGAACTTGTCAAGGAAGACACTTTTACAGGCTCCTCAGAAGCCGAATTCAATTCCCTGCTTCGCAGAAAAACAAGGATATCCAATGCGCTAAGGGATTCCATATCAGGCTTAGATTCCGCTAAGGATATTGTTATCGACCTTATTTATAATGTCGTAACAAAAAACCTGCCCACGGAAGATGATATTTTATCAGTCATTGAGTTTAATTCGGAATTCTTAGATCCTCATATAAAATTTGAAGTTTTGATGTATAGGTATAAAAAAGAACACGGCCGTAAAGCGTTGTCCGTGTTCATGGACAAATACGGCCTGGCGGAAGCCAAGCGCGTCATTGAGGATAAAACCCGGTCTTCTTATGTTATCACTACTGAAGATATTTATGAAATATACGAAAAGGAAGCCCCGGAGCTTGATTATGTTGATATGGCAAAGATTTTATCAGTGCTTATCTTTCAGAAATACAAGGGCTTCGGCTGTATTGATACTATAAGAGAAATGGATATAAACGGCGTTAACATCGGCGCATCCGGCTCAATTTTAACCCATTTGCGCGCTCAGAAGCATGTTGCGCATAACTCCATATGGATATATTACAAAGGGAAGTATATACATTTCAGATTCCTGAACATGGGCTCCGAGGAAGAAACGCGGCGGATTGTACAGTTGGTCTGCCGGTATAACAATCCTGGACCGCTTACGGAAAAGCGAGGTTTCATTGTAAATACGATGTACGACAAGAGCCGCGTGCTTGCCCTTTGCCCGCCCCTGTCCGAATATTGGGCCTGCTTCATCCGAAAATTTGAGGTCACGCCGTTAAACCTTCATCAGTTGATTTATAAGGACTATATAACGAATTGGGAATTGGCTGAAGGCATGATACGGTTCCTTATGCGCGGCCAGATAACGACGGCGTTCACAGGCCGTCAGGGCTCAGGTAAAACGACCATGATGGCGGCGGCAGTCCAAGAGATTGACCCTCGGTATACGCTACGTATCATAGAAATGGCGCCGGAGTTGTATCTAAGGGAAATGTATCCTGAAAGAAATATTTTGTCCTTGCAGGAAACGTCTACAATTTCCGCTTCTATGGCGCAGGACGCTTTGAAGAAATCGGACGCCGCCGTATCCCTTGTCGGTGAGGTCGCAACTGATGACGTTGCCATGCGGATGATCCAGCTTGCGCAGGTCGCTTCGCTTTTCACAATGTTTTCTCATCACGCCAACACCCCGGAAGACCTTGTATATGCCATAAGGAACTCAGTAGCAAACGCGGGCGGCATAACCAATATCAAGACCGCCGAGCAGCAGGTTATCGACGTGCTGAAAGTAGACGTTCATCCTGACTTTACCCCTGACGGCAAGCGCTTTATCGCAAGAATCTCCGAGATCGTTAAGTTGAGCGAAGCAGTGCCTTACCCTGACGTCAGCAAGAAAGACCTTGACTACAGCAAGGCGGTTTTAGACAGGGAATACTATTCGAGGATGACGGACCGGCAGACTTTTACAACCCGCTGTTTAATTCGTTATGACATGGCGACAGACGCATATGTAGCCGAGGAACTTCCAAGCGAAGGGCTTATAAAGTACATGCTTTCTGTAATGCCTATTGAATTTCAGGATGAATTTAAACGCTTTATAAAAACGCAATGGGCTCATAAGTTATGAGGTTTTTATGCTTGTAAATACATCATGAAACAACATCTGGAAAAATTAAAACGGCGGTCAGAAGAAAATATATCTTCGCCGCCGTTGGATATCATATATAAACTGCCATTACTTTGCTATTCTTGCGTAACTGATGGCAGATTGCTTAGGTTATTGCCCTCGGAATCATCCGGTAGTGATTTTAAATACTCGTTACCGTTGCGATTGGATATGCCTACACCCGCAATACCACCCTGTTTTGCTAATTCAACCGCATCCGGTTTATCCAATATGTTCCCGTCGTCCAACTGATAGCCGGTCACATGGCCTCCATCCTTTACTAACGCGGTTATTTGCTGTGCGTCCGCGTTTGGCGTAGGAATTTCATTGAGAGCGTTCATTGGGAGACTTTTATCATTCATAAGGTCAATTTCTCCAATCCGGTAATATTGATTTATCAGCCGCAACTTTATTCACGAACTCTGTCCCGGAGCGGCAATTGTCAAATGTTCCGTCGTATTTTTTATCATTAAAATATATGCCTTGCAATATATAGTGTTCGCGGTTGATTATTTTTTATGCAGTAAGAAATTAGCATTTCAAAGCCGTTCGCTCAAGACCTTATATTAAATTCCTAAAAAACAAAAAAATTTATAAGGTCTTTTAGCAAATATAAGTGGAAAGAACACTCAAGTCAAGGAGGTGAATTTATCGGTGTAACTCCAATTTTAATATTTGGAATTTTGAGCGTTGTTCTCATATTGCTAATAGTTTCACTCGTATTCATGTTGACGCGTAAAGGAAAGCGCAGCATGTATCAAGGAGTGAAAGGCCGGCTGATTCCAACATCCGCTTGGCTGACTTGGTTTAAGCGGCTATACAAAAACCTGCTGACCCGTCAAGGCCTGCTGCGCGTCCATACCAGCGTTTCAGAATTATCAATATTTACTGATGTTGAAGCGCGCGTAACGGCGTTAAAGGTGTACTTAACCGGCGTCATGATTTTTATCGGCGTAATCATCGCTTCGGCGTTCTTGCTAAAGGACGTTTTTTTAGTGTTGATTTGCTCTCTGTACGCAATGGTCATGCGCGAGGTGGTCGTCAATAAGAAGCTTGACAAGTATCATGGCAAGCTGTATCTGCAATTAAGCGATACAATTTCTTCGCTTAGGCAGGAATACATCCGCCTCAGGTCAGTAACCGAAGCCCTCGCTGCCTGCGAGTGCGGCAATCTGGTACAACGCCCTATAAACGAAATACACTCGATACTCACATCTTACAATGCACAGGAGAATTTGGAGGCTTTCTATAATTCCTCTCCACTTAAAGTAATCCAAACCTTAGCCGGCGTATGCTATGCGGTCAACCGCACGGGCGACGCTACGCTTTCAGACGGTTCATCAAACTTCGTCTCGTCATTAAGCCTGATCTCGAATGAGGTCAACCTGGAAATCAGGAGGCTGCGGCTGCAAAAATCTCAGTTCGGATCCTTAGAGCTTTTACCGGTTTTGCCGGTGCTTGCCCTGGGTCCGATCAAATCATTTTTTATCAGCACCATCCCGGGTACGGCTGTAATCTATAACGGTATGTTGGGCTATTTAATCACGATACTTATAATCGTTTGCTCAATCGCCGCTTTTAAGATTATCACGTCCATCACCAGGCCTGTAGCCATTAAGTATGACGACCGGACGGATTTAGACAAAAAACTATTAAGCAAGAAAAAAGTCAGAATGATGGTCAAACTCATTGAACCTATTAAACTTAAGAGCCTTAATAAAAAGTTCCAGCTTTTGAAAAAGTCAATGACACGTCAGAATTTAGACTACCTTTACCTCAGAAAAGCATATTTCTCATTTTTTACGTTCTTTGCCTTGTTAATTGTCGTATTTGCTTCGTTATCGTTAGGAACGGAATTTGCAAAGAACAATGTCATGGAAGCTAGCCTTATGTCAGCGAATGAACTATCTAAAGCGGAAATAGATCTTCTTCGCTCAATGGATGAGACATATCTGGCAAGCCAATCCATGGCGGAGGAGGAGATGAGAACGCTTATCAAAACCACACTCCCCGGTATCCGGGACTATGAAATTGAGACGCAGGTGAAACGCTTATACGAAAAGCGAAACACCCTTGATGGCTTGCGGTTCCATTTCTGGATTTTGTGGATTTGCCTGTTTTGCGCTTGGATAGCCTGGTTTGTACCGGAGATTATCTTAAAAGTCAGAACATGGCTGATAAAAACGGAAAGCGAAGAAGATTGCTTACAGTTACAGACGGTAATAGGTATTTTGATGAATACGCCAATTGATACGCTGGACCTGCTTGATTGGATGTCCAAGCATTCACGGGTTTTCCGCCCCATATTGGTTGACGCGTATCAAGATTATCCTTCGGATGCTTACCAGTCATTAAGCATTTTGAAGATGCGTGCCGGCATATCGGAGTTTAGGCGCATAGTTGACAAGCTGACGCTCACGGTATCCCAAATTACGATAGCGGAAGCCTTTTCCGACATTATCATCGAACGGGATCACCTGCTGCGGATGCGTGAAATCGCGCAAACGGAATCTATTATGAAAAAACGCGCTATGATGTCACCGGTTGCCATGTCTACGCTCGGACTAACAATCGCGCTTTATTTTATTCTTCCGATTGGAATATTAGGCGCAAGACAGTTAATTGACTTACTAACCAATTCGGCTTTTTTATAGGCTCGAACATTAAAAAATGGAGGGTTACAATGAGAGCATTAATAGTTTCCAATGTGAGACCTTGTGAAGTACACAATTACTATAGAGAACTTGACGTCGATTTTGAAATAACGAACCGGGACGACAGCGTTCACACTGTCATGGTTCCGAAGGAAATGCCTGTCAATTTCAGCGTTAATGACATGATCGAATTCGACGGCACCCTGCACACTTATTATATTGACGATAACTCGCGGACATACATCAAGATTACTTCCATGACCGTTATTGAGCCCGACGCTTCATGCGACAATACAATGTGCGTCACCGGGGTAATCAAAAAGATAGATCAGCGGCCCAGCGGCAACGGTTCATCGCAGGAGCGCGCGGAAGATTACAGAACGCCCGTCACACGCTTTTCGGTGGCAGTTCAGGAGGGTAACGAGCGTGAGCTTTACTATTGCGTCGCATTCAAGAAACAAGCGACGGACATCGCCGCGCTGCCTATAGGCACAAAGATATTCGTTCAGGGCAAGCTGGCGAAACGCCATTTTATAGACAAGAACAAAAACGCCAAAGTCGCTGTTGAGCTCTATGTGAGGTTTTATTCGCCTCAATTGGATTTCGAGCAATCCGACAGGGAAGAGGATAATAATGATTGACGCCTATATTACGATGCAAGGCGTTGTTCGCGTCAAATTAACGCCTGTTGTTCCCTCGCTTGGCGAAGGAAGCTCGGACGAATGCGCGCTCAGGAGTTTATTCCTGGATCAACAATCCTATTTCGCCGACAAAAAGACGCAGGGGGATGTGATCGGCGTCATTAATGGCAAATCGGCCAGAGCCACACTATTTGATGACGGTACGGCTAAAGTTTTTATCTGGAGCAGCAAGAAAAACCTTACCGTCAAATGGACAAGAGCATAATTCCGTTACCCACGCTAGGCTATGCCGACAAACACACTCAGAATAATAAAAAAATAATTATTTAAGGAGTGTGAAGCTATGCAAGACTGGAATGAGGGCATTAAGATAGCAATCACGGCGATAGTTATCGTCGTAATCATCGGCCTTGTTTTCGGATTTTTGTACATGACGCTTAACGCGAACGCGCGAAGCCAGGAAAAGCTGGCGTCAAACCTGACCGACTTCGATAATCGGGCATATGACCAGTATGATCAGACCGAAATCGCCGGCTCTCAGGTTATCTCGGCAATCAAGCAATTCAGGGATCAAGCTGTAGCTGTTCTTGTTGAGACGAAAGCCGACCCGGGCAAAGTTGTAAACTACTGCGGAACAATCGGCGCTGCCGGAACTACCGCGCCCACGCCTTTCTCCGGCGCGGCCTCCGCGACTATTCTTCCCGCTGACGACGGAAACGGCAAGTATGTAATTTCAGGCGCCCGAGTGGTTTGGAAAGAGTCGCAAAACTACAACACGCAAAACACTGTTAAGAAATCTTCTAAGGAATACATCAATCCTGCGGGCAAATTCGCGGCAAACCTTGTCTACGACGATAATAATGAGATTATTGCCGTTTACCTTAAGCAAACGAAATAAAAATTTGGCCGGCCGCGGCGCAAAGAGCGCGCCGATGCCCGCCTATGCATCCTAGGCAGTGACGGCAGCGTTTAATGCCGTTACTGCCTTTTTTTATAAGGGGTGGTGGCGTTATGAGCGACTTAGTAAGTAAATATGTTGAGCTTGCCATAGGTACGGCTCTTACAGCTCTTTTGCTTACCGTTATTGTATTGTTCGTAAATATCGGAGGCAGCGCGGCTGCGGCGTTCCAGCGCGAGCAGGATTCCCAGTTTCGGCTGCAGGAATACGCGAAATATGCCGAGTATGACGATACCACAGTTTCCGGAGCTGACGCGATAGCCTGCGTTTATAGGTTCGCGTCCAGCGGGACTGTAGCGGCGGCGGATCGTGACGTTAGAATTTTTGTCGGCGGTATGGAAAGGTTTTCAAATGAATCAATAGCAACGCTTGAAAGCGCGATCAATCCGGTGGGGACATACAACGCAAGTATTCAGACGAATGTCAACGGCGCTGTCGAATCCATAAGGTTTAATTAATCCATGTCGCAGGAGTGGACGGAAGCTGTAAAATTAGCCGTAGTCTCGATTGGTTTGGCTTTATTAATCGGACTTATTATGACGCTTACGGGGTTATCCTTACAGTCATCAAACAATATCGCAGATGACATGTCAAACTTTTCTACCGTCACAAGCTGTTATGAACTGGACGGCAAAATAGTTGATAAGCAAACAGCCAGAACAATCGCTAGAAAATACTATGACCTCGTAACGGTTTATATAACCAATACAACAATAATGGTCAACGAGCAGAATAATCCTGAGGAATACATCAAAAGCAGAATCGATGCCAATGGAAGATATGAAATAACCGTCAGCGCCGACAGAGCTGACCTTAACTTCCAGACTTATATTGTGATAAGGAAGGTGTAATGAGTTGATACGCGAAGTAGACCACGCTTTTGACGTTTTAGTAACTATAATCATTTTAGCGTTGGGTTTAGTCATATTTTTCGGCTGTTTAAAGGTTATTGAGCATCCCAGCGGGTACGGGCTCGGAACACTTGATGAAAAATCCACAAGGCCAGCGCCTGAGCAGTTAAAGCGAGTCTCACAGCTCACCTATTTTACGAAAGCTCACGCTTTGCTGCTTCCGGCGGTGGATTGCGGCATGAACACCGAAAACGGCAGCCGGTTTATATCCATAAGCGACGCCGGGAGCTTTTCATATGATTTAAACGATTTATCAATAAATATCGGCGACAGGTTGGCAGATATGGTGGGTCAGATAGGAACTAATGTGTCGCTTGATGGGCAAAGAAACTACCGTCTTGGGATTACGATTAACGGCGATTTGATATTCAACCACCCAGGGGCCGCTCTCGCTGGAGAGAATTAATGCCAACAGCTTTTTATCGCTGTACAAAATGCCGAAGGGAGTGGAAAACTTTTGAAGAAGCGAAAAACTGTGAGGATTCCCACCTTATTCCGGTATCGGCAAAAGCATTAGTATATACCATCAGACCTTTTCCCTATTCTATAGAAATTATATTTAACAACAATGAACGAAGAATATATTTATCTGAGGATTTGGGAGGCGGTCTTGAGTATTTTAACGGGGAGGCAAAGCATTGACATCATTTCCATTGAAATTGGTCGGCGCGATTCTTACGGTGTTACTGTTGATATTTGTGCCGATTGTAACAGCGGTTGAGAAAACCGATATAGGTATCGAGCGAACCGCGTGGAATTGTTTGCAGAACTACACGGATATTATCGCGGATAAAGGGCGCATTACTTCCGACGATTACGATAAATTCATGCTAAAGCTTGGTTCTACCGGGCTTGCGTGGAAGGTTACAGTGACGGTTGATTCAAGAAGGGTATACGCGGGCAGCGTACTCGGGCAAATGGAAGTCCGGCACGTAACGACCCATGTTTATAAGTCGGACAGCGGCGGGATACTTAACACAAACGAGGCATTGAGGAAAGGCGACATAGTTACCGTCAGCATAGAATCACTAAATAAAACAGCCGGGCAGCAGCTTACTGAAAATATATTGAAAATATGGACAGCGCCTTCTGAAATGTCGCTGGCGGCTATGGTGAGGAATGACGGATGAGCAGGTATTTCGGCATTGTCGTTATTTTCCCTTGTCTGCTGATAATTATTTATCTGGTAAGCTTTTTGAACTATAAAGCCGAGGCGCGAAGAGAAATTTTGACTATCAGGGCCGATGCCGCGGCTGACCGGGCCACAGAGGCGGCTTTGATTGAAGCGCAGCTTAACGCCCATGTTGATAGTTACGGCACAACGATTATAAACCCTGAGTATTCATGGCAGGTATATAGAAGTGTGTTTTTGAAGTCGTGGAACACAGGCGGGCAAAAGGTCGAGGCTATGATGGACGCTTGGGTTCCTGCTATGCTTATCGCGGTTAATGACGGTTATTATATGCGAATGGTAACATCAGACGGGACGACATACCAGATAGGCGGCAATCCAAACAGCGTCATGCGGTACAGATTCTCGCAAAAGATACCTTATGCCCGTGTCGTCGGAGGCGAATATGTAGCCGACACGTTGAACGGTTCTTATATTTATTCTTACACACAGGGCTTTGGCGCGCAGGTACGGGGCATACATACCCCTGTCGATGATACGCCGGGAGGGATACATGACGGCCGTGCAATCGTCGGGGAATTGGTAGGCGCTATGTCTTATATGGTTGAGCTTGCGAATGACAACAACAACAAGTGGATAACACAGTTTTATTTACCGCGGCAGTTTCTTGATGATACGCTGTACAGCGCCGTTACGTTTAAGGGCATGACCGTGATGTGCCTGATTCAAGGTTTCGATCTTTTGTCCCATGATAAGCTTGAGGTGCATTCAATCGCGGCTTCACAGATGGTTGCCGCTAAACAGGTAGTTTGTTACACAAGAAGCGGAAGGAATTACTACGCTTATATAAGCGATTATGTACCCGGCAGTTATCAAGTCATAGTTTCATCCGCCGAAGAAGCCGCGAGGCTGGGATTCAATCCTGACCCGCTCTATTTTTAAGCGAGGTGTATATACATGAGCGATGCTTACCCTATTTTTGTTAATCTCAGATTTATTATTACCGAAAACATAGACGGCAATGTTTATAAGATTTTACAATATTTAACCGAGTGGCCTATGATAGTCGGTGAAAAGCCTGAGGTATATGATAACGATTTTTTCAGAAACGACGATTGGCCGAATTTCTTTGCAAACAACGGAACCGTTGCTTTGGGGAACTTTATGGCTTATGAGGATATGGGTATAGAAAAAGTTTTTACAATAATCTCATATGTGCCAAGTAACCGTAAAAATACGGTCTATAACTTTGTAAAGTGGTTAAAAGGCTGTCTCGAATATGACAGGCCGGAAGCTATGATTGGTTATTTGGATCACGGCAGCTCAATTGAAATTATCACAAGTATAAAAGCGCTGGCTGTCAATTTTTCTGCGCCTGATAATACGCCGGTTCAGCCGGAAGAAGATTAGTCAATACATTTTAGAGCCAATAGTCTATGATTGCGTATGCCATTGGCGGTGAAAGGAATGAGGATATGCAGGATGCGGAATTAATCGCACGCGATATTTTGATACTGAAACGAGGCGATAAAAATATCTCCGGTTCTGAACAACAGCGCCTTGTAAAGCTTGTTAACAGGCTGGATGCCGATATCTCCGGCGATATGCTAAAAAACCGCGAGAAATTTATTTCGTGTATAAAAACGGGTATTTCCGGCACATATGAAATCGGGAAGGCAACACTGACTATGTTGAACGCTGTATACAAGTCGATGCCTGAACTTACGGCAGTTTCTATGTTAGGGAAGGTTTTACTTAACGAAAAATCCGTTGATGAAAACTATACAATGGCTTTACTGTACAGGATGCTTGAAAAGGCCGGCTTAACCATAACGCCCGCGCCGTTTGGATATAACATACTGAAGAACGGCATATTGGAGAATAAGCTTCTGGAGTATACGGAACCGATTCAATGCGATACTCCTGTTATTTCGCGCGATGATTTGATGAAGGCGTTGTTTATTTTAAATGACGAGCCTTTAAACGACATTACCAATGTAAAGGAATGTTCGGCATTGTTGGAATATAGAAGAATCGTGACGGAAGCCTCCGGAATGGAAAGCATATCATTAACGAAAATTCCGGATTTTACGTCATACCCAAATATGGTCCTCGTTATGGGGTTAAGCATTATCGGGCAGACAGGCAGAACGATTGAATTCAAGAAAGAAACCTTTGAGGGATTTGTTATGCAGATATTAAAAAGGCAGTCAATCGACGGATTTACCGTTCGCTGTTAAAGCCGGCAAAGCCTGTAATATAAAGGCAAATTTTTAATTTTAAAAAGCCCGAGGCGTTTTTGAAAAAAATTTTGATTCCCTTATACAAATAGTATTGAAAAGGTTAATCAAACTAATTATCACGCCGGGCGCCAAAACAATTCAAAGCGGAGGTGCTTATGAAAAGAGCTATCGCATTGTTTTTAATGGTTATTTTTGTTGCTTACAGTACCGTCGGCGTAAATGCGTCCGTAGATGAAGGAATAACGGTAATAGTAAACGACGAGGTTTTTTGCTTCGGAGAGCAACAGTTAATCATAAGAAACGAAAGGATACTTGTGCCGCTGCAATGCGGTATATTTGAAAAATTCTCAGCCACAACAGAATATGACCACATTTACAAAGAAATTGTTATTCGAACCGAGACGCATTTGCTTACATTGTATATGGACCAGCTTGTTATTTTGAACAAGGGAGAAATATGCTATGAGCCTGACGTCAACCCGGAATATAAAGACGGGCTGGTTTATGTGCCGCTTCGGGCATTCATGGAAGCCCTGGGTCAAAAGGTCGAATACAATCCGCTAACGCATACCGCTAAAATATCGTAAAGCGGTTCGGAGATGTGACGCAATTTTGTTGATGGTGGACAGAGAATTTTATTGCCGGCTTAGTGCCGCGGTAAAGTTAGCTGTCCACCTTTTTGTTTTGAGGAAATATATCGGAAAGAAGGTGCGTTTATGATAAACGACACAAGCTAAACGGCTCGTAATCTGCAAAAACAAAAACTAAACGAAAGGAAATGAGAACATGGATAGAATGGAAACCGCAATTGCGTCACTTGTCGGTACGGATGCCGGAAAGGCGCGCAGCGATATGTCTGTTGCCTGCAACACATTTGGACTTGACACTAAGGCTTTCATAGAGCTTATGTCCGCTCAAAAGCCGAAAATCCGCAAGGTCTGGAATGACATTTGCTGGTATTGGATAAAGCGCCTCTCACACGCTTATGCAGATAGAGTATTGCACGACCGCCGTAATGAACAGTCGTGTTACACAGGCTATTATATTGAAAAAGCGTTTCTTGAAAAATATGAACCGCTTCCTGATTTGCAGCGAGACAGCTTTATTTCAGTCTTTATCGGAGAGATGGGATATGACCACAGGACAATTCAGCAGAGTTTTTCTTCCCTTGTCTTCGCGTGGTTGAATTATCAGGCAGAGGAGAAAAAAGAGAGGAAAGCAAAACACTGCATAAAAAACATTAAAACCATACGCGGTGAGCATTGGTACAGGATGCCAATGATTTAAAAATTGAGGAGGTTTATCAATGAAACGTTTTAGAGATGAAGCCGGACAATTAACTATAACGACCGATGAGCTTGCAAAACTTACACTTGACGAGGCAAACGCATATTACACACACGGAGCCAGGTATGAACATAGTGGCAAAATATATGTCTGTAATCGTTCAAGTGACAGAGGTGTACATCGAGGCATTCAAGAAAAAGTCAAATTTACAAGTGAAGATGGTCATAATCTATTTTTTGATCCGGATAAACTTGGGACTTTCCTGCCCGATATCGCTTCAGATGGCTTAGAAATCGTAAAAGTTTATGATGTTGGAAACAGCTATTCGAGAACTGGTATGACATTTTGGAACCGTGCGGAGGAAATCAACGGCGAATATAAAAATATAGCGCATATAGGCCATGACAGATATGTTACATTTTATGAGCCATTGCCAAGGGAAATAAAAGAAAAAATTCTTGAATTTGCCTTTTCCGGTACACCAATTAACAACGCTGGGAAACCGGTATTTTAGCTTGTGCGCCAACGCTGCCGGAGCATATACAATACACGGAATATCAAAGCACATTGGCAAAGGAAAATATTTGAACAAATTTTTACTGATTCAAATGAGTTTGGGAGGTGAGAAAAATAAATACTTTTGACAATTTCGTTCTTTCCGGCGCAAATAAAACACGGTACATCCCTATTATCGGGAATTCAACGGGATTAATCGGAGCGTACAGAAAAATCGCCGCAACTATAGAAACAGGGCAAACACCGCTATTCCTTCTGGACGGTATGCTATCCGCGAACATGTTGACCAAGGCAAAAGACAAACTGGGGTTAGCCGCATTTATAGTGCTATACCGTTCTTTTGACATTAAACTTAAAAAGAGGTATGAGGCAGAATTAACGCGGCTCCGAAGCTCAGGCTATATAAATAAAGACGGTTCATTCCCGGAATGGGCGCTGGAGGATTTACACCGGTTTGAAACGACAAGCGACCTATTCCTTAAAGAGCAGCTAACCGGAATATTAAGTCCCTACTTCGACTACGAAAAAGCGAAAAAAGAATACATCGGGGCTGCCAAAGCGCTTCCTGTTGACGCGGCTACAGGAGAAGAAATCATAGGCGACATAAACGAATATCTATTCAACCGGGCAAAAGCAATGTTCCCGATTGGCGTAGAGAGCGTGCTTGAAGCCAACATAAAACAAAGCGCGATTCTAAAAACCCGCTTTTTTATTGACGGTATGAGAAATGAGCCTGTGCCGAATGGCGTCCGGCGTTCCGGATTGAATGCGAGACAGCTATCATTTTGCGGCACAGTTGAAGCCAGTATTGATGACGCCATATCTGAACTATGCGGCTTTATGAGAGAAAGATTGGAGCAAAACGGCGCAGTAAAACTGACCGACATCATAACGCATTGCGCTGATATCGGGCTGTACAAGGGAAACATAACCCTTTACGCCATAGGCGCGGCTTGCCGCGGCATAAAGAAAGAAACAGGGATTTTTTATGATGGCGTGGCTTATTGGCGGTATAGTGAGGCGCAAGACATATCAAGCTGGGTTTTACGTGTATATGATATTTTGCAGCCGCGTTTAATCAGGGGTGAGTTACGCTTTCTATCGAGATATGAATCTGATTCTGCAATTTTTTATGACAATACCTCGTTAAAAGAACGAATTGAGTACGTGTTTTGCGTGAAACCCGCACAGGATAAACGACTTGACACGCTCGGTATGGCAATCGTGCTGATAACCAAATGGATAACAGAAAACCTGCGCTATCCCATAGATTTTCTGGACAACACGCTGCACCGCCTTTTCATGGAGCGTGAATTGTTCGGTGAAAAATTACGGCGCTATGACGCGTATTTTACAGAAGAACGGTGCGCCTGGCTAAAAGACCGGATACCTCATGCCGACTCCATAGCGCGGCAGGTAATCAAAGAAACAGTAGGTTTCGACCCGGACGCCGAGAAGCATGGCATGAGCAATCTGCCAAAGGGACATTATGCACCGGTGTTTTACTCGGCGGCGGAGTATATAAAAAATATGCGGAAAGAGGCGGTATGGGTATGATTTGTCATGAATGCGAACAGGAAATAGTAAAAGGGGTCATAACCGCAAAGGACACTATCGGCCTCAATAAAAAACTGTTAGGAAGGCAGATTACCCGCTTTTTTTGCGAGGTTTGTTTGGCGGATTACCTCGACATTACAACAGATGCGCTTCCCGATATGGTGGAGCGGTTTAAAGAACAAGGATGCGAATTATTTTAGAACGAGGAGGATACTTCATGAAAAACAAGATTACCGATTTAAACAATTATTTATTCGCCCAGATTGAACGTCTGGATGACGAAAGCATAACCGACGAAGCCCTGGACAGAGAAATAAACAGGGGAAAATCCATTGCCGACATTGCCACTCAAATTATCGCCAATGGGAACCTTCAACTGAAAGCCGTCATGTGCGCTCGTGAAATGGGGATGCAGATAAAAGCGCCGGCATTGTTGCAAATAGCGGGTGTTGATGAAGCATGAAAAAGCGCCGGTATGACGAAGAAGAACGCCGATTCCTGAAAGAGCACATTCCGGGCCGAAGTTACGCGCAAATATTATCATTATTCAACGCCAGGAACGACGGACATGGTGAACCGCTGACGGAATCACAATTAAAATCCTTTATAGGGAATAACCATGTGAACACAGGCCGTACCGGGCGTTTCCCTAAAGGGCATGAGCCATATAACAAGGGAAAGAAAGGGCCGCAATACGGATACCTGCCGACATGCTTCAAGAAGGGGCAAATGCCCATAAATCACAGACCCGTCGGCAGTACGCGCATAAATGTGGACGGGTATACAGAAATAAAAGTGGCAGAGCCGAATAAATGGCGCAGTCATCATGTCGTCATATGGGAAGAAGCCAACGGTGCTGTGCCAAAAGGGCATTGTCTTATCTTCGGTGATGGGAACAAGCAAAACATAACCTTGGATAATCTACTGCTCATTACCCGAGCCGAACTCGCTATGCTTAATAAATTCAATCTCATTGGCGCATCGGCAGAGCTGACGAAAACAGGTGTCCTCGTAGCTGATTTGAAAATGAAAATGTATGAAAAGAAAAAAAGAAACTGAATGTGTTGGAGGAGGAATACGTAAAAATGATCAAGAAATTGATAGACACTAATGAATTAATGCTGCTTGAAATCGACAAGATCAACATATGCGGCAGGGACATCTGCATTAAAGCCATTAAGGATTTACCGGTTTTTGTGCCAATCATTATCGTGTTCTTATTAGACGAAGATTATGAATATGAAAAGCTAATCAAAAAGATACCCAGTCAATATAACGCATTGATTTTTTCGGTTCAAGGCAAAGCATACGCGGCGTTTTTCCCGGTGTCGAACAGCGATAAGGCGTATGCCGATGTAATGGCTTACATTGGGCAGCTATACCCCGATCCGGTGTATGCCCATGAGTTTAGAGACCTCAACGAGCTTGAGGATTTGATTAAAGCCAGAGTCATTGCTAAAACTGAAAAATCCGCTCTTTACAAAAAGAATAACACGTATTGTTATGTGACAAACAGTGCGCTTAACCGCTTGCAAGAATACTTTATTAATCCCCAGCCGCTGTTAATGGACGACATTACTAAACATTGCGAGAAGATAATCGGCAAAGATGCGTATGATAAGATTCTGTCATATGTAAAAGGCACAGACGGCGGCTCAAACTGAATGAGTTACCGCAAAAAAATCTGAGGTGAATATACGTGCGGAATTATACGGATGTTGATATCGTTGAATGCTTAAAAAAGATTTTCTATGAAACAACTCAAAAGCATGAGACGGATTTTAAATTTGATATATTGAAGATTTTAAATGAAGCTAAAAAAGTGAAAGACGAAGGCGCGCTCCGGCATTTGCTGTGGATGGCTAGAAAAAACGGAACTTGGTGCTTTCCGGAAGGGAATGTGTATATCGAGGGTACGCCTGAAAGGAAATTCTGGATTGGCTATCAAAGCGAGACAAGCGGTATCAGCACTTTTGCCGTTGAGATTACCGGAGTCCGGAACAATACCGCTGTTGGCAACGTGTATGAGCTTGTTTACGCAGAGCATGTAAAGCAGGTGCAAAAATATTATTTTATCCCCCAATCAATAGATATTGAGTTGAAAAATGGCGATCATGTTTGCGTGCCGACTGACAAATTCAATTTCTATACAATTCAACTGGAGCTTGAATCCATATTGTCAATGTCATACGTTATCGGGGATGACGAGCAAAAATACCTTGAATTTCTAAAATACATAAGACAATTAAGGTATATTTCCTGCAATGAGAATGGGGGCGGCTTGTAATTGAAAACGGATGAGAAAGATAATGAATTCAGGTTCTTCGGCTTCTCTTGCGATTCACGGATGGAGTATTTTACCGACGAATATAAAACAAATTACCGTAAGTCAGGTTATGTTGACAGAGTATTTTTTGGCATACATGACCGGCGAGGCGGGACAAGATTTGAGATGTCTATGGTTTGGTACGATCTTGACGACAAGCCGACGCCGAAGTTTGAAGTTTTCTCAGAAGCAATGGCTGAAGTGACAAAACCCTGGCATAAGAAGATGATGAAAAAGGTTGTAGATTTAGGCAACCAATACTTTACGTCCGACGAGTTTTCAAGAGTTTTGATAAGCCTCGGCTTTGAGGACATGTCAGATTATAAGCTGATTTAAACAAATTTACATCAAAATGGAGTGATACAATGTTAAACAAGGTAATTTGTATGGCTAACCAAAAAGGCGGCGCATCCAAAACAACGCTATCTTATAACCTTTCTTACGCTCTTGCGAAAAGCGGATATAAGGTGCTTCTCATTGATACCGACTCGTCATATAATCTAACTTCTTGCTTTGGCGCAGACCTGGACGAAATAGAAACGCCGTTGAACAAGCTGTTGGAAATGCTAATAGACAATCTGGATTTGCCGCCTAAGGAAAACTATATTCTAAATAACGGCGTCCTTGACTTAATACCTGGCAGCAGTAATTTATCCGCCACAGAGGTCAACATTCGGAATGTTGCTGGCGGTGACATGCTTTTATCGGAAATTGTCGCCGAGGTGCGCGAGGCTTATGATTATACAGTTTTAGATACTTGCCCTTCCCTTGGTTCTCTGACAATTGGGGCGCTGACGGCAAGCGACAGCGTTATTGTTCCTGCCGACCCGGAAATATGGACAGGCAACGGAATGTCCGATTTGTTTAAGACCGTAAATAACGTAAAGCAGCGGCTTAATAAAAGATTAACCATTGAGGGCATTGTTTTCTCAAGATGCAAAACTAACACCGCCCATTATCAAGAAATGGTATCCGCTGTTGAGCAAGTATATGGCGGCGTCGTCAGGATATTTGAAACAAGGATCCCCGAGTCGGTCATGGTAGGAAGAGCAAACGCCCGCAGTAAAAGCATCTTGGAGTATGCGCCGAAATCCCGTCCCGCTGAAGCGTACAGAAATTTGGCAAAGGAGTTGGTCGGAAATGCCCAAAAGTGAAATCACGCACAGAATGAAGAAAGTTGAAGACCTTTTCGGTAACGGCACTCAAACAGGCGAGAATGCTGTCGTTAGAATCAATATTGATATTATCGACCCGCATCCAGCCGACACTTTCGAGCCGTATCAAGGCAAAAGGCTTGAAGATATGGTTGAAAGCATAAAGATGTACGGCGTGGTAATCCCGATTATTGTCCGGGATATGAACAACGGCAGATATCAGGTTTTGTCGGGCAAAAACCGGATAAACGGCAGCCGCCATGCGGGATTGACCGATGTGCCGGCAATCGTTAAACATAACATATCGGAGGAAGATGCGGAAGCTTATGTTTTTATCACAAACCTATTTCAGCGATCCTTTTCCGAACTGCCTGTATCGCAACGGGCAGCGATAATATCGGTCATGCACTCAAAGTTGTTTTCTCAGGGGAAGCGTAACGATATAATAAATGAGATTGATAAACTGTCGGAAACCTATAATCCGCCGGATAAAAAGTCGAACACACATGAGGTAATAGGCGAAATATATTCGCTTTCGGTCGCTACTGTCGCAAGGCTGGTGCGGATTAACAAATTAATCCCGAAGATGAAGCAGCGCCTTGACCGGGATGAAATAGCAATGCGTACCGGAATTGGCGTTTCGTTTTTGTCTGATGACGATCAATCTCTTTTAGATGAAGTCTTGGGCGAAACGAAGATAAAACTTAGCGAAACCACGGCTGATAGTCTCAAAGAGAAATCAAAAGAAAGCGGTGGGTTAACTAAAGAAATAATAACCGCAATGTTAACCAGCAAAACTGACCAAAAAAAATTCAACGCTAAGATAGATAATTCGTTGATTGACAAATTCTTTACAAAAAACGAGAGCAAAAAGGAAATCGAAAAAACGATTGCGGATGCTCTTGTTTTTTATTTTGGCAATAAAAACAGCAATTTGTAAGAGGAAATTTCTGGCATCTCGTTATGGAATATATCATAAATTTTATATGGTATTACGATTTTAGGCGCAATCTGATATATTTAAAATAACCTCGAAAAATAAAAACAAAGGGATGTAAAGCAATGTGCCTATTGTGAAACGGTCAAAGAGAGAGCAGAAGGAATATTACAAAACACAGCAGAGAGACTGGGGAGCATCATTGGTTGTCCAGGTTTTTTTAATTTAGCTCAATATCGTTTCTTAATAGGATATACTCCCGTAATCAAAGTCTTTTAGCAATAAAGATATACGTAAAGGTCACAAAGGAAAAATGACGCCGAAAGGCGCTTTTTATTTGAATCAGAAAGGAAGGTAGTTTATGCAACATAAGAATTTTCTTGGTTTATTACAGAGTCAAACAGATTTTGACCTTGATCTGATAATCGGCGGAATGTTTATGCCTGCGACTTTTGTTTGGAGCGAGGACAGCGTGATTACCGAATACGGTATAGAAAAGTACCGTCCGATTTTAGAGGCGGAGTATAAGATACTGGAAAACGGAAATATCGAAATATTCTGTGATGATTACAAATTAGGCGAAGATTTCTGTTATGCTGCCGCAGGATATATTTCGAGTTCGGAATATGACAAGATATTCGGCGAAGATGATTATTAAGAAAGCATGTCAAAAAGATCATAGGAGGTATGAGTTATGCAATCTGTGGATATACCGGTAATAGAATACGATGGAATAGAAGCCGCCGACGCGCTACTCAAATTCTATGCCGCATTAGGCTTTGATTCTAAAAAACACATGCTTGACCCCAAAAAGGTAAAGCTTTCGGAAACCGATCTTATAGCATTTACGGAACAATTGAAAACACTTTGTCCGGATAATGCCGAGGGTGCAAGTTTATTGATGCTTAATTACGGGCCAAGCTGCGATTATGCTATGAAAAATGGTAAAGTTCATCTTTACGATGGTTGGGTAGAAATAGGATAATTTTTACGGCCATATCAACAAACGTAAAGAAAACAATTATTTTTGGAGTCCCCGCAACATATATAACTGAAATATTTGCATGGTATTCCCAAAGACGATCCCGATGTTGACAAAGCAATCGCCGCCTTAGCAGAAGCCTTTCCGGTCAAAAGTATTGACGACGTGTATGGCAATGTAAAGCAAATACAAGCAAAAACGGACTTAACCAAGATACGATACACAGAAGAATTATAGTTTAACCGGATTAGGCATGGATGTTTGCGGCTTTGTCTGGTTGGTAATATAGGCCGTAAATTAAACTTGAAGTATTCAATATCCATACAGCTTAAAATGTTGTTGGAAAATACGACATATTATGTTATTATTGGAGGCACTAAGAGATGGAGGTGTTTTCATGCTTGACCAGGCGATTTTAAAAGAACTTAAGCAGACCAATATCGGCAAGGATGGGGGAAAGATAAAGGAGCGGTTACGGGATATCTGGATGAATATCGAAAAGTCCCAGAGAGAAGAAATAATGAATTTCTCAGACTTAACGAAATATACCGTTGAACGATCATACAAAAACGGTAATATTTCCGCAAAGTTGGCGTTAGCGGTGGCGCATGTGTTGAAAATAAACCCGAATTACTTGACCGGCGAGTCTGATGAGCGCGGGGAGTATTCGGATGAAGTAGCCCGTCAATTTCTCATCGACGCCGGCTATGGGAAATTGCTTGATCGCAGTGCAAAACCAAAACGCACATACAACCGTAAAAATCCCGTTGTCCCCGTTGCCGCCGATGCCTCCGGTGAAAACACAGCTGAGCAAACTCCTCCATCTGATGATACTACCGCTGTAACTGAAGGTACTACTGCTGTAACTGAAGACAATACAGAACCTAAGAAGCCTGAAGTAAGCCCTGCTGAGCCGCCGACATCGCCTTACGATTCGTTGTTATCTCGAATACAGGATAAAGTTCGGGTCATCACGCAAAGCGAACAGGAAAAGCTGGATTCGATGCCGGCCGATACGGCTGAGCAGCTTTTAAAGGGGCTGTATTTACGGACTGAGTATAGCGAGGAAGCTAAACGTCTCGCTGCTTTATTGAAAATAATTCTAACTTTATAATCTTATTAAAATGATAAATCATTAAACGCCGGATAAACCTACGCCGGCGTTTTTTAATGCAAAAAGGAAACTAGCAAAAAAGCCAAGGAGGAGTCGTCTTATGTCATGTACAGGCGTTCTACGAAGAAAAAGCTTAGAGAAACCACCGCTGACGGTCTTAGAGAGATATATCATAAGTTTTATACCGCATTGTATTTTTAGTCACCATTTGATATATTACTTACATGTTGTTAAAAAGGGAGGTTTAGAATTACTAAAAAGCAATCGGATTTAAAGAGCTACATAGTTTCTTAAAGAAATTGATTATAGTCTGATTATTTATTCTATAATGTGATTGATTAAAAATTCTTCTCCTGCTGTATAATAGTTTTCTTAATAATACATAAAAGAAAGGTGATAACATGAAAAAGTTTTCATTTCTTTTTTTAACCACAGTATTTTTAATGGCTGCAATGCCATTTCAAACTGCCGCAAACCAAGACATCAAAGTAATTGTCAACGGATCAGAGGTTTTATTCACAGACCAAAAGCCTGTTATCCAAGATGGCAGGACTTTAGTACCGGTTAGAGGTGTTTTTGAGCAGATGGGATTTAGCGTAATATGGGATGAAACAATAAATACGGCAACACTAAAAGACGCTGACTATGAGGTTAAGATTAAATCCGAGGAAATTTCATTCATGTCAAACGGTAATCAGATTACACCTGACGTTTCACAGCAACTTATTAACGGCAGATTAATGCTGCCGCTGAGGGCTATTTCTGACAGCGTAGGAGCTCAAGTTGACTGGGACGGTGCAGCTCGCGTTGTTACAGTCAATTATGGTAAAAAATCTGACTATAATGAGTATTGTACAGGCATTATGCCTGACGGAACCACCTTAGCAATTTTTGAATCCAAAGACAGCGTTATTTCTAAGCTTGGTCAACCGGACAGGATTGGTGATAAATGGGAAGCCTATGACAGACATTCTGGCGCGCAAACCGACGAATTAATTATGACAGTTGAAGAGTGGTCTGCACTACCGGATACCGAACGAGCAAGTGCGAGGGTCTATGACGCTAAAGATGGATTTTCTGTTTTATACTATACAAAATTAGGTCCAGAAGGGTTTTTGGTTCTAAATGGCAAAAATCAAATTGAGGTTATTTCTGTGTCACTTGAAGGATTCAAATATTTAGACTTAACAGTCGGGAATGATTATCCTGTTGAAAGTTCTTTCCGACCTTTAGCCGTGGATTATGATGGAGTTTACGAACGGTTTGTACGTCCCTCGCTTAGTGATATGCCGATGTTATATATTGATTATAGAACAGATAGCGATAAAATTGGTGGCATTATTACTGCCATAATTCAACCACCGTCAATTCCAGATGCAAGGCCTGCAGATCAGAAAATCCACAGAATTTCTATAGGATATAAAGCCGATTAATTGAGATTCTTCGGCACATTTCAAAACTTGCAAATAATATTTTTTGCCCTAAAGCGCTGAAAAGCGCTTTTTAAAATTATCAAGAAAAGGAAGATGATTTCAGTCAAGAATATAAAGGAGGTATGTGTTATGCGAGTTGTGGATTAGCCTGCACTGAACTACGAATGAATGACCGCAGGCGACACTTTAGTAAAACACCTCATTGATTAAGGAATTTATTAACAAATAGTAAAATATTGTAGTCGTAATTCCAATACAATACAAGCTGCAGAGAACTTGGAGTTCGAACTTTTCTGAATAATTAAACCCTCTGACTATTTTTTAGCTTCAGTAATAAGATACTGTATAAGCTTTGTCCTACAATTCCATGCTATAACATAGTTCATACCTCTATAAAGAACTTACTTTCGAAGCAAGCCCTTTATATTCGTGAATGGATCAGAGTATATTAAAATAATTATTCAGAAGGGAGTTTTCAAATGAAATCAAAACGACTTTTATCCGGATTATTGGTATTGTTGATGTTGATAAGCCAGATAACGTATGTTTACGCCAGTCTTGACGGCGTGCTATCGCCTGTTACCATAGGCGGCAGTACCAGCGGGGACTGGTCTGTTACCACCAAAGCAGATACCCTTTTGCGGTTAAGTATTGTTCGCCAAAAGCCAGGTTCTTACGCAAAATTTGGATTTAAAAACAATTACCCGGACAATATGGGATACAGCTTGTGTCTGGGCGGAAGCGGTAACGACAGAACAAATAATATTGGTTTCTTTATGGACGGCCAACTTAGATATGTCGATTCCTCACAATTTGTTTTTTATGACGATGCATGGGTGGGTGACAGCGTACGTAATATTGGCTTCATGTTGCACGCCGCTATAATGTATGATGTAGACGTATATAGAGGAGAAGGAACATCAAGGTTAATAACCAGCCGCGAGATGAAATGGACAGCCCATGTAAATCATGCGACTTTGCAGGCGGCCAACAGAGGAAGCACACCTTTGCCTTCTGTTTCGGAAATGACTGATAAAATTAGTTTTGCGAGAATTATAGATCAAACCTCAGAAGGCCGAAAGCCAATGGCAAACGCTATGGTCTGCTTAGGTGCATTTTTAAACGGTGCAAGGGGCGCTGATTTTGATTTGACCGATATGTGGAATTTCTATGTAGGAAAAGAGTCAAAATACGAATATCTGCTTATGCTTGAAAACCTTCACTATTTTAAACAAAACGGCACGGGACTCTATATTCATCAGAATCAGGCGATTGCCGCAGTAGCCGGAAGATACATAGCTCCTTCAGATTATAAAGGAGATACTTTAACCTACATCAAAAACATTTTAGGGGCGAATAGTTTGCAAGTAGCGAATAGCGCAAGGATAAGGAAAGGGACGCATACATCAACTTTCAACCTTATCCTTGACTATTTCTTCGACACTGATCTGGCAACGAACGCATACGCGCGAAGTACTTATTATAGCCGCATGGAAAAGAAAGATGATAATGGTAAAGAAATATGGAAAGCAGAATTTGCAAGCACCGGCCCAATTTTAACAGATTACTCAAAAGCAAAAACCGGATTTGCTATATACAACGAAAATATTCCTGAAAAGATTGAACCGTCAGATGTGGAAGGCAAACACAAATTATTCTCGGTAGAAGAAGCGATTGAGGCGGATTTGAACCAAAGAGTTAAAGCAGACCAATTCATTGACTGGAAACAAGACGATGATGTAATAGCCAAGATGGCCGACGTGATTGAGCACAAGCTTATAGTTGCCGCTAACGCAAATACCGGTTATGCGACTCTCCAATTTGACAAAGTGGAATATACAATCACCGAAATATCCTCCGATCATAAGGGCGGTTTCTCTATCGTCAATCAGAATATGCCGTTGTCGTACAACTTATACTTTAACACCACATACGCTCCGGCAACGCCAATAAAAGATCAGATAATCCAGGCAATAAAAACACAACTGTCGGATAAACGCGCATGGCCTGTCAGCACCGAAGAAGGCGTATTTGACGCACCCGGAATTTATATATGGAAATACGGGAGCGCCGCAAAATTCGTTTACTACATCAATTCAACGAGAGAAACCGTAGATTTGAACACTTCACAGGCGCAAACCTTGATACGGATTAGAACCTCGTCTTCTGAGCAGCTACGGTGGCGCAATACCCCGCTTGCTTTTGCGGAAGTCAAAGAAGGTACATTTTCCGATGACCGCGTGGCTGAAAAATGGGAGGCCATGAATGGAGTGCCGACTACGGAGACCTTATATATCAATGCCGGCGGTACGCCGGTTTATATTGATATTATTGCAAGCTATATAACGGAGAGCTGGTATAAGCAATATTCCGGCACTGACACTACGACTTGCTCGGGGCATGGTTCCAGCGATGACAGATGGTATCACACCACAGGATCGGACTCGGCGGAGGAAGAAGTGTCGCACACCGGCTCATTTGTTAAAATAACAGGCATTACCTTCCGAACGGCTGATAAAACAATCTTAGAAAGCACAAAAGTATTCATGAACGGAAAAGAAGAAGCGCCTATTAACGGAGCGGTCAGCGTATCCCTGGACGGCGGTTCAAAAGTCTATACAAAATCTCTCGGAGTACCCTCATCAAACAATTACGGATTTACAACCTCCGAAACACACCGCCATGCCAACACATCAGGCACATGCCGCGCTCCGAATGGACAAATTGCGCTGAATCAAGCAAAAAGTACCGATACCGCGGAAGCATTCGCGCAATCAGATAAAATCATTATCAAAATCGAAGGCGTTACTTATGAAGTGATTGACGGAAAAATTGTCAAAGCTCCGGCTAATTCTCCAAGTCATCTCGACACAACTAAGAATTCGTTTATTCCTTTAAAGGAAAATTGGGATGTAACGACGAAAATACCGTTCATTGGTTATGTTGGACAGCCAAGAGTTGCCGGCGCAAGAAATAAAAGCTCGGCTTCAAACAGTAATAAGCTTCGGTTTTATAAGCCAAACGTAAAAATACCGTTGAATCAGGTTAACGGCCTTTATACATTCGAACCGGCGGATCAAGTAATGGTTTACGGCGGCGCACAGGTTCTTGTTGGTGAAAACAGCGGTTCGGTGCCGGAAAATGTAACGGGTATGTTGGGGAGCGGCTGCACTATATTGACCGATTATGTAGATTATTTATCAACCGGCGCTCCGCATTCCCTGAGCGATGTTGACGGCCCCGGCCCGAACCCTATCATTTTACACGACCCTGTTTCTGTACAGGACATTTGGGTTTATGATATTCCCGATGAAACACTGCAAGACCAAAGGATAAACAAAGCCTCGTTTACAAACACACGCTCTTACATCGATTATGCCTTCAAGTTGACGATTCCGAATAACGGCTCATTCGAGTACAACGAACCCGGAACAAAAAGAGCCGACCTTTTGGAACACTCACTTCTCAAAATCCACCGTAATCCCGGCGTTTTAGGAAAGTCGTTTACAGGTAAATACAAAACGGATTTTAATACTCTTCCGAGAGGCACGGCATATCCGTCAAGCGTCCCGGACAGCCAGAACCTTAATACCGATAAATGGGTACGGGCTAAATACATTAAGCTACCGTTCAACGCCTATTATGAATCAACCTATCCGGGTGGCGAATCAGGCTTCCACAACGCCAATACATGGATCAAGCTGTACGACCAGGGGCGCGGCGCCGCCGTGGCAAACGACCCGACTGAGTTTACGTTCTATATAACATCAGACGTTCCCGACACGAAAGACGCGGTTATAACTTATTTAGCCGAAGCGATAAACACGCCTGCAGCCCTTGCCGGTAATCCTGGCGCTTTGGCAGCCAACGCGGAGAAAAACGCCAATACAATGCGAACTACCGAAGGGGTATACAAGGATCTCGAAGGCGATATTGTCGCGGAGTTATCCGCAAAGCATTCTGCTGTCTATTCCACCAAACAAGACGTTATCGGCCGTATCGGCAATATAATCGCAGACGATTCCCCTGACCCCAGATGGGCCAATGTCTTTTGGCCTCCCGGTGCCAACTGGCTCATAGAAAATCTGGTAAAGGCTCCTTTGTTCCAACCCGGCGGAAAATTCCACAGTATTTATTATAATCTGTTTGAAGAGCAAAGCGTAACGGCAGCGTTTAATAACAGATGGAACACATTGCCGGAATATCACGCCGGGGGCTATAGGCAGGGAGCTATACCGATCACCTCGGGCAGTAATACGCAGCAAGGATTAACATATTCGGCGATTAAAATGGGTTATTACACTCAGTTCAGCGTTCAGACCCTCGGAAGTTACGGCGACGGTACAATGCGGATTACGCCAAAATATATGTATGTAAATCCTTCTAAGAGTGTTCAGAGTGAAAACATATCCTTGTATATCAGTGAATCAGGCGTATTCAAAGAATTTTACAAAGCATCGCGCCAGACTAACGCAGATACGGCGAAAGCGTATACTCCAGCCGGAAACCACGTTTTAAGCCATACATTGAAAGATGAGCGTGCAAAGATAAACACATCTGAAAAAGAAACACCGTCTTATGTTTCTGCCACTGCAACAAACAAGGTGAAATTGGGAACTCCGTCTTATATTGAAATCCCGCCTGCTCTGCGGACATATATCGGCGGAACAGCGACGACAGGAACAACCGGCATAGGTAATTCTCATGCGGGTAACACAGGCAATACAGAGGGCAGCTATAAAAACGCCCAAAGATGGCACGCAAGGCTTTCACTTCCGTCCTCAACGACAATTACCCCGGAAGGCAGCACGAATGTATACGACCCCAAAGACGGCTATCTTATCGCCTATTTGAAAATCGAAACATCCAACAGCGCTGCGCCATGGGAACTTGAAATCACCACTAACACATCAGCATCGTCAAACGGACATCCGAATATTATAACGAATATTAACCCGTTTGGCAGTACATCGGTTACTATCTCTACACCCGCAGATGACCCAACCCCACGCGTACCAATAGTCGTGTTTGACGTCGGGAATCCAGCTTACACGGATTCAGCAATAATTGGTACGAACTAACCTCTCTCAATAGCTTAAGAATTAATAAATAAGTTTTAAAACAAACAATTGAGGGGTTCCCGGAGGATGTCATTGCTTAACGCGGTGGCATCCTCCTTTTTTTTGTGCCTTGAAAAATCCAAACATACAAGGAGGTGAAATACGTGCATTTTAAAGAAGCGCTTGATTATGTCAAGGAAAAGGCGGATAACACACAAGACCGCAGTGTCAATATAACATTACAGGAAATATTTACTCTTATGCTTATTTCAAATCTTGCTGACGGTAAACGCTGGGCTGCAAAAATTGAAACCATTGTCGCATATGTCGAAGCAGGGAATTACGCGTTTTGCCGGCAAGACGCCAAGAAAATTCTTAAAAGGCGTAGTTATCCCATGCTTTGCAGTTAGTTGTAATATGTGAATACGAGGTCGGCATTATGTCGGCTTTTTTGATTGGAGTGATAATAATGAATTGGATACTCACTGACGACGCATCAAAACAACATGTTTTCAAAATCTCAGAAACAGAATACCGCCTGATTGAGATGTCACTAATTAATCCTGAGGATGAGATTTTTCTTGTGTATGTGGATGATATCGACCTGACTGAGTATTTGGATAACAACGGCATCGCTAATGAAAGGCTTACATCTATAATAAATATCTTTGGATATGAAAGCGCTGCCCATGTCCGGGCTCAATATGGAACAGAGGCAAATCAAGTTATGTGCGAGTGTATATTCGAGGTTCTGTCGTATGAGGAGGGTATAACGCTATTTCGCGGGACAGAGGAGGACTGCTCGGCTTTCATATCCGATTATATTTCCCGCAGATAAATAAGGTTGTGAGAGATATTACGACCATGCAGGCAGCAAACAAAAAAGGCAGGGCGTCAGTGTGATTGGATCATGCGCTTTGCCTTCTTTTTTTTCGAAGTATATCCTCGTATAAACCGATACCTTAGATATTAATCTATTTCCCTAAAATCAAATAACTTATGAGGATTTACTTTAAGCGCCTTTGCAATTTTAAGTATAGTCATTACTTCCATATTGGCTGTTGTGTTTTCAATCCTGCTTATTACAACTGTACTGACGCCTGATTTTTCTGATAATTCATCTTGAGTAAGGTTCCTAAGCTTCCTGTAATGTAACACTTTAAGTCCAAGTTTTATCATTTGTTCATTTATATCCAAATCTAAATAATCAGAATTCATTTACTCACCCCTCCTTAATAGGATAAGGCTAAACATGAGATTAAATAATATCGTATAGTTTATAAACATATCGTATTAGATGTGTTTTCTATTGACTTTCAACTTTTTCAATCCTATAATCAATATAAGCAAAATAATAAAGCCATACCCTTTTGGGCATGGCTTCGTGGAATGGACGAGCAACTACTTATCCAGCTCCAACAGTTTTGCCGGAGTAGGCGGTTGGTAAAACATAGTCCGACACACTGATCCTATAACAATAAAGGCAGTCGCGAACGCCGCGCTTGAAACAAAAGGCAAAAACTTATTGATTACCTTCTTCAATTGATTCACCCCCTCTCGTTTTATATGAGGGCATAGGCGGAATTAAAGATAATGCCGCAAATAATCCGCCTAATGATCCGCATAGGCAAATAATACGAGCCAGCTCCGATTTCAAAAAGCAGCCTGACAAGAGGGCCGCCAATTGGATTATGGCCACAGTAATAGCTATTTTACGATACTTCTTCAGCTTATTTGCCGATTTCGGATTGTTTGGATGCATAACAGGCGCTTTAAGCAAGACAAGTAATAAAGTAACAACCGAAGATATAGCCGAAACATATGTAAAACAGGAAACCGGAATTATTACACTCAATAAATATGCGGAAAAGACCATAACCGTAGAGATAGTTATGCATATCCAATTACGGCTTGCATGGGCTCCTCCGACATAACGCTTCAATGATCCAAAGAAAAGCGTAAAAGCAGTAATTTGCGGTATAGCATTAAAATAAAGAGCCATAATTACGAGAATAAATATTTGAAAAACATTTGCGAATATATGAAACAATCCGAACGCAATTATTTCCCGGTCTTCTTCTTTGGCTGCTTTTACGGATACTAAATAGATGCTGATTTTGTTAGCAAGGGCTTCCACTGCCTACCCCCCTTTCAAAAACAGCATAAAGTATTTTACTGTGTTAAAACGCGAAACTGTAAAATTGTAATTTAAGACGTAAAAAAAGTTAAAGAAAGGGTAATGAACACTGCGAAGTTCATTATATAAGGATGTAAAATTTAATGGTTGTAAACATTGATAGCAAATTGGGTAGCCGTCTACGAGCTAGGAGGGTGTTTTTAAACCTACCACTAGAAGAAGTCGCTTCAGAAATTAATTTAACGCCTGGGTATTTAGCTTTGGTAGAACGGGGACGTAGAAGTCTAAAGTTGGAAGAATTAAGCAGACTTTTGGATATTTTAAAATTGAATTTGGATGATCTTGTGGACGAGGAGCAATTTTTTTTAGAACAAGAAATAATAAATTCTTTTGAACAACTTAATAATGACGATTTAAGAATTGTTTTGAAAATATGCAAATTACTTATTAGCCCAGAAAGCAAACAACGTCAACCCAACAGCATGTTATTTTTCCGCATATAGGAATAACAAAACGGTCTATGTAGCAAGGCCTAATGCATAACTTTTATGAATTTTAGAGAGGGAGGTGAAGTGAATGTGGATCGCGGTTTGTGACGATGATTTGAATTTTGGCAACTGGATTATGCAAAAATTAGATGATGTCGTCTCACGCGATGACCAAATTACGTTCTGTAACTGTGGCATAGAGCTTATAGAGACTGTCCGCAAGGCGAAATACCCTATTGACTTGATATTATTGGATATTGAAATGCCGGGACTTTCCGGGATTGAATCAGCGTTTGAATTACGTGATATCTGCCCTGGCGCAATTATTGTGATTGTCACAAGATTTATACAGTACGCTCTAAAATGTTATGAGATTAAAGCATTTGATTATCTCGTTAAGCCTTTAAACATTGAAAAGCTGAAACGTACTGTTGATGACGCCAGACATATTACCGAGAGCTTAAAAAATGGAGTATTACGCATTGAGACGCGGACAGACGATAGATTTATACCTTTTAACGATTTGCTTTACATTGAAAGCCTTAACCGTGCATTGTATGCGCATACGCGCGACAATTCCTATAAATTCAATAAGCAGATCAGTCAAATTGATAATGAACTAGAAGGGAGTGGGTTTTTCCGTATTCACAAATCATTTATTGTAAATTTATCTCATGTAAAGTTTTTAGATAAATCAGTAAAAACAGTGGTTTTAACGACAGGTCATGAAATACCTGTTGCAAAAGAAAAAGTAAGGGATTTAGCCTCTGCTCTAATTGATACGAGGAGGAAGGCTCATAATTAATTTTAACTTTATTATAGATTGCTTAATTATCGCATTTGAGACAATATCTTTTGTTATGTTTCTAAGCAGTTTATTGACTAGAAGATATAATTTTATCCTAATATTTATAGTTGTAACGGCTGTACAAATTGCCAGAAAAATATTTTATGGAGATATCGGGGCGGCTTCACTAATAATTTCAGCCTCTTTAGATATGGCTATTATACATATTTGTTATTTGGGAAATATCAGAAAAGAATTATTTATTAACGCCGCTTTTTACGCGTTAAGTTTTATAACCGAAGCTGTGACGATAGTGATTTTAACACTGCCCTATTTATTACTAAAGAATCCTGTTGATATAGACGGGATTTCTACGCCAATAGCTTTATTTACAAAAACACTCCTTTTATCGGTGGTTTTGCTTCTGAAAAACACATTGAAAATGAATAGTAGTTTAATGGATTCATTGAAATTTCTACCTGTTCCGGTTTTTATAATCATCGCATGGGCATGGGGCGCTAAATACGCAGGCTACATATATGATACCGATAAGGCCATATTACTTATAGTCATGTGTGTATTCAGCGTAATATGCGCCGTTTATCTGGCATTAGTTATAAAGCGCTCAAATGAAAAGGCGCAGCTTCAATATAGATTAGAAATGTTGGAAGAAAGCAAAAAACAAAGCGCTGCTCATTATTAT
>Ga0153948_1000092_pt1 | contig 44299 bp, 70 predicted proteins | sample TSNJ032MetaG_FD_104696 | JGI IMG/M metagenome (GOLD analysis project Ga0153948, IMG submission 104696) | Attine ant fungus gardens microbial communities from New Jersey, USA - TSNJ032 MetaG | ecosystem: Host-associated > Fungi > Mycelium > Unclassified | place: USA: New Jersey, Wharton State... | reverse complement strand
CTTAACGCAACGCTGAAAACCCTTGAATTCAAACATTGGTATTATGAAACTGCAAAAAATGCGGGCACAACAGAAGTACCACGCAATATGACACTTGAAGAATTGCCGGAGGAATACCGAGAGGTGCGTAAAAAACTTCGGGGCGAATAACTGCAGGCGGCGTAGGAGTATATCCCACGCCCCTGTTTAATATTGGCATAAAGGTGGTAGATGAAATGAAATTCTTAATATATGGGGCCGGAGCAATCGGCCTTACCTATTCCTGGCTTCTATCTTCTTCGCATGACGTTACTGTTTTGGTGAAGCCGGAAAGGGTAGCAGACGTACAAAGCGGATATAATTTTATCGTGCATGATTTGAGAGAAAAACCGAAGCATGATTTTAAATTTGTTTATCAGCCCCGTATTGTTACCCAAATAGAAGATGACTACAATGCGATACTTGTTACTGTCAACCGTTATCAGCTAAAAGATGTTTTACCATCCCTGCAAAATTGTAAATCAGATATTATCTTTATGCAAAATAATTGGGACATATATAACGAAGTATCGCAGTATTTACAGCCACAACATTATTTAATCGGGTTCCCTTCTCAAGTGGGCGGTGGGCGTGAGAATAAACGCATTGAAGTAAATGTTTATAATGAGGGAACTGTTTTAGGCGAAGCAAACGGACAAATGACCGAGAGACTTGGCAATTACAAGCAAGCCTTTGAACTGGCCGGTTTATCAGTAGAAATAAAAGATGATATATTGGAATGGCTAAAGGTGCATTATCTTCAACAATCCATAAGCGCGGGAGCAATTCTAAAAGCTGGGGACTATCATGCTTTCGTAAAAAGCTATAAGGCCGTAAAAGAAATGGTTTATGCTTTTCGTGAGGGTATTGCGGTATGCGAAGCCTACGGAGTGGATACTAAAAATATTTTCCCGGCAAGCATGTTCCGGTATCCTGCGCCTCTTGTTGCTATTGCCATGAAAAAAATGTTTAATCAAACGGATACAATTATGATGGTAACAGGTCATATGAAGCAAGGAATTAAGGAATGGATTGTTGGGTATTATGAAGTATTGAAAAGCGGAGAAGAAAAAGAAATTTCTATGCCTATGTGGAAATCCTACAAGTCCTATGTAGATGATTATGTTCATGGATTAGGGCATGACGATTATCTTCAATGAGGATAATTTTTCGACAATGCAGAGGGGGATAAGATGAAAAACAGGAGAATTTATACTTTGATTATTGCTTTAATTCTTTATATGCTTCTTTCAACAACTGCCTACGCAAACTCTTCATGGCATTGGCTTACAAAAACTCCGTTTGATATTTTACCATATGCTGCCGTTTTGACTTTACTAATTGAATATGTCACGATTAAAAAACTAAACTCGATCATTCATCCTTTTAGGCTTTTATTAATTATATGTTTAGCCAATATGGCATCTTTTTTGTTACCATATGCCACATTGCTCATGCCTTCTGACGTTGGGTATACCTTTGAAATGTCAATCAAGCACTTACCTATATATATTGTTGGGTTTGGCTACCTTTTTTTAACTTTAGCCGCAGAAGTTCCTATCGTTTATATTAGTTTAAGAAATATCGTAACAAATAGGAAAAAACTCTTAATTTCAATAATAACTGTAAACGTAGTGACTACCATTATGGTTGCAGCCATTGAGAGGATATTTTGCAGAGGCTCCTGGTAGCTTATGGCAGTAATGCCAATTATATTCTGAACATGAAAAATAAGAAATAGCGCCCTCCTCTGGTAAAGTCGGGGCTATTTCTTAGTAACCTGTTTTACCGGAACGGATAGGTCTGATCTATCCTCCGGCTGTCTTGTTAAGTATATTATAGTCAATATAAGTCATTTGTCAAATGAAATAAAAACCGCCCCTGCTGCAAACAGGAACGGCTTTTCAGCACTTCACCATACAAGCTACCGATGGGAATCGAACCCATGACCTCCTCACTACCAATGAGGTGCGAACGCCCATTTTATGCGGGTTTCAAGGCTTTTTACTAACATTTTACTAACATTTCTCTAATATTTTCGGCAAATCGCTTTGTGTCTTGATAGGCATATTATCTACACAGTAGTATCATATTCTTAACAGAGGGCAAGCACGCCGCCCTCTGTTTTCCTTTATTCATCAGGAATATACTCCATTAAGTCTCCGGGCTGGCAGTCAAGTTCTTTGCATAATTTATCCAGAGTCTTCCTATCAAGCCCTCCTTCGCCTTTCTTCAATGCATAATAACTTCTTTGCCCTATCAGTTTTTTTTCTCTTATTTCTGTAGTATTAATCCCTCTATCTTCTAATAATTTAAATAATTTATTATATGAAATCATTGAACTCACCTCCAATACTTATATACATTATATCACCTCTCATACACTCAATCAAGTGTAATAATTGTACAATAATTCAGCGGATAATTACCGTAAGTTTGTGCACTATTTTGAGTGCAATTATATTGACTTTTCACTCATTTGAGTGTATAATAATATTATCAAATAAAGAAAGGGGGTGATGACAATGAGAAAGCAAAAAAAGAGTGACAAGAACGACACCCTACAAAAGTTAGTTCTTGCCACTGCTCTACTAAACCTAATCAAATCTGTTATAGATATTATAACAAAGATACTTAATTAGGTCAAGGGGGAGGAAACCTCCCCCATCAAAATAATAATTGAAAATGGAACTGTTGTCAATAGAACGGAGGGATTGATATGTTGAATTATTTAGATATGATTGCAACTGTAATAATCGCTATATTTAGCCTTGTAGTGGTTATATGGGTAGCGAAAAATTGGAGAAATGAGAAATGACAAAAATCGCAACAATGAGTTATGTGTAAAAAGAAAAAGCCCCCCGGAACAATCCGGGGGACCTCTTCTTGAAACAATCTAAATATCTATTTATCAAAAGCATAATATCACATCTGCCAAGCAAATGCTACAAAATTGTTTCGACAAATCTAACATACCAGGCTTGTACTTATTTGACCCGATATTTCCCTTTGTATTTGACGCACAGCCATCCGTTCTTAATGCGGATCCAGACATTCCCGTTCGACTGTGTTTTCACTTCCAGAGCCTTCACGGTATTACCTTTTTTCAGTTTGCTTTTACTTTTTTTAGTAGATTTCTTCTTTGCTGTTTCTGATAATTCTTTCCATTTCACATACTCGCCGGACGGGGTTTTCCGGAAGTATATGTTTACCAGAAGCTTGTACTTTCCGCCGACCTTTATCTGCAGATCGGTTAGGGCTGCTTTAAATGCCGTCCATGTATGTGCCGTGTTGTTATATACGTATGGATTGGGGCAGATCTTCCCAGTAACATCATAGTGACGTATAACCCTGTCTGCCGGAATATTGTATTTCTTCATAAGATATTTGGTAAGCTCAATTGCGCTTGCCACGGTAGCCGATTCAAAATACCAGTCCTTGTCTGTGGCATTCATGGTAGCCGTGGATTTCTTCCGCACGCATATTTCAATTCCGATGGAGTTCGAATTCCTGCATCCTGCATGTACATAGCTGCTTGCCCCACAATGCCATGCAATGTCTTCATCTAAAACGCTCTGCCAGCGTTCGCCTTGAAATCCAACGTAGTAATGAGCGGACGCTCCTACAAAATTATCCCTGTAATATTTACAGTTAGCTTCAGCACCGCCCAAAGCGCCCACGTAATGAATTACGATATATTTATTTCGTGCGGCATTATTACAGTCTGTGAAATTTCGTGCGGTTAAGCATTTATTAATCGTCAAAGACATTTATATTGCCTCCTTCCCCCAGTGCCCCATTGAATCAGGATCAAAACTGTTTCGGTATTTCTTTAATTCCTCTGGTGACATTTCATTGACTTTCTTTTGCAGATTAACGATTTCTTCCTCTGATAAATCTTTTGTTTTTTCACTTCTTAAAATATCCATAAAATACTCCTTCCTGCTTTTTGCGCATAAGAAAAGAGCGATTACTCGCCCTTTCTATTCATCCTCTCCATGCTCCGTTTTTGCATTTATTAGCTTCTCCGTTACTGCCAAACCCTTAATTAGCACCGCAGGCACGTTATAGCCGCATTCCACAAGATTCTCCAGTATGCTGCGGATTTCATTCACCAGCAGGCAGGCCAGAGTAAACCAGCCGATCATAACCAAAAAGCCCAGATCTATGCCCAGCAGTTGGCTCCCCAGTTGTATAAATACATAAGGCATAATAAAAGCCACGGCAATGATAACCCAATACCCCAGTTTTTTTGCAGCACCTTTAAATCCCACGGCACTGCTCTCCTTGCCCAGTCTGCGCGCCTTGTACCAGCCCGTGAGCCAGTCAAATACGTTCATTGCAAAGTATGCCACAAATATGTACCAGTAGATGCCAAATACCGCCGTGAGCAGGGTTACAATAGCGCCCACCGTCATGTTATACTTATCAATTACTTTTTCCATTTCCTTTTACCTTTCCTTTCTGCTAACTAAACATTAAAGTAACACCTTCTTAAGCCTGGCTCTGTTCTCCAATTGCGCCCTCTTTACTTCACTCCAATTTTTGAACTTAGTACGATTGCATCAAAAGTATTTGGCAATGTAAGAGCCTCTTTAAACACAGCAACAATCCATCCGCTCGAACTAACGCTGGTAGTATAATCTTGTTCCTCCGCCAAATATTTTCCATTCACGAACAAAAGTAATATATCTTTCGTTTTATCATATTTTATATTCAGGCTAGTGGAAGTTTGCGTTGCTGGTGGAACTCCAAGGGTACGAGTTCTAAACACTTGCTTTTCTATGTAGGTATCAACTCGTAGTTCATCTGTGAGCGTGCTAAACCAGCCCTTAAAATTTTCGTAAAATTCCTCATATGCCGTTTGCCACTGCGTAAATAAAGCTGCAGTGTCAACCTGATTAACCAGCCCGGTGATCCATCCACAGATTTTTGTATCTGCTCGTGTATCCGTAATCTTGGATTGCGTGACAGTGGTTGTCTTTGGTTCGACAAAAATTTTTGCCAGGCACCATTCCATAACGGTTTCTGACCTTGTCATGTCTGGAGCAACCGGGAAACTGGACGCATTGCCTTGTTTTAATTCAATAGTGCTGCGTCTTTGCACAAGGTCCAATTTCATAATTACCGCATCGTAGCGATATAGGGTTACATCTGCTGCCGGGATGCTGATATTAATTATCGAATCGCTGTTCAACCAGTGTGATTCCAACATTGCATACCCCGGCTGAACCTGTACCTGCATGCCCGTTCCGGTCAAGACCTGTAAGCTAGTACTTGGGTTTGGATAAACGCCGGAACTTACCAACTTTCCAAGGTACCGCCCCATATCTTCGGCATTATAAAGTCTGTCACCGTTGACGCTGTTAAAAAATCCACTCTCTATTGCCATTATTTTACCTCCCATGTTGGTATTGCCGTGTATCCGTTTTCATCCTCCGACTCAATGATCTCAATGATGATAGGAGCGGCCTCCATGCCGTATTCGTTTTTGATCTGTATTGTATCCCCTAAAAAATAATCTTCTTTATACTTATAACTAATGCGCGTCTCTACTTCGCCTGTGTATGCTTCTGTTATGGCTGTTTCTGCAAGTTTTTCCTCTCCTCGCTGGATTAAATTTTGTTCATACTCTTCATCCGATATTTCACCGCTATTGCTTGACACGTCTCTTGCATCCACAAATAATTCATATCGGCTTAAATCTGCTGCCTCACCTAAGATTTGAGTGCGGCGCTCTGCCCCTTCACCTTCGCCGGCAACCAGGGCAACGTTACTATAATTGGTAGAGTCCAGTGTATATTCTGAACGCAGAAAATTATCAAACTCCGGCGAAAATACTACATATGGATTTGTGTTTTGATTATAAGAGCGATCCATGCCTTTGTATAATTGAAATACAAAAGAATCATTCTGAATAGTTACCTTAAAGCCCCAGCCGTAAGTTTTACAAGTTTCTGATACGTAAGTCAGTAAATTGTGTCCAGTGACTTGCGTCTCCATAGTCTCCGTGAAGCCCAGAAGTGTTCCAAGTTTTAATCTTTGTATCTTTCTTGACAAAACATCCGGCTCTATGGCATTTTCAGTGATAAGGCGTCTGATACATTCTTCTACTCTTCCGGATAAGTTTGTTTGCCGCCAGATAATCCTGCGTTCTAAAACGGATTCCAAGGACGGTCCCGAAACAGTCATATAGCTGCTGTTTTCAAGGTCGGTTGTTATTTTTATCTTTTTTATAATCATTACTGAATCATCATCCGGTCGCATCAAATAATAATTTTCCTGTAAAAGTTTGATATTTTCATCCGATACCGGAAGGTATAATTCAAAATCCCCCTCCTGAAAGTATCTTGTTGTCCAGATCAGGGATGCAAACGCATCAATTATCCCGATGGTTTCTAAGTTCGTATTATAAACATACGCTTCCAAGGCTACACCCCCTCGTAAACTGCCCTATATATAATTGACACTGTAAGATGTTCGCTGCCGCTTTGTGCCTCGTAAGTAAACACATTGTCCCCGGTCTCTAACTGAAACCAATCCGGATTTGATGAAACGTAATTAATGATGTTGGTGTATCCTCCTGACCGAAAAAGTAGAACGCTTTTTTCACCTCTGTTCGTATTTACAATGATCTGATCCCCCGGTTCCATTTTTAGATTTAATCTGAATGCTCTCCTGGTCTCAACGTTATAAACGACGGGGCTTTGTACGTATCCGGTTGCGGCGAGGGTCATAATGATGCCCGCGTCATGCTCCGTTGGTATATTAATGCGGTTGACTAAATCTAATTCAGACAGTGCTATCCCTTCTTTTGGAGCGGAAAGCGGAAATTCTAACAGATCGATCACCTGGCTAAAATCAATACGGCTTTCTTTTACATCCTTGAAAAACGGATTAGGACACATGATAGATATTTGCATAACTTCGTTTTCTGTGAATAAATCACATTCCATCGTATCAATGTACCCTTCTGCGTACACGTCCCTTATATCATTCGAGTAATAAATTTTAATGTACTGCTTTGCCTGGAAATAATCATATATTGCTATGCGGTTGCCTTCCACCGGCTGATTAATTTTTAACGTGATAACAACATTTCGTTCATTGATCTTTGAACTGTTGAAAAATTTCCCGTCAAGGTTAGCAACCGCCGACATATTTACGGTGGCGTTCGGGGGATTAAGTCCCGTAACGCTCAAAACCTCATAGCTTGGGTTCCCGGTTAATTCAATAACCCTCCCTCTTTTATTTTCTGCCTTGAGTGTGAACATGGAACTTATACCCCCTTTGCAAATGCCAATTGGTTCTTCGTCTGACGGTAAATTTCTAAGCGGCTAAGCGCTTTCGGGCTGTTGTTTGTCTGATAGAAATTGTATACCTTGTTGGTGGTTGTTGCGCTGGTACCTGATCCCATTCCGGAAATATCCGTAGGCAGTGCCGCTATAATTGCTTTTTTAGCAGCTTTCAGGGACTCTACGAAACCAATTTCATACCCTTCCCCGGAGTAAACGCCTATTTGCTCAAAAACCTTAGACGGGCTATTGATTTTCAATGCTTTGTTCATGGCCTTGGTGATGGAATTGGTTATCTTCTTAATTGCCTTATCCGCTTTTTTAGCCTTTTTGGTCATGCCCTTTATGAATCCTTCTATTGCATTTTGCCCGGCAGTCTGCAGCTGGGTTTCCACGTCTGCGAACGCCGCTTTTACCTTGTCTGTGTATTCCGTTTTAATAGCGTTTACCTGTTCTTTGTAGAAAGACGCTGATATGTTCTTGGCGGTGTTGATTTTATTTGTGTAGGCGTCATTATAAGCCTTTAATTCGTCGGCGGACATTTGGAGCAGCGCCGCCGTATAGTCTACCGCATCCTGGACATTCATCTCTGCAATTTCATTCATTAATTCATCAGAAATTTTACCCTTCAATGCTTCAAGGTTTTTCCCATAAGTTTTCAGAGTGTTGATATCGTTATTGATATTGGAAACAATCAGATTATTACTCTCATCACGAGTGAATAAATCCCCATATCCGCTTAACTTTTGATTTAGGCTGTCTTGCAGCTTGGCGATCTCATCATATTTAGCCTGTGCTTCTTCCGCTATCTGGGTCAGCTTATTCGATAAGGTTGTTTTTATCTTATCCGCTGCCGCTGACATAGCTTTCTCATAAGCCTCCATAACAGATTTCCCAGACTTTGCATACTGTTCTTTTTTCTTTTTTGCACTTGCTTTCAATTGGTTGATTTCTTTAGTCAGCGCTTTGTTATTTGCGCTTATCTGCTCATTTATCTGGTCCTTGTTGTTTTTACTGATTTGCTTTTTCAGGGCTTTATTTTCTTTTTCAATCGCTGCTTTACGCTTTTCAATGGTTTCTTCCGTTTTTTTATCTATGGCACTATTCTTTTTTGATACTTCTTTATCTATCAAGTCCTGAATATTTTTTGAGGACGTGCTCAGCATTTCTTTATAGCCCTTCTCAAAAGATTTAACTGCACTGGCTCCGGCAGACTTATAATTTCCGTTTGCCTTCAATGCAGTTTTTAATAAGCTGTCACATAATTTGCTCATGGTGTTCATGGCACTTGCAGTGCCTCTTCCAATGCCAACTTGAATACCTGCGACAATTTGTTTACCCACTTGATCCTTAAATACACGTGATGGCGATTTGATGCCAAGGGCATCTTTCGCACCTTTGACCAATCCTGAAAAGAAGTTCTTAATATTCGCCATGAACTGATCTTTTGCATTAACAATACCCTGCCATACACCATTGACAATGTTTTTACCTATTTCCAGCATTCTACTTGGTAAATCTTTCACGCCGTTCACAACGGCATTAAACAAGTCGGAGGCCGCCTGTCTGCCTTTTGCGGCTAAGTTAGTGCCCCATTCGATTACTTTTGTAATTGCGCCCTTAATCGCTTCATAAACTTTCCCCGGCAGGGATTTTATGTTATTAATGACATTCTTTAAAAAGTCAGATGCTTTTTCCTGCCCGGTCTTTGCCATATCCGTTCCCCAGGCAACTACTTTCGTTATGGTGTTTGTCAACCACGTCCATATCTTACCGGGTAATTCCTTAATGAAGTTAATCACGCTTGTTATGAAGCCGGATGCTTTCTCTCGCCCTGTGGATACAAGGTTGACGCCCCATGCTGCCACCTTGGCTATTGTATTTGTCAGCCATGTTGCAAACTTACCAGGCAGCTGCTTGATGAAATTGATTACGTTAGTTACAAATTTAGGTATCTCTGTTTTTGCGAAAGTAATTAGTTTTGTTCCAAAGATTAAAACCTTTCCAATGGCAAGGCCTATAATGTACCCAATTTTATATGGCAGCTGTTGAAAGAATTGGATCACGCTTGAAATAAAGCTTGACCCGGCTTCAACCCCTTTTTGGATCAGATTACCGGCCCACGCCGCTACATTTGAAATAACATTTCCTAAAAATGCTGCTATCCTGCCGGGTAACTGTGAGAAAAAAGTTATCACGTTCGTGAAAAAATTTCCCACTGCCGTGACTGCTGTCATAAAAGCGTTGGGTATGGTCTCGGTAAAGAATTTCGCAATGGCGTTAACAACAGTTCCAACAACCGACTTGATTCCTTCCCATAGCCCTATCCAGAAATTACGAAACGCTTCTGATTTATTCCACAGGACAACGAAGGCTGCTATCAATCCTACTATGGCAGCCACGATAAGTACAATTAGATTCGTTGCCATAACAGCACTGAAAGCCGCCATAATTCCGGTTCCACTTTTTATTTTTTTAAATAGATTAACAAAACTTACCACCAGTGAGCCGATTTTAAAAGCAGCAAAGCCCGCAACCATGCCCGCTATGGCGGCTATAATCATATCGCTGTTACCAACCACCCACAGGAAAACGTCTTTGATTTTCCCCGCTGCGCTTGACACTTTTTCTCCGAACGCCTGCCAGTCCACGCTTGAGGAAAACTCTATAATTTTCGTTGTGATGTCTTGAATAACAGGTGTTAATTCTTCCAGCACGGATGTGCCGACATTGGCAGTAAATTGGCGCCAGCTTTCTTTTAAATTGCCGGTGACATTCTCCCATCCGTCCGCTTCTCTTGATGCTTGACCCATGGCGCCGGACAACTCATTTGCGTCCTTTACCATTTCCAATAATGCAAGCTGTTTTTGCGCTTCTGACAAGTCTTTAAACGATTTTCCAAACAGCTTATTGGCCGCCGTGTTTCTGGTTGTCTCGGTACAGGATACTCCTAATGCTGCATCGTTCGAATAATTGCCTTTCAGGAATGACGTCAAGCTTTCACTGACATCTTCCAGACTCCTGTCGTAATACGCTGCGCTGTCAGCCGTGACCGTTAGTGCCTCTTCCATCATTTTTAAGGCTTCTGCACCGTCCATTCCGGATGCTTTCGCAAACGCATATATGGATGTTCCTGTCGTTTTTAAACGGGTGTCTAAAATCCCCGCCTGTTTCGCCACTCCGCCAATGGCTGCCCCCGCTTTATCCTCTAAACTGCCAAAGGTCTGTTCAAATTGCGCCGTCTCTGCTTTTACGCTCGCCGCAGATTCAATCATGGTGCTGGCAAATTCTTTCGCCTTGTCTATCGCCAGCCTGAATCCGTCAGCAACCAGATTCGCCAGAGCACCTTTTATAATTGTAAATCCATTAGAGATAGAAGGAGCGTCTATCTTGTCAAAGGAGTCCCCTAAATCGTCTGCTGCCTCTTCCGCATCATCAAACTCTTTTGCAAGATCGTCCGCTGCGTCCTCGGCACTTTTCAGCTTTGACTTATTTTCATTCAGTTCATTGGACAAATCCTTTATCTTTTTAGCGCATTCCTTTGCCGCGTCCGATTCCTCGCCTTGTGTCAATACAATATCCGCATACTGTTTCTTTAACGTTTTTAACTCGGACTCCTGATCTGAAATGGATTGCTCTAGTTGTTCGGATGCCGTTGCGCTTTTCTTTGCTGCTGTCTCCATTTCGTCCAGTTGGTCAGAATATTTCCCTAACTCTTTTTCGGTCTGTGCAACGGCACCTTCCTGGTTAAGCACGGTAATCCGTAGTTTTTCCGCCGCCTCTTCATTCGCCGCCTGTTCTTTTTCGACTTCATTCAGTGCGTTTTTATACTTTTTGGCTTCATCAGAGTTTTTGCCATATTGTTCAACCGCTTTTTGATACGCAGCGCGTAATTCTTCTGATCTTTTAGAGTTTTCCGCTTTTGCCTGCTCCGTCCGTTTTAATTCGTCCTTATAGCTTTGTAACTTTGTCTTTTGGGACTGCAAAACAGAATCTAATTGCTTTAATTTTGCGCTGATGCCATCGGCTGATTTCCCCCAGCTGTCCATGCCGGAGGTGGCTGCTTTAAACGTGGCATTGGCAAGTTTTATCTGCTTGCCGGCCTCTGTAATATTCTTTTTAAGGTCGGATATATCGACCTTGAATTTTGTGGTAAATTCTTCACCCTTCGGCATATATCCACCTCCTAAAACCAGTTATCGCCTGCAGGCCTGCGTATTGTCCTTTCCCCTTGCGGCTTTGCGCTTTTTTCTTCCCGACGCCGCATAAGGGTTAAATCCGTAAATAAATCAATTACATAAAAAAACGTCTCCCGCTCTAACGCGCTGGGCGTATAGGCTGGAAACGTCTTGCATAAGTTGTATTCTAATTCAAACAATAGTTCGGGCAGGGGCGTATCGTCTACGCCCCCTTTGTGTTTGGGTCCGCTGGCAGTTGCGTCATTTTAGTGACGGCTCCTTTTGCAATCGAAAGAATCAGGGGGATAAGTTCGGAAACATCGACATTATCCCATTCCTCTTCTTTTACATCCGGAAAAATCGTGCTTAACAATTTTGTAATCTCAACCCAAGCATTTGCAACCGTTGTCAGAATGTCTGTTTCGTTCTCATTTCCAACGTTTAGTAATGCCATGAGTTTCCGTATGACGCCGAAGCGGATAGCTACCATTTCCCCCTTAGCGGTTCTGATATACTTACCCTCTTCGTTGTAAATATTCAACTTTAAATCCATAATTGTCCTCCAAATAAGAAAAGTGAGGGGCATTACTGCCCCTGCGAATGTGTTACGGTGTTGTTTTCGCTGTTACTGTATCCGGCGTTTGCACCGTGCCGAAGAATGTAGCGGTATCCACCAACTTCAGGGATTCATCAACTATAACCGCTTTTGCCGTTTTCTTCGTTTTGTCGAATTTGTGGATAGTGTTAATGCCTGTGTAAGTCAATTCCTGCCCGTTTGCGTCTGTGCCATCGTCTTTTGTGGCATGGGTGCTTGCCGGGATGTTAAACCGTCCTTTGTTTCTCCATACCAGCATTTTTGTGCCATCCGTCGTCTCCGTTGTATAGCCGATGGCAAAGTATTTGGATTCCCTTTCACCTTCTACCATCATTCCCGTAGTTTTATCGTAATACTGGCCTGTGATTTCTCCCAGCGTTGGCAACGGGATCAGAGAAGTGTTCATCTTTACTTCATCCGCACCCGTAGAGTCAATGACAATTGCAGGAACGTTGTCATAATAATGCGTTGCACTATCGCTTGACGTCTCTTTATTTAACTCGGATACTCCTGACAACGGCTTTACTTCTCCGTATTCAATTTCATCTTTTGTGTCTTTGATAAGTTCCGCATATACCAGCCCTTCAATGCCTCTGTATTCCTGGATTACTAAATCTCCCATAATAACCTCCTAATTCTTCCGGTAGATCACATGCACCCCTCTACCGTCATGCGTGGGCTCATCACTGGCAACGCTGTACCCGTCACCGGAAACGATAAACCCTTGTTTTTTTAGTTCCTCAATTGCTTCCCGTAATCTGGTATAGACCAATTCCGGATCGCTACTATAAAAATTAACATCGTATTCGCAAACAAGCGAATGGTCTTTATTGTCATAAAAACTATCGCTTGCACTGTCATTATTCCAAAACGTAAAAAAGTGAGGCGGATAATCTTCATTCTCCGACAGCGACCCTTGGAGCATTACCGGATATCTGAATCCGCTCAAAATTTCTATTAGCTTATCTTCCAATTCAATCAACCATCCTTTTTGTCAGCTCGTCAACAAATATGTCCGCCATATCCTGCTGTATCCCTTTTATATAGATTTTACCTTTATACATGCGGTTCAATTCTCTTGCCGGCTTCATTCTCGGCGTTCCGGTTATTAGATATCCTGCTGCCGATGATGGTGCAAAATTAAACCCTACGCCGATTTCCGCCATGGCTCCCGTCCATTTTACTTCAGGATTGCGGATAATGGATTTTCTGGTTTTCCCCGTTTCATACTTTCCGCCATTTGGCAAGCTCCCCATTGCGTTCTCGGTATCGTATTGAACGGTTTCCCCTGCCTGCTCCAAGGCTTCCGTAACGATGGGCTTTAAATCCGCTCCCAATCCTTTTAACTTTGCCAGGTATTGTTCAAAACCTTCCGTGCTAAGCTTCAAAGTATTTCTTCCCATTTATGCACCGCCTTTCACCCGGCGAACCTTAAATTTAAGAAATTGATTCCTTTGGTCGATATTCTCCGGTTCACCGATTATTTCATAGACGGCAGTTGTATTGTTGCATAGCGAAATTCTGCATTCCGACGTTATGTCCGGTCGATACCATGTTTCTATGTTGGCGGTGTCCTCTACGGAGAAGGCGCCGTTTGAATCTGTTTCCGTGCCGCCGTAAGTCTTAAAACTCCCCATGAATAAAAGGCCTTCCTGCGGATAGGTCTTTTTCGTGGAGCCTTTCGCCGTTATATATTCCGGTATCAGCAAATACATAGGCGTTGTGAATGGATCCTTCGGTCTATACATCTTCATCACCTTTATAGCACAATTGTATCGTGCGTTCTTTGAAGTAGTTGCTAAGTGCTGCCGATCCCGAACCGTAGTTCCATAGATCAGCGACGCCGCGGGCAATTGCTCCCGCAGCGTATTTTGATTCAATTACCGCTTCTTTTACCCCGGCATCCGCAAGATACTGTTTAACCTCTTCAATGTAAGTCCCCAATGTAGCGTCTTGAAACTCCCCTGTAATGCCAAGGGTTAACTTTACTTTTTCAAGTAATTCCTCATCGGACATCTGACCGCCTCCATTCATCAGCCTGTAGGTGTGTTTTTCTTTTTGATGAGGTAGCATCCAGATGGATCAAGAATCTTGCCGTCCACGATGGTCAGACCTTTATTAATCCATTCATTGCTGTCTTCGTCAAAATAACGCTTCATGCCGAACTGCAAATTGGTGTTGATTGCGTAATCACTCGGCACCCAATAGATGCCTACGACCGTTCCCTGCGCTGCCGTATCAAAGTCTGCTACAACATCCGGCTCGACCAGGGTAACGGGGCGTCCGTAGAACTTGCCCCCATCATTCCCTATTGTGATATCGGTTGCTTCTTTGTAAATCGGACGATCATTTTTATCTTTCATGGTTAATAAGTTAGATTCCACGGTGGACGACGGAAATAAAAATTCTCCCTGCCCCCTCTTTGACAATGGGATCACTGCAAACAGTTTCTTTCTCCATGCTGTCCAGTCTGCGAACTCTTCCTCTGTAAACGTAATTACATTTTTTACGCGCGTGTCTTTTGTAATGCCCAACAACTGACCGGATCCGGAACCTGAAATAATTCCCTTGTCCATTTCTTCAACGTAAGCCGCTACCATGATCTTGACAATTTCCTGTTCAAACAGGTCTAAAGAAATGATTTCTGAAAGAAGAGTCTGTGCAACCCGGATTTCCCCGATGTTGTAGGAAAATTCCACAAACTCCTTGATGTCTCCGGCTTTCTGCTTTTCGGATACCGTAGTTTCCGTGATCCACTTGAAATTTGCCTTTAATTTGGAAATCGGGAACTTTACACCGCCCTTTACGTTTAGTTTACGTACCTTGGAATATATCTGACCATAGACCTTGGAAACATCCTTGATGAACTCGTTCATGATCGTAGTCGGAACAATTGCGCCAATATCTGCCGCTACCGTTGTCCCCGTATCACCGCCTGCACGCTGTAACAGCTTATCCGGGATCGCCGTGCCTCTCTGTACATAGGTTTTAAACGCCTGCCGGTATTCCGTTGATGCAAACGGGTCGGCATTGCGCTGCGTTCCCTGCTGGAAGCTGCCTACCGGTGTCAAGTTTCCGTAGGTGTCCAGAGGGTTAAAAGAACGTCCTTCACCTTCTACGGTCCCCGAACCTTCCCCCTCTCCTTCGCCTTCTCCATCATCGTCCAATTCTTCCAGCTGCTTTTCTGCCTCTGTGATTTCATCCCTGAGCACTTTCAACTGATCTCCAATTGATCTGACCTCGTTAATGTCCTCGGAAACATCGGACTTTTTCTGTAATTCTTCAATCTGGCTTCTTTTTACTTTGATTAAGTTCTGTAAATAAGTTCTAAATTTCATTCTGTTTATGCCTCCTAATATAATCTGTTTTTAAGTTTCAGCAGTTCCAGTTCATCCGCATTCACACCGTCCGGTGTCTTAGAGCGGGCGCTGTCCAGCGCCCTTGAACTGTCCAGTTCACTTTTGGCTCTTGCGTTGATTTCTGTAGCTTCATAGGCCGGGAAAGTGACCGCTGATACTTCAAGCACTTCCCCTATATCTCTAATGTGGCGCGTTGGGTGGTCTGATTCTAAGTCCTCCCACTCTTCGCCATTAATTGAGAACATAAATGACATGCCCGTAATGTCCCCTCTCTGTATTGCGCTATGGAGGTTTTTGGCATCTGAATTGTTTTCGATGTCCAAATTTAAGCGGATCCCTAAACCGTCTTTGTCGGGCATCAGCCGCATGGTTGAATTTTCGTTGTTATTACGGCTCCGCGCTAAGGGAACCATGCCAATGTTATGGTTTACTAAGAAGCGCACATCTTTTAAATTTGTTTTGTCCAGTGCGCCCCTGTGAATAATTTCATCAAAATACCCCAGGTCTGTTTTTGATTCAAATACAATCGGACGACCCTCGATCACTCCCGCTTCGTCCGGCGATGCTCTCATTTCAAAATCATAAGACCTCTGCGTATACTCATTCTTCTTCATTTCCTGTTTTCCCTCCTTGATTATTTTTTCTCTGCATCTGATATTGCGGTGCAAGGTCAACGTCTACATAGTTCAGGGACTGCATCCGCCTACCTGCCAATTCAGGCAATGGGCGCAAGCCTAATGCAGTACGCTTTTCATTTTCATAAAGCGTTCCCGAATCGCCCAGCAGCCGTATCATCTCCAATGTTTCGGACGTGGACATAAAAATAAGGTTTTTGGGATAAAACATGATTTTATTCCCATAGGACCTTTCATTATCAGTAAACAGTATCTTTGTGAACGCTTGTGAAAGAGTTATGATTATTGGCTCAAGCGTTTTTTGGTAAAACGCCTCATATTGCTCTTTTGTGTAATCCCCTGTCAAAATACAAAGCGCTACTCCGTAGTTTCGCAGAATTTTTTCATCAATAAATTTAAGCGTTGTCGCATCCACCATCTGTATTTTTCGGTTAAATGCTGTGATTTCAGCCCTTAAATCCGCAGGGAGAAACCCGGATTCAGAGGTTTGTAGCTTTTTATCAAAATCCTTGATCGCCTTTTCCATGCTGCCATCTTTGTCCAGCATAGTATTGTACTTTACGACACCATTGACTTGATAACTGGCTCTCATGGCTTTTGCAATGCCTTTTAAAAGATCATCATTAATTTGCAAGGTGCTTAGTAACGTGTCATTGTCCGGCTGCCCGAATTGGTTGCCGCCCATGTAATCATTCACGCTATAGTTTTTTCTTATATGTATCAATCGGTTATAAGGCAATGTCACATTGTAGGCATTGGCAAACCATAACTTTGTATATAACTCCCCGCTGACATCCTGTAAAAAATCAACTTGTGTTGGCTGCAACGGATACAATCCAGTGTAAATAACTTTTTCTTTTCCTGTTTCCTCATCCTTCCAAACGTAATAAGTCGGATATATAAAAACATTGTAATTAAAAAACAGCAGCCATGTTATCTTTTCAAGAAAATCCGATGTTGTCATAAATGGTGTGGGATTTTGCAGCGCTCTTTGTAATGAGCCATTTACCGGCGTCACATCCATGCCGCTTTCTCTTACGTGAGTAGGATTCAGTTTCTTTATCTCCTGCACGATACATGAAATAGCCTGCTGCACCACGTCAGAAGCATATATATCCGTCCCGAATTGGGAAAATATCGGCGTATGACCTACCAGGGATTCCGCCAGTCCCGTGCTTTTCTTTTTCTTACCCCAAAACTTAACAAGGTTATCCATGAACCCCATGTCAATCACCTCCGATCATGGTTTTAAAGTCGCTCCGGCATCGCCGGAACACTTCGTATAAAATAATAAGTGTTACCGCCCCATCAATACGTTTTGCGTTGTATTCTTTCACACAAAGGCACTGCCCGTATGGATCTACTTTTATGCTTGCATTGCCAAGACACCATTTATCAATATCATTTTCATTATAATTAATCAGCCTGTGCTTTAAATCTGCTTCTACAAGCTTCATGGCATTACTTAACGTCTGTGCGTTTTGTAGAATCATAATCATATCGTCATTTTCACGGGTCCAACCGTAAAAGCCCATCCGGGACAAAAATTCTTTCGCAAACCGCTGGTCATAACCGCATTTATACAGCCTTATGCTGTGCTCATCGTACAGAGAGTAAAACCAGTCCGCTACAAGGGATAAATCAATGTCGTTTCCTTCACAGATGGTCAGCAGTCCTTCTTTCGCCCATTCTTCATATTTTGCACCGGCCTCTTTATCATCTGAACTTGTCAATTTTGATTCCGGTATCCAGTAGTGAGTGTGGATGTATTTCTTTTTATCGTTCGGTTTCATGAGTAACGCTTTCGCATTGGTCATGTCCGTTGTTTCAGACAGGTCAACCGCACCCAGACATATGCTGTTCTTGAAATCTTTTAAATCGTATTTACTCACATACTCATAATCCTCCGTCATTAGCCACGCCTGCGCACTGTCCTGCTTGATATTAAAATCTTTGGACAAAGTAAAAACACGGTCGCCTTTCGATTCCCGCGCCGTGTCAACCTGCTCTTCTAAATAATCCCACTTTTTTACTATGCCAAGCGTAGGATTCGACTTCATCCACAATTTATTGCATCTGTCCCCGTTCCATACTTCCTGTTCGCTATCCTGCGTGTACAGCCAGGGTAAAAATCTCGTGCTTGCTTTGTCCTCCGCTTCTCCTGATATAATTTTTCGCGCCTTTTTTAACTCGCCATCCAGGTACCCATCCTTGACAAACCCCTCTGTCGTAATATTAATAAATAGCGGTTCGTCTTTCAATGACTGCGATTGCTCAATGGATTTTGCAATTACATTGTCCTTCATTTCGTGTGTTTCGTCTATGATGGCAAAGTCAATGTTGCGTCCTTCTTTGTTTCTCGTCCGATCAGAAAGTTTAAATATTTTTGTGTTTGTTGTTTTATTTAAAATAAAGCGCTGATTCCGTTTTGTATCCAAGCTGTCCGGGTCGATCAATATGCGCATGGTGTCTATGGCGTCATAGGTGATACTGGCCTGGTTATCATCGTTGGACGAACAAACCAAATCCGCACCTTCATTACCTGTTATAAACTCCGACAGTCCCAAAGCTGAACATGTCTCTGACTTTGTATTTTTTCGAGCAATCAGCAGCAACACCTTTTTAAAGCGTGCAAATGTAGTCTCCGACATTTTGAAACTGTAAATTGCTTCAATTAATGCTTTCTGCCACAGCATTAAAACCATTGGCTTTCCGTAGAATGGTGATTTTGTCAGCTTGATGCAGTTTTCCATGAAGTCCATACGCAGCAAAGCGTCATTGGTGTCATAATAATACGCATCATTCAGGAAATCTTCTTTCAGGTTTTCTAATTCTTGCCATAACTCCTGCCCTATGATGATTTCCCCAGTTTCAGTCCTTGCCCGATACTCTAGCAGAAAAGAATTGTCCGGAGTCCAGATTTTACGCTCCCGGATTAGCATATTTACACACCTTGCATTCAGGACAAGTTGAGCATACACATTGGATCAATGACGGCGAGCGTATGCCAAAAACATAATATCTCATCTTTGGTTTAAAATTCAGGAGACATTCTTTACTCAACATTTCATTTAATATGCTGATTCACCCACTTTCTTAACGGAGATTCTTCCTGATTCTCATTGTTTTTGTCGTACCTTTGCAGAACCTTTAATATATTCGTGTACTGCTGCAACAGCTCTTTGTATTGTTTCGCTGCCGGAGTTGCCCGCTGCTTTCCCGGGTTGTTTTTATTAACCTGTATGAAGGGTAAAGTTTTTAAATAAGTTAATTTTTCTTCCAAAAAAATAAATTCATCAATGACCGGTTCTAATAAGCCTTTATTTTCTTCATTGCACAGGTATTCTTTTAATTTTGCTTCTCTGTCCATTGATCCATATTCCTCTGTTGAAATTACTTTTTCACTTATAAAGGCGCCCCTGCTGATACTGCATAATATACTTTTTCCATTTTCTTTTACCTTCCTTATTTATTTTTCGATATCGCAAGCCCCTAAATATAAGATATATAAACCTTGCTGTTTGTCGGGGGCGTGTACGCACCGGTTCCGACATTTCGGATGCATATGGTAGTGGCGCCGCTGAACCCAGAGTACATCAAGGGGTGGTTGGCGCCGTTGCAATATATGTTGACATTAATAATATCGCCACCGTTGGGTAGTGACGTTGCAATAGTTATACCGCCGCCCACCGCAATAGATGACACCGGGATTGCATATTGCACAATATTTATCTTGCTTGCCTCAAGCGTTGCCACACTTGTTTCAAGATCATCTACCTGGCTTTGCACCAGATCGCCGACCACTCTCCAATACGTGCCGTCATATATCAAGGTTACTAACGCATTAGTCTGTACATACCCCGCAGGCAAAACCGCTCCTTTGTAGTAGATGCTTTTTGCTCCTGTACTCGTTACGTTTAGCGTTGCGCCGCTTACGGTTATGCAATAAGTAAATCTCACGGTTATGCGTGCGCCGGTGGCAAGCGTAAATCCCGTTATGCTCACCGTCTTTGCGACTGTAGCCGATACCGTACTACAAGTTCCGTAATGGGTTCTGTCCACAGAGCCGTCTATAGTTATCCCCTCTATCGTTCTGGCCGTCTGCCATTTTGTCGCAGTACCCGCATTTCCCGTTATATTCGTCGGCGTGACTGCATTATTGGCTACGTAATCTTTTATTTTTGTCCATAGCCTGCTCAACCCGTTATTATCTATGTATCCCATGGGTGCCTCCTATACGCATATTGCGTCGATTTCAGCATTTGTCATGGACGTGATTGTAAAAATTTCCCCCAGCGGATCCCACTTGGTTCCATCCCACGCAACATTCATGCCTGCGCCGCCGTAGGCGGATGCGCTTTCAATGTTGTAGACATCGCCGGCTTTCTGCCCACTTGTTGGCAAACTGGATGCGGTTGAAACAGATCCTTTGTATTTATACATCCCCACAATGTCTTCTTTTTTAGCGTATGTGTTTCCCACATTAGTTTCGACGGTTGCCATTGCGCTAGCTACGTAAGTCGCAATTGCCTGACCACTTACAACGCCTCCGAAAGACGACGTATTAAGCTCATCAGGGACAGCGTACCATTGCGCCGCTCCGGGAGTCCCTCCCCAGCTAAGTATGCTCTTTGCCGTGCCTCCGGCCGGTATATGATTACTTCCTGTCCCGCTTGGATGCACGTATTTATTTGCACCCTCCTCTACCCCGTCCAGTTTGGTCTTATCCGCTGAAGGCATTAGGCCGTTTGCCGATTGCGTGGCGACGCCGTATGTCGTATCCTGCGCCGGAATGCCAAGGCCTGTGATATCTGCTTTTGCAACAGCAGTTGTCGCGCTTACATGACCGGTGCTATCTACCGTTGTTTTATACAGGCCGCTTGCTTTTGCAGTATAACTCGGATGCGTATATTTGTTTGCTGTTACCGTGCTTGTGATGAGCGCTTTTACCTTAGCCCATAAAACCGCCAACCCTGTTTCGTCTATAAATTTTGCCATTTCGTATCCTCCTAAATTAAAATATTATTAATTTCCGTTACAGATAAACTTTCCAAACTCCCGGTTGGATTATCCAAGGTCCCATCCGGCTCTACGTCTAACCCCTCACCTATTCTTACGACGCCCAGACTATGCTTGGTCGCAACCGGAACGCCCGTGGTATTTTTAACAGAGCATCGTAATATGTAGCCTCTTTCGGATTGTTGCCGAATAAACAAATTACCATCTTCCGTTATGCTTTGATTCAAAAAATAAACCGTTGTCACACGGTCTATGCCGCCGATGGCAATTTCAAATTCGGGTGTGTTGAAAATCAAAGCTTCCGGTATCCTGAACTTGAATGACCCGTTATTCTTTTCGTAATCAACAATTTTGCTATATCCATCGGCCAATAAATTAAATATTGGTGAGTTGTATAACTGTGACCTCGCTTCGATGAAAAGTCGATTCGTATTGTCTGCCAGCTTTTCCAGGCATATGATGGCGCACTCTGCGTCAAGGTCAATTACTAACGTGTTTTTCAAGTTTTCACCCCTTTGCTTTGATTTTTAAATCTGAAAATCTCATTTTTTCACTTTCTATGAGAAATGTGACCTCCCTGACAGTCCCCCTGTAGACAAAAAATATTTTACCCCGGGGGGAGTGGCGCATACTTTCTCCACCAATCTTTTATATATTTTTCCCATTCTTTTATGTCTCTGCCATCGTTGCTTTCCTCCAATCTTTTTAAGCATTCTTCCTCGGATGTATCCATGAATACTTCTCTTGCTCCTAACCTGTCACATAGCCTCTCCCTTTCTCCGCTCAACGGATAACCGCCAACGACATAAGCGTTTGACCATTTACCACGCCTGTATTGCACCTGTTCTAACAGGCAATCCCTTACACCAAATACATTTGAGTTCAGCCTTGCAGGCTTCACATATCGCTCACATCCGCTTACGCATTGCCATATGTTGTCTATGTCAACAATCAAGTCCCCATCCTGCCGGATGCTATCCACCCATGTGGTCTTACCGGATAATGGCGCACCGTATACAAGATATACTTGACGTATTATCCTTCCAAGCTTATTGTGTATTTTGTTATGGCAGGAATGATGTACCAGCATAATGTTGTCAGGATTCAAGCTTATGGCAGCATCATTGACATTGGCTTCCGTCAGGTGTTCTATGTGGTGACCAATGCAATCATAAGCACGGGCAATAGGCCTGCCGCAATGGCTACAGATAATCTCACCATACTCATTGACCCTTTCAGCCCGAAGCACCCGCATGAGTCCTTCCCATTGTTTTGATCGGTAGAAGTTTTGCAGCGTATACATACACCCTCCTTACCAGCTATTGTTTTCAATGTCTTGCTTTATCTTTTCTGTATGTGCTTTGATCTGCTCAATCTTTGCCTTCTGTTCTTCCGTGGCTAATCCCATATGCTCAGACAGCCACTGCATGGCTTTAAGTTTATCCTGCAGCTTAATACTTATTCCATACTTCCCGTTCTTTATTTCACTGATAAGCGTGCCATCAATACATTCTTTGGTGCGTAGTTTAAAACCGTATTCGTCTATGTCAACGAAATCACTTATATCTGCTCTTGCTATATCTAAATACCATCGAAACAAATCCTTAATATCCAAATCAATTTCCGACCTGTATTCTTGGAGCAACCTGTTAATTTCTTTTTTAACAGCCACGTTTTTCCACATTTCATAACTATGGGACTGGGCGTTTTCCAAGCTGCACTGATATGCTTTTTGATAAGCTTTTGTTTTATTCCTGTATTTCACATAATACAAACAAAAAAGCCATTGCTTATCTGTGAGTTGAGGGTTATCTTTTTCCGCATCTGCTACAGCTTTTTCTTCGTGCGCACCCTTTTTGTTTTGTGTGCATACTTTTTTAGTTTTTGTATGCGTACCTTTTCTATTCCATTTATGCCGTGTCTTCCATGATTTAACGGTATTTTCAGCTACACCATACTTGGATGCAATATCCTTATATTTCATACCATTCATGTAGTCGGCTTCGGCTAATTCATAATTTGGCGCCCTTGGCTCACTCAATATCACCACCTCTTAATCTGCTGTTTTATATATCGGATATCAAGGGAGTGAAAGGAGGAAAACTCCCCTGAATAGAAAATGTCTCTTCAAAGCTACTTAATCCTCTCTGCATAATAAAAGCACCCGACTGGACGCTAAAATAATTTAAAAATATTCGATTTTCTTCTTGACTTACACGTTGTAACGTGGTATAATATAACTATCTTAAAGGAAAGGAGGAAACCGATGGGAAAGAAAAAGAAGAAGCGAAAACACAGAGAGCGCCTTATCAACTTAATACTTAAAGCAGTAGCCGTCACTACCGCTTTAATCGCCGCAACAGCGGAGTTGATAAAAGCGCTCAAGTAGGAAGTGGGGAGAGGAATCTCCCCTACCTCTTCTTTTATTTTACCACATCGGTGTATAATTTAAAATGAAAAAAATAAAATTTTATGATTTATTTTTTGTCTTTGCTATTGTTTATGCATTTATCACTGATTGGTCCGTTACCAGTTGTATATTCGTTATATGCTCATCCGTGATATTGCTTGCGGATGTGCTGCCAAAAATATGGAGGTATCTGCATGAAACTAAAACAAACAAGAAATAGCAAAGGGTTGTCTATCAGGGCGCTCTCTGAACTGTCAGGGGTTCCACAGCGCACCATTGAGGATATTGAACGTTTTAATCGGTGCAAGGTGGAAACTGCCATTAAACTGGCGGATGCCCTTGACGTCACGCTTGATGAACTATGTCGGGATTAGGTGGTCTTATGACTGCCTAATCTTTTTATTTCCGCAACTCCCCTGAATAGGATAAAGCACCTACATTTCTGTAAGTGCTTTATTTATATTTTTACATGCTATCATAATAGCATAAGCAAACCGAACATATCGAACAACTTTATTTTTTTTTAAAAAATCTATTATATTGCATCCTTACGCCATCCTCCGAATTATCGCCGCCCAATTCCATAGCCACGCTTCGCCAAGACATACACGATACATTCCTGTAGAATATAATCTGCCTCACAATACTGTCTGGCACAGAGTCTATGTATTCTATTATCTTCCTCCGCTGCACCTGGATTTCCGCCAGCTTGCCCCTTATAATATCTTCTACCTCTCTCATTTCCGTGGCAAGATCGCCTGTCCTATCGCTTGTGCCGCCCGCAAACGGCATGCCTGTAATTTCCTGCCCCTTGACGAAGGATTGGCATTGCAGGCGTGTCAGTTCTTTCTGCCACATTCGAACCTCTTTGTTGAGATAGTATATCTGCTTTAAATCTTCTCTGTCCACCGGTATCACCCCTTCCCCGGTTTCCGCAGCAACCTCTTTACCTCCCAGTGGCTAAAACATTCCTTGATTCCTGCTGCCGATTCGAATAATATAAAGTGCCGGTAAAATTCAAGTACCCTCATCCGGACCGGTCTGACAGTTGCCGGTTCGCGCTCTCTCTTTATCCGTATGCATAAGGTTACAAGGTCACCAATTCTTATTCTTTTATTATTGTTGCGCATTATCCTCCTCCATCCCCGGCGCAACCGACTCTAATTCCAATTCAATCGCTTTCACGATCGGCGTCATGAGTTTCATTCTTGCGCCTCCTTTTATCCCTTGCTCAATTCCTTTCGCCATCGCCTCAGCTATTGCGTTTGTAATGTACATACCACAAAATGAAGGACTATTCACTTTAGACTTCGGATTCCACTTTATTACATTTAATTTAAATTTTTCGAATCCGTTTAATTCGCCCATCTCAAACCATAATTCAGCTTTTTTATATGATAGGTCCGACTTGATTTCTTCAACTTCCTTTTTGGCAGATTCGGGACTATATTTCTTTATTGCATATTCGAAATTTTTAATTGCTCCACATCGTATGACCTTTTCATAGCAATTCATAAAATGTTCTTTTGAATTAAAATTATATTCACAGAAAATATCGTAAATCTGTGGCGGCCATCCTATAGGTTCACTGGATGTTATTTCCGACATCATTTTGTGTATATAAATAATTTTTTGCTCTGCATCTGATAGTATATAGGCATTTTCTGTATACATATCTACAATGCCATCAGCATAATCCCGCCAGCATTTTAAATTCTTTTCCAGAGCTTCTATGTCCCTTTCGAGGAATATAATTTTTTCATACTTAGTTAATTGCATCTTATTATCTCCTTTATTTCTATTATCCATTTGCATCCTCCTTCTCCTACTGCGCTACCGCAAATAACTCCGTGTGTTCTGTGTCCTTCGGGAATTTAAGTTTTTCCCCGCCTATGAGAGAAACTTTTACCCTTTCTTTTGTGTAGGTAACTTTTTTTACTATAATCCATTCTTCTACTTTCGTTGGCCATGCAGAGCCTACTGTATATTTCAATAATACCGGTAGCCCTATATGCTTTCTTAAATCATCAACTTTTATCTCCATTATCGCCCTCCGGTTTCTCAAGAATGTACTCCAAATCATTACCTATAGCATTACACATCACTACCCGGTACCCATCTTTTAAGCAGTCATTTAAACGACCAAATGCGGAGGGCTCGTATAAATATGTGCTCTGTGTGGGCCTTGTTCTTACTGCCACTTGTTTCATTTTTCCACCTCCACTTTTTATGTTGTCGGGCATACTAGCCATTGCCAGTGCCTCCATTCTTTTTTTGTCACATTTTCCTTTATATGGACACTGCGCGCATTTCTCTGCCATTCTGCTTGATCCCATTGTTATCACCTGCCTTACCTGCTGCAAGTATCGTAACGCACAATCCTCACATCGCCCTGTACAATGGCATCCATCATAATCATAACCAAGCTTGTCACACGGAACTTCTACTTCTGCGATTAAGTGTGCCAGCTTCTCCGGCGTCATGTTCTCTATCAGGTTTTCAAAATTAGTCATTATCGTCCTCCTTATGCATGTTCCTCATATATTCAATTTGTAGCCTACGTGTTTCCTTGTGTCCACAGGCGGTACACAACCCTTCGTATGAGCCGCACGAAGAACGGTAATCTTCCACCGGCACATCTTCTTTTCCGCAGTGCTTGCACGTGCCGTAATTGGCTTCATATGTGCAGTAGTTAACGGTAATGTTTCTTGTGGCATAAAAATGTTTTCCGCAGTCGGGGCATGCGAGCAGCCCTAAATCTTCATTGTCTGATTCAACCTCCCCGCTGCACTCGTTTTCTTGCCCGCAATACGGGCATACAATATTGTCTGTGTACTCATGGTCTATGCTCATTATTCGCCATCCTTTCGCTCTTGTGATTCCGCCAACAGTTTATTCACTTCCTCACACTTTTCTAAATAGAGTTTATCCATTTCCATTATCTGTTCTGGATTCAATCCGGTATCCTCGTATTCCGCTAATTTCTCCACGGCTTTGTTATACGCTTTTACATCGCCCCTGACTGACATCCATCCGGCTATTAATTGCCAGCCAAGTTTTCCTTTTTCTGTTAATCTGTTCATATTATTCCTCCCTCGGATATAATTCCTTTTCAATTTTATCTCTCTTTTTATCTAATCGTCTCCATTCATCATTAAGCTTCATACTCTGTGATAGATAATCAATGTTGCTAATTTGCTTATTTTTATACCTTGTATATAAGTCACTGCATGCTTTTAAATTTTTATTAATAAGCATACCAACATCATCAAACCGCTTCTCAAGGATACATTCTTTGATTGACGGATATGACGGAAGAAAAAACTCTATACGGGATATGTAACAGATGAGTTCTTCTTTTGTAAATTGCTGCAATTCTGATTTAGTCATCATTCCTTATCCTCCTTCGGCGGCTCCGGTAACGGCATCCAATGTGTGATTAATTCTTGCCTTGCAAATGGAATCATATAAGATGTCACCCATTCGCATCCCCGGCGCCATCCAAAATTTATTTGTTTATCGTTTACTCCTTGTGCAACAAGAACTTTATTGCTTATGAATCCAAATCCATCTGTCATTTCCGGCAGCCTATCCTTTACGCTGATCCAGCCTTCCGCTTGTTCACGCTCCGTTAATCCTTGTAGGACTTGGATTGCTATATCTATCGCTATAGCCTCCATGCTAGGCTTCCATGCATTTCCTTGACGTGGCATTTTTAGCCTACGTTTTGTATATTCAAGATTTTTAATTGCTTCCTGCTTGGTCATATCTGCTTATCCTCCATCCTTACCCCTATTTTATAATCAGGGTAATATGTTGCTGTATCAGTCTGTTCTTTGCACCATTTGTCTAAAATTTCTTGTAGTCCTTTTATGTCACAGTATTCATAAGCATCTTCATGAAGTTCATCGCATGCACTTTCGGCTATGCTATCTGCATCTAAGGATATTTTTATTTCTTTTGTGCCATATATCCTTAACTTTGATGGATTTATTTCGTATTCCTCGCAATCTTCAATTGCTGTTTCAAGATCGTCTTTGTCATAAATGTATCTGTCTAGGTTGCCTATATATAAACAATTAAATTTTTCAAATGCCTCTTTTTCTGTGATTTTTTCTGACTTATCCCATTTTTCAAGGTCTTTTTTCTCCCATTCGGCATGGCGTTTCCTTGTGTGATATCCACAAGCACATTCATATATTTGCTTGTTCAACAAAGAGCCACATTCTGGGCATTTGCGAAGTATGCCATTATAGCAATGTCTACAGAAAGTTAGGCTTTGACGTTTGTAGGGGAAATATATTCCTATGTGTGTTGTATCTCCGCGGATTCCATATACATTGTCCGCTATTTCAAGCCCCGTGCCGCGGCAATGTTCGCAGATAACCTCGTTTTCCTTTAAGTCCTTTCGGAGTTCAAAAGTCATTTTGACCATTCTTGTTTCTTCTTTGATTTTTGGTATTACTGATTTTTGTTTCATTTCTGTTTATCCTCCTTCGGTTTCCAACGCCTGCACCTTCTACACTCTCCTTTAGTTACCGCCAGCACGCCCTTAACGATATGTGCCCTCGGGCATCCCGGCGTTGTGTGTACTGCTATCTCCCCTGCACTTTGTGCGTGTAGGCATGTGTTATATTTTTCCTTCATGCATCCTCCTTATTCAATCCAATATCCCAGATCGCCATTTCGTGGTTATTCCCGGCTATTGCCTCGACTTCCTCATCTTCCATAACCGCTGCTTTGTCCTCTGCTTCTTCTTTACTCTCTGCCTCTATCTCTATAGTCACAAACTTTGCAAATTTTACTTTATATTTCATGCGTCCTCCTATCTGTCCTGCTGCCCTAATTCATTTGTCTTTACGCAAATTTCATTTGCCCGGTCATTTCCTGTTGCAATCTTTGAATTGTCCATATTAACTGCCGTTCTCCTATCTTCAAGTACGGGGTATTGACTTCGACTAATACCCTTGCCATAACCGGTACCACGCTGTTTCCGATTCTGGCTACTCGTTTGCTGATCGGATAATAGTTTCCTTTGTAGTCTCTATCTATTGCGTAATCTTCAGGAAAGCCCTGTCCTAATTTTAATTCCTCTGCTGTCAGCATTCGAAGGAAGATATCTACCATCACATAATCGACGCCGCATACCGTTACTAAGGCGAAACGGTCCTTTGTTACGATTGTATGTAGTGGACTATCCAGAGACTGGCCTGTACCGCATCCGTAATATTCCATAACGAAAGATGCTACCCAGTTGCATTTCTGTCTCATTTCTTCCGGAATCTGCTTTGAAACATCCTTTTCATACATAACAATGCTTATTTGTCCAAAATGTCCCGGTGATGTTGTTATAGTGTGTATTGGCTCTGTTACCATCTGTCCAGTACCGGTTTTGTAAAATTTAGTGAGAAAACCGGATGCAAGTGCATATCTTGGAGATGTATCAATTGTCATTATTGGGTTATTAACTCCCTGTCCTCTTACTTCACTATTTCCAGTTTCGGAGTGGTATTGAATCAGGAACGGTGTAATCACGCCAAAACCGTGCTTTTGAGTGATCGTTGGTAATGGTTCGTTAATAGATTGACCTCTAAATCTTTCGCCACTGTGATTAACTTGTATCATAAATGGTTCTGGATTATTTAGTACGAATTTATCTATTCCCCGCGCAATCCGGTTCATGGTGTTTTGGGCCAGCGGTTTTTTTCTGCCAAAGATAGATTTTCCTAAATCCGAAAAATCAAGATAAGTTGATATTGGTATCCACTTTTCTAATCCATCATTGCCAGTTTTGCTATGCGTCTGCTCTGGCCATATTATTTCTCTGCCATCAGATCTGAAGACTGCATACCATCTTTTTCTTGTGGTGGGTGCTCCGTAGTCAGCTGCTATCAACTCCTTACTATCGAAGTCGAAACCAAGTTTCTTCATAGCGCTTATGAATTTGTTATAATCCTCTCCCTTTCTTTCAGGTATTGGATTACCGTTTTCGTTTAGCGGTCCCCATTGTTGAATTTCCTCTACATTCTCCATGATCAGGCATTCCGGCAGCCTGCCGGTAATTATTAATATCTGCCGACACAGCCTGTATATTGCCCACGGAAGTATTCTCAATCCTTTTTTGCGTGGCTTCCCGCCTTTTGCTTTGCTGTGACTGGTACAGTCTGGACTTCCCCACATTAGTTTTACTATATCTTCTGATTTTAGATATTTTTGTAAGTCTACTTTGAAAATATCTTCCGTCAGATGCAGTGTATCCGGATGGTTTGTTTTGTGCATCAGGATAGCATCCGGATCATGATTTATCGCTATGTCTACCTGTCGGCCTAATGCCATTTCTAACCCCACACTGGCGCCGCCTCCACCGGCAAAGCAATCAATTATATATTCTTTCATGGCATCACCTCCGGGTAATCGAACATAGACAACTGCCGCTCGTCCCAATCAATATACACATCTTCCCACTTCACACCAATGTAGTCCAATACCCTGCCCCATCCGTATGCTTCACCTGTCTCCGGGTTGGCAATACATTTGTACATCCAGAACTCCCAGGCTCTTTCATTCTCTTCTCTCAATCTGTCGAATCGATGTGGGCGTTTCTCGATGTGTATACCAAAACCGCAAATATCACATCCGGTTCTCTGTGCGCGAGTTGTATATAAGGTTCCATCTTTCTTTCTGGCTATTTCCCCGTAAGCTTCCGGAATCGGTACTTTTAAATCTAGTGCTAGCTGTAAGATATCCTGCCGCATAAACGGCGCGAAGGGCGCTGATCTGGTTACTTCTTTTCCGTAATAGTTGCACCCATTTTTCATTAGGGCAAATTCTCTCTGTCCCCCCTCACTGGCCATTAACCCAAGATAGGGGAAACTATTATGTTCTTTTGCCCAATCATCGCATGGGTCCTCTTTCATGTATTTGCAGCATTCCGAAGAGACTTTAAAGGGAGCATTCCCGCAAACCAAGTCCGGTCTGTGTTCCTGATAATGGCCGGCGAAGAGTTTTAACCATTTATCCGGGAGTTTAATTTTATTTGAATGTTGGAATTTGCCTTGCTCTCCCATGTCGCCGGTCATGATCGCATGAATAAATGTCTGCTTTTCACTATCCGGAGTCTGCAAAAGATTAATTTTCTTAGCTTTCGCTTTGCTTATTACCGGAAAGCCTAAATCATTTAGAACCTGATGCTTATACTTGTATGGTTTTATGCTTTGTACGCCTATCTGCTTATGTATCTTTCGGATACTGCTATGCTCTATGGACGTAACCCCGATAGCTGGTATGTCTAGCCCAATTGAACGCATGAACAGCAAAAGTGTGATGCTGTCTAATCCTCCGACCGAAACATGGACATTCAAGCCTCGCTCATTCACAATTTCGTCATAGAATTCTTTTATTCTTAGTTCTGCCCGTTTTACTTTTACTTCGTAGGGCAAGTTTTGCATCGAAACAAATTTCTTTATATAGTCTTTGTCGCTCATTTTTTTAAAGGTTCCGCTATAGCTTTCCCGGCCGGGGAACGGCTCCTTTCCACTAATTTTATTTGTCTGTTTCCCATCTGCAAGGAAGGTAATATTGTAATTTACAGTCTCTGCCTTTGATTGCGAGCCGACAGTCTTCGCAGCAGGGTTGTGCTTTGCAATATTCTTTTATTGCTTTCATGCCTTCTGCGATTTTGTCGTTATCACCTTCGGATTCCGGTTTTTCTGCCTGTGCCCGCTCCACCTTCTCAAGCGTAACCTCCGTTGTCTTTTTAATTACCCTTGAACCTCCGCAGTCCGGGCATGTAACCTCTTTAAATCCGCACAATCCTACTGGCTTTATATCTATTCCACTTCCTCCGCATGTTTCGCAAATAATGTATTTTACTTCGTTCTCCCTATATATCACTGTCATTTTAAATTCTCCTTTCCCAATCAAATAAATATCGCATTTCCTGATTTATGAAAAACAAATTCATTGTCAAGCATCTGCTTCCACTCTTCTTTTGCTGCTTTAATATTTGCAAAAATGGTAGCGTTTTCCTCGCACCATTCGCATAATGCATCCAAGGTTTCAAACACGGGGCTTGCGGGACTTCCTTCCGTTGTGGTTTCCCACAATTGATAGCCTTCTCCTGCCGGTGGCTCAATCGTGGGGTGGATATTAAAATGTTTATGGAAATCCGGGCAATCACCATTTTCTTGCTTGGGAACACCAATTATTTTCGCAAATACCTTACATTCCCCACATCCCGATGAATATTCACTATGGCAAAAAGATGGTATACAATAATACCCATACCAAACCTCGTTAAGTGGATAATCAAAATCCATCGGCACTCTCTTCAACGTTCTGCCCATCTACGCACTCCTCCTTTTCTATTTCCTTAAACAGCGAACAATATTTTGGCAATCTATCCTTGCAGCTTCCGCCGTTCGTAATATGCCTTTCGCATTTACGGTGATCTGTTTTTACTGTTTCGGCGGGTGCTTCGCAGTCTTTGTTGATTCTGTTAAGTTGCCGATTAAGTTTAAAATCTATATCTTTTTCAATCTCTTTCCCGCACCCTAGAAGATGCAACATTTGATTAGCCATAATAAGTACATCCGCCAGTTCAGAGATTAGCCGTTTTCTCCATTTTTTCTTTTGCTTCTTGTTTTTCCGGTTTCGCCATAATTTGTTGATTGCCACCGTACATTCCGCCATCTCTTCGATCAGTTGTCGGCTCTGCGGTCCATATCCGTATGTATCTGCTATTAGTTTTATTTTTTCTAATCTGGTCATGTTATTCCTCCTATCATGCGCTTTTGTTGGTTCCATAGCGTTTATGCAGTGCGTCCCATTCAATTAATAGATTTCCCGGAATTTTGCCGTACCGATCGTTTAAATCATCCCATTCATCTATCCACTTTTTCGGCATTTGCGGCATGTAGATAGATTGTTTCTTGCTTTTTCCTGCTGCATCCCGGGTTTTTCTAATTGTTTCCTCGCATATGTTCATTTCCCTTGCTATTTTCGCAACAGGTATGCCAAGTTGCAGCATTTCTATTATTTTCACTTTTTCTTCCTGGTTTAATTGTTTCCCCTTCATTTTGTCGCTCCTTTACTTGAAATTTAATTTGTGCTGTCCCAGCAGATTCAAGACCTGCTGCCACTCTTCCTTATTCGCTAACGGTTCCCCTTTGGCGTTTGTCCAGTCGTGTTTTTTCCATTTTTCCACCCATCCAAGCTTTAGAGACGTTACTATCTGCACCTGCATGGTATCCAGCGTTATTTCACATCCGGGCTTTAGTATCTTTAGAGCCTCTGCAATTGCGGCAAGTTCTAATTTTTGCAGAGATTCCTTTTCTTTCTTTTCTGCGGTTACTTCACGGACGTGCGATTTTCCTAATTTGTCCGAGTAGCTTATTTTGGCTATCCCGCCGCAGGACATGGCCATACTTTTTATCATTACTTTAAATTTCGTCTCTGATTTGATCTGCATATTGCTTATCCTCTAAGTTGATTTGCATTTCCTGTTTCTTAACTTCTGCGTCCTGCTGCTCCATGAATACAATCCTGCCGATATCCTTTCTCCGATATTTGTAAGGCTTTAATAATTGACTGTACTTCACTTTAATGCCGGTATCCGAAAATTCCATTATGGATCCTTCCCAAATTTCATACCCCTCTGATGTTCTGAAAATTCCATATGCTTTTTTCATATGCCCTCCTTAATCAAGATAATTCTTCCCAATATGACTCACCCACTCTTCATGGGTGTGGTTCTGCTCATATGCTCTCTGGGCTGCTGCTTTTAATATCTCCGACATTTTTTTATTGTTATGTACCGCTTCCGGTCCGTATTTATGATGGCGGTCTATGCAGACGTTTACTTTGAGTCCCAGTTCTTCGCTTTTTGCCCTGTTGGCAGTTCCGAAGCATATGTGGTGTTCGTGTACTCTTTTTATGCTATGATCGTCATACAAGAGCATACAGAGATAACAGCGTTTATCCCCTTTGTCCTTCAGGATGCTCTTTGCATGCTTTTTTCTTTTTTTCTTTGTTTTCTGTTTTGGAAACATTAGTCCGGACATTGTTTCCCTTTCCGAGCGCATTGCTGCGCCCTTGTGATGGCTTATAATAGTGACATTCGTGATATACCTGATCTGCCTGGCGGCAGGAGGTGCCAGTAATTACTAGGGCTGTGCGATGTTGATGTTGAATAATTCCAAGAATAATTCTTTTCTCTTTTCGCCTATTCCTTTCAACTCACTCAGCGTCTGTTCAATTGCGTCCATGTATCGTTTTTGAACCTCTTCAATCCCCGGAGTATCAGTATTTACTAATACTTCCTTTAAAAACTCCTCCAATTGTCTGCGGTTCATATTTTTGATACTGCTCATTTCTTCTCTGGTTATGATTACTTTGTCTTTTTCTATCCTCATTCTTTTTGAATCTCCTTTATCCGTCTGAGGGTGTAATATTGATATTTGTATCCGGTTACTTCCGATATGCCGCTTCTCCATGACTCTACATAGTATCCCTTGGGTGGTCTTGGTACATCAATCCATCGGCTCGCCTGTATGATCTCCACTTTCGGTTCTGGGTCTACGAGGTTCCTGCTGCATGACCATCTTAGCCTGTTCGGGTTATTTTTCTCTTTAAACGTCTTGTTTGTTTCTTTTATCAGGTAGGCGGCCAGCTTTTCGTATTGACCGGTGTCGTCAAATAAGGAGAAGTATGCGTTGCCCTGCTGCCAGAACTTTCTTATCAGTTTCCCAGTGTCGCCTTTGTCGTTTATGATCAGGTGGTGATGGATTGCTTTGTTTTTGTATTCCGTTACTTTTATGTATTTCAGTTCCGCACCGGCTTTTTTATATTCTTTTCGTAATTTATTCAGCAGTTTATTTAGGAGTCCTGCTGCCTCCTGCTGCGTTGGTCTTTCATCTTTCCTGTATGTCAAGGTTGCGTGCAGGTCCCCGAACTTAAAATTATAGTTCAGCTTTCTCCTTAGTTTCGCCTGGGCTTTCCGTTCGTTTACTTTTTTTACATCCTCCGGTGTTGGTTTTTTCTTTTCTGCGTGGGGGATGCGTTTTCCATATCTGCCGGAAAAGACCTTTTCCACTTCTATTACATCTCCACAGTCGTATGTCTTTTTTGTGTATGGCATTTGTACCTCCTTGCAGGCTATGTATAATACCTTTATCAAGTTAGAAAAAGGCGTTAAAAGCCTTGATTTTACTTGACTTTTCGCCGCCTAAGTAGTACAATAATTATAGGTGTTTTTAGGTGGCGAAAGTCATTCGCTGTTACATATTTGGTAGGTATGTAACAGCTATTTTTTTTGATCATTTGCCGGATGGCTTATGACTGTCTGTCCGCATTTTGGACAGGTTGTTTTTTCACCGATGCTCCATGCACCGTATCCGCAATTGCAATTTATTATGTGAAATGGGCTGGCTATCTTAATACCGGTTCCCGGGTAACATTCTTTATTCATCCCATAAGCCTTGTTTTTCAAGGACCATCTGCATTGTTTTTCCGATTATGTAACTTCCTGTATTTTGCTGTTCTTCGATGGCGATACTTTTTAATTCTTGTATTGTCTTTGCGTCTATGAGACGCGTTTCGTTTTTCGGTGCTTGATTAGCGTTATCTGCTGCGGAGTTGTTTTCTTTTGTTCTAATCGTTGCGTACGGAGTCTCTGCAAGCATTCCGACTTCATGTATTCCATCCTCCCGAGAATGGCAATTGTAAATAACTTCTTCGCCCGGGTCGCCATCGTGGTAAGTAAAGTAAGTGCAAGTTTCTGTCGTAGTAATATACATGCGGTCCATTCCGTATTTCTTCCTGATTTCATTTGCACGGTCAGCGACCGGTGCCATTTCTTTACAAAATTCTAACCATTTTTCTTTATCCATCTGCTTAGCCCTCCTTTCCTCGCTTGCTTCAAATAGTCCATGTTGATTAGTGCGAATAATACAAGGTACAATGCGCAGGCATACAGCACGATTACTTCTGCCCAACTGCCGGTCTCCGTACTGGCGGCAATGCACATGATTATAAATACTACTGTATTAATAACTGCGTGGGTTTTGTTTTTCATTCCTGCTCCCCTTTCCACATATAACCTGTTTCCTCATATAGCAGCTTTGGACTTATGTAAAAGTTACGGTAACGCCTTTTACCCCTTTTTGCAGGAGACAGCCACATGCGACCGATGTTTATTTCTTTGAACTCAATCTGATGCCGCAGGGTTTCTAATGCTATGCCGTAGGCTTTGGCTGCCACTTCCACCGGTACACCTCCTCTTGGGAACTCAGGGTGCAAAGCCGTTTTGATCTGTTGTACAAGTTCGATTAATTCTTTTGATGGTTCTGGCAATTTCGATCACCTCCATTCTGTGGTTTGTATTGCTATATTTTTCCTTCTCTCTTATAATGTAGGTATCGACATGACGGTGTCGAAATACATATGAAGGGAGAATGATATGGACAATTCTTATGACCCCCTAAAAAACCTATTTGATCTTCAAAATAAAATCGAGGTAGCATTTAATCCTTCATTATTTGAAAATAAATACCTAATGGATACTTTCCAGTCTGTCGATAAAATACAAAAATCAAGTGGTATTTTGTCAACATCTATCCTTACTGTAGCTAACTGCTTTAAGGACAGATTACAATCAGTAGATTTTACTCAAAAAGTTATTGATAATATAGGTTTTGCTATATGCAAAGCTACGCAAAATTCAATATTGGAGCAAATCAGCCTGTTAGAAAAAATGCTATCATTCGCACCAGACAAGTGTATGAACTGCGTATCTCCTGAATCCTTATCCGAGTCAAGTAAAATAGTGGCAGAGGCTAATGATGATTTAAGTGAATTTGAATTTCCTCCCGAAATAGAAACACTTAAAAATTCTGCATCTTCCGCCTTAGAAAAAAACAGGTTTCTCACAATTGATCAATGGTTAGGCATTATAAGCATCATTATTTCAATACTGCTTTACGTTTTAGGTCAACAATCAAGTTCTCATGATCAAAAAATTGAATCCCAGATGCAAAAGTTGATTGAGTTAGAAACCAGAGAAGTTGATCTTTTGGAGCAATTGATCCAGCAGTCCAAGTAATCTATCCATCCCGCCAAATACAGCTCTGATTTTCAATTGAAAGCATATCAACTGTATTTCCAAAAATATTAGGATCACGTATAATAAACGTATCCTCAGACGATATCTACAAGCTTGATCCTTTGTGGTATCGTCTTTTTTAGCTCCATCCAATAATCTCACCTCCTATCCTGCTTTTTGATCATGCGTATTCTCCGTAATGCGTTGTAACATTCTGTATCGGGTAGGTAGTATTGCAATCTGTTAATCGCCATAAATCAATTAAAGCATTTGCCGTTTCAGGTATTGCTCCCGCTCTTGGAACGGCACTTTTTATTTCTTTCTCAATAAATTTAAGCAATGCTTTTTCTAGTCTTTTTTGTTCCTCTGTCATTTCCTGTCACCTCCCTATCCCGCTTTGTCCTGGTCTGCTTTTTCCCGATTGAGTTTTTCACACAAAGACTCTACTGATTTACGGTTTTCTGTATACGTTCCTGAATACTCAACGTTTCCGCCGTGCAATGGTTTGTCCATGTTGAGCTGTCTCCCTGCAATATACAGACGTTCCTCCCCTATTATTTGGCTGTACGGTTTCCATTTGCCTTTCACTCTGCATCACCTCCTGCTTAACATCCTCCACTATTTCATTCTTTAAGGCTTCTATAGAGGAAATCATATTGTTTTTTGTTTCTTTCAGGATTAAACGTAGATTTTGCGAGTCCTGTTCAATCGACTTTGTAATCTGTGTTATTAGTTCTTGCTGACTTTGAACTTGCGTTTCAAGGTCAGTTATCCTGTTTTCCAGTTTCTTGAATTTCTTCTTTGATATCCACACCTTTTTCACCACCCTCCTATCCCGCTTTGTCTTGGTCTGTTTTTTCTAAGAAATATTCGATTGTTACGCCAAAGTAATCCGCTAGAATTTTGAGCTTATCTGCTTTGGGTTTGTACCGACCATGCTTCCATTCACTAAGTGTAGCTGTAGCGATACCAGTATCTTTTGACACTTGATATGCCGTAATCGCCCTTTGATTTAAAAGTTCTTCAAATCTTTCATACATTGTTCCACCCCCCATCATTAAATATAGGAAATACACTTGACATTAGCTAAGATTTCTTATATAATCTAATTACCACCTTAGTTAATTAAGAAATCTTTTTGTTTTGTCATTTATAACTCGTGTTTCCGAGCTATGTATATACTGTACCATAGCTTTCCGAGATTGTCAATGTTTATTTCTCGATTTTCTAAGTTAATTTATATCACATATAGTAAGGAAGGGAATGCTATGTATGAAATATTTCAAGAATTGTTAGAGAAAAACGGAGTAACTGCTTATAAAATCTCCAAAGAGACAGGTATCTCAACTTCTACTCTTACAGAATGGAAAAAAGGAAAATACACACCAAAACAAGATAAGCTACAAAAAATAGCTGATTATTTTGGCGTAACAGTTGAATATCTAATGACTGGCAAAGAAAAAGAAGGGGGTGAAACATACTATCTTAACGAAGAGACCGCTCAAACAGCGCAAAAGATTTTTGAAAACAAGGAATTACGGCTTTTATTTGACACTGCCAAAGACGCCGATCCTGATGACTTGAAAACAGTACATGACATGCTGCTTGCATTAAAGCGAAAGGAACGTGGTGATATTGACTAATACAGCAACGGCAGATATATTTGTTCATTTAATTGATTTACCAGATAAAACCAAAGAAACCGTATGTCCTAATGAAGACGGCAGCTTTACCATTTTTATAAATTCTCGTCTTTCATATGATGCACAGTTAAAAGCCTATGAACATGCGGTAAAGCATATCAGACAAGATGATTTCACTAAGGAAAATGTACAATTAATTGAATACAATGCCCATAAATCTATAGAGAATTCTAACACTGTGCCAATTCCTGCCGTGAAATATTTAGAAGAATTAGAACGAATACGAAAGCGTCGCAGGAAACTCCAGCGACAAATGAAAAAAGATGAAGAACGTATACGATTTTTAGAGGAAAACTGTGACATGTTTGAACGGATGGAACATCATTATTTATATGGAAATGATCTATGATTATAGTGTATAAAAAGATTTTTTATAATAACGATATTAAGACGTTTAGCAGCGTTTTGAAAAACAAAAAGGGAAAGAAGGAAAGATATATGAGGAAAAAATATCATGTATTGTTTTATATTTGTCTATTTATGATGTTGTGTTTTATGCCAATGAGAGCAAACGCTGCTGTAAAGTTGAATAATATGTCCGCCAAACAAATTGTTAATATGTTTAAAAAATCTGATTTCCCCATTTCAAAGGTATGCAAATATGATACTAACGGTAACGACGTATTTAGCAAATACAAGTCTAAAATCAACTTCTATGACGGTAATTATGAAGCTACTTTAAGAGTTTATTACAACGAATCCGATGCAAAGAAACGATATAATTATATTAAAGGGTTCAAAAATACAATATTGCGCGAAAAAGTGTATAGGTGTGGTAATGTTGTAATAAATGCAAACCCTAATATTAAAACTGTAAAATGGAATAGATATAAAAAGGGATTGCAGAGGTTAAATGCAGGAAAACAAATCCAAAATTACCCATTATCTCTAAATAAAAATTCTATTACACTTAACGTTAAAAAAACTTTTAAATTAAAGTTAGGTACGGTAAATTCCAAAAAGGTCAAATGGACTTCCAGCAATAAAAAAATTGCCACAGTATTTAACGGGAAAATAACTACTAGATCCGCCGGCAAATGTATAATAACTGCAAAATATAAAAATAAAAAGTATAAATGCACAGTAAATGTCCCTAATCCTATAAATGTGACTATTAAAGTTAATTACTTTGATAATTCAGAGATAGCATATACTATAAAAAATAATAGCAGTAATGATATTACTGTAAGTAATTCAATCACTTTACAAGACCTTTATAATTGGGGATATTTATATATAAACTTGGTGGACTACGAAGAAGTGCCATGGTACGAAGACATCACATTGCGTCCTAGCGAAAGTAAAGTTTTATATTACACAAACCGCAATGATACCTACGAATATTTTATGAATAATGCTGATATTGAATTAAAATTTAAAATGAATGGGAAGACTTACACCTTTTATTATAACGAATCAGCACCAGGAAAAATAGTAACTGAGATTTATTGAAAAACGAAAAAATAAAACCGCCCCTGCTGCAAACAGGAACGGCTTACATAGATACCAACCACCTTTAAATGATAAAGTATCCCCTAGACAAGAATATTTTACCATTCATGCGTGGTTTCGTCAACCATGCTATTTTTGTACTTAATTTTAGAAAGGAGCGATTAAATGGCAAAAAAACGTGACGATGGATTGTATCAAAAAAACATATTCATCGGAATTGATAACGATACCGGCAAACGCAAGTTTAAAACTGTTTACGGAAAATCTAATGCGGAAATAAAAAGAAAAAGCTCCGCTATTATTGATTCCGTGGAAAAAAGGACCTATGCGGATGACAAGGGCATGACGTTCGGGGACTGGTCTAAGAAATGGTTTATGATCTACAAGTCGAACCTGGCGCAGAACACACAGCGTAATTACAAATATGCCCTTGAGCGGATGGGGCGCGTCAATGAGATGAAGCTGATGGACTTGAAAAAATCGGACATCATGGAATTGCTGGCAGAGCAAAACGGACATTATGAGACGCAGCGCATCATGAAAATGACGATCAACCAGATTTTGGAGGCTGCCATAGACGACGGGTTTATCTACAAGAACGTTTGCCGTACGGTCAAGTTGGTCAAGCCGGTGGAGAAGAGTGAAAAACGCATCTTGACCGAGGACGAAAAGAAAGCTATTAAGAAGTGCAATTTCACGCCTATGGAGAATATGTTCATAGAAATAATCTCGCTGACCGGGATCAGGCGTGGTGAAGCATTAGCATTAATGAGAAACGATTTTGATTTAAGGTCAGGAACCCTTTCCGTCAGTAGGTCGCTGGAATTCATAGACAACAACACACCATCAATCAAAACTCCAAAATCGCAATCTTCCATACGAACGATACCGCTCCCAGATAGCTTGTCAGAAAGCTTGAAAGCGTATTTCAGGCGATTAGCTGGGCTATACCTATTCCACAGCACTAAAGGTGAATTGATGAGCCAGGGAGCATATAAAAGGTTTTGGGATAAAATTATTAAAAAGATAAACACGGCTATGGGTGGCGATAGCAAGATTTCCCTTACTACCGGATTGTCTGCGCACACGTTCCGGCACAACTACGCAACCATGCTGTATTACTCCGGCATAGACGTGAAAGAGGCTCAAAAGTTGCTTGGACATGCATCCGTGAAAATAACTTTAGAGCTTTATACCCACCTTGCGGACAATGATAAAAAGGTAGAAGAGAAGATCAAAAAACTGGTTTTGTAAGCTTTACTAACATTTACTAACATTTGAAAATCACCATTCCCCGCAACCCCTTGAAATGCCTGGGTTTTTTACTAACATTTTTACTAACATTTGTTTCGAATTTACCCTATTTTTAACGATTTCTGACCATTTTAAGCAATATGCCCCGCAAAAGCAAAAATGCCGCAAACCCTTGATTTTACTGGGTTTACAGCACTTTACCATACAAGCTACCGATGGGAATCGAACCCATGACCTCCTCACTACCAATGAGGTGCGCTACCAACTGTGCCACGGCAGCATAGCAACTATTTTATTGAACGAGCCGGCATATACCTGACACTGAGCTGTACTACCAACTTTACAGCAACAGTAAACGATATATTATAACCGCTACAGTTTGAAATTCTACCATAACATCTTTCCGTTGTCAACGATTTTTTATACCTTCGACATCTTCTTTTTATACTTTCGACATCTTCTTTCGTATCCTTTGCAGAGCATTGTCTATCGATTTCGATGTTTTGCCCAACTGCTCACCGATTTCTATATAATTATTCCCTTGTAAATAAGAATTCAATACCTGTATCTCATATTCGCTCAACCGCTCGCGCAGTGCTTCTTCCATCTGCCTGGCACTCTCTCTGTGGATCACCAAATCCTCAGGATTTCCCTCTTTTACCGAGGGCAGAATATCCTTCAAAGGTATTGCCTGCTCATTTTGGGAAACTGTCCCTGAATATAGGGAAACATATGAATTCAATGGTGTGTGTTTCTTACGGTTTGATGCCTGTATGGCACTGTAAAGCTGCCTGGTGATACAAAGTTCCGCGAAACTATAGAAGGATGCTTCTTTGTTGCTTTCATAGTCTCTGATAGCCTTAAAAAGCCCAATCATCCCCTCCTGAATCAGATCATCGTTGTCACCGCCCATCAAGTATAAAGCCCTTGCTTTCCTACGCACCAGATCTTTATATTTTTCCATGATGAAATCGATAATCTCAGAATTTCCGTTATGCAGCTGCTTCAGCAGTTCTTCATCTGTATATTGTTTATATTCTTCCATAGTTTTCCCTGGCTTTATCTCAAATTGAGGTTAATCTTTGTCTCACAATCTCATATGCCAATACTCCTGCTGCCACTGACGCATTTAAAGAGCCAATTTCACCTTTCATAGGAATTGCTGCCGTAAAATCACATTTCTCTTTCACCAGACGGCTTACGCCATCGCCCTCACTGCCAATTACCAACCCTATAGGACCTTTCAAATCCTGCCTGTACATGGATTCGCCTTCCATATCCGCACATACGAACCAGATTCCCTGTTTCTTCAATTCTTCTATGGTATGACTCAGATTCGTCACTTTCGCCACCGGAGTATAATTTAAAGCACCCGCCGAAGTCTTTGCAACGGTTGCCGTCAGCCCAACCGCTCTGCGTTTCGGTATAATCACACCATGAGCGCCTGCCAGATTCGCAGTTCGGATAATCGCTCCCAGATTATGCGGATCTTCAATATTATCCAGTAAAATGATGAACGGAGCTTCCCCCTTTTCTTCTGCCAGCTTTAAAATGTCCTCTATCTCTGCGTATTCATAAGCTGCTGCATAAGCGATGACTCCCTGATGTTTCCCTGCCTCAGAGATTTGATCCAATCGCTCTTTGCCGACATAATTAATAATCGTGTCATATTTTCTCGCTTCTCTAACAATGGAACGGATGGGACCGTCCTGACATCCATCCAGTATAAACAGCTTGTCAATTGGCTTACCGGAACGAAATGCCTCCATAACGGCATTTCTTCCCTCTATCGTCAGTTCTTCATATCTCATTGTGCTTCTCCTTTATCTAATCCCATTTTTATCAAATCAATGATGCGCCCTGTATCTTCCTTCATATATAAGTATCCCATCAAAGTTTCCAAACCGGTAGCTTTTCGGTAATCTATCATCGAAGCATTTTTGGCTATGGTGTAAGATTTTGCATTACGCCCCCGCTTATATATCCGCACTTCCTCTTCCGTCAATTCAGGCATGATCTTTTCTATCAGCTCTGCCTGGGCAGAAGCTTTCACCAGGGCGCTTGCACGCTTGTGCAGCTTATTGGGCTGACAATTTCCCTGCTTTACTACCAATGTGCGTATTACCAGATCATAAATACAGTCACCAATATATGCAAATGTTAAAGGTGAATACGTTTTCAAGTCTGCATCTTCAAATTGGAATTGTTTTCGCAGATAACCCATGAACGAGTCTATGCCTTTTTCCATTTTACCCCTTCCCTGGTATCTTCCAGGATAATACCTTTTGCCAGCAAAGTGTCTCTGATCTCATCGGCTCTTGCAAAATTTCTGGCTTTTCTTGCTGCCTGACGTTCTTCAATCAAGGCTTCTATATCTTCTTCCAGGAATTCTTCTTCCTTTTCAACGATCAGCCCTAATATATCACAGAGGGTTATCACTTTATCCAAAACTGACTGTATAAATTCTTTCGAATTTTCTGCCGAAGTATTCGTATTTGAAAAACGTACCAGTTCAAATATGGAAGATATTGCATCGGCTGTATTGAAATCATCATCCATGGATGCGTCAAATTTTATTTCAAACTCTTTTATTTTTTCAAGCAGCTTTTTCTCTTCCTCATTCATTGTTTCTGTTATAGATATCTGAGCCAGATGTTTTAGATTATCGACTGCATTTATGATTCTTTCCAAAGCATTTTTGGAAGCTTCCATCAGTTCCGCACTGAAATTAAGCGGACTTCTATAGTGTGCGCTCAGCATAAAGAAGCGCAGAACCTGCAAGTCATACTGCTCTTTGATCTCTCTTACGGTGAAAAAGTTCCCCAGAGATTTGGACATTTTCCTATTATCGATATTCAAAAAAGCATTATGCAGCCAGTATTTTGCAAATGGTTTATCATTACAGCTTTCACTCTGAGCAATTTCATTCTCATGATGGGGGAAGACTAAATCCTCTCCTCCGGCATGGATGTCGATTTCATCTCCCAGATATCTTTTTGCCATTACGGAACACTCTATATGCCAGCCCGGCCGGCCGTCGCTCCATGGAGACTGCCAGGCAGGTTCCCCCTCTTTTTTTGGTTTCCAGAGTACAAAATCCAATGGATCTTCTTTCTGGTTTTCACCCGTCACCAGAAGAGAACGGCTGCCTGTCTGCAGATCCTCCAGATTTTTGTGAGACAGCTTACCATATTCCTTAAATTTTCTGGTTCTGAAATAGACCGTCCCATCTGCATTGTATGCAAAGCCTTTCTCAATCAAGGTAGAAATCATATCCCGTAT
>Ga0153948_1000090_pt1 | contig 44500 bp, 50 predicted proteins | sample TSNJ032MetaG_FD_104696 | JGI IMG/M metagenome (GOLD analysis project Ga0153948, IMG submission 104696) | Attine ant fungus gardens microbial communities from New Jersey, USA - TSNJ032 MetaG | ecosystem: Host-associated > Fungi > Mycelium > Unclassified | place: USA: New Jersey, Wharton State... | reverse complement strand
TCGTTCCGCGATTGGGCAGGTGACGAGACGCATTATCCGCGCGATGTTGCCGAAGCTGCCCTTGCCCACGTTCTGAAAGATAAAACCGAAGCCGCCTACCGCCGTGGCTCGGCCTTGGCGAAGCGTCGGGACATGATGCAAGAATGGGCGGATTATCTAAATACTAAATGTAGCGTTAATGGTATAAAATAGGCGTATACTTGGCATATATTGATTTTTAACTTGACTTTTTGATCCGAAACGCATATACGAAAACATAAGTCTCCTCGACTTGCTTCTGGGGTGGTGCCCAGACCAGCGCCTTAGCGCGCAAGCCGACCGTTCGCGGTTACACGTTCAACATGGCCAGCAGGCCGCAATAGCCATTCCCAATTTCCATATTGAGAAAACTGCGCTCGGATTCCGCGCGCCGTCAGGAGGACCAATGCATCCAGACAATGATAACCGCCCCCGCCTCATGTCACCGAAAGAGGCGGCGGAAGCCACGACTATGTCGCGATTCCTTCTTTCCACGATGGCCAAGGAGGGCCATTTCCCGAAGCCGGTGCCGCTGGGTGTCAAGCGTATCGCTTTCGTCCGCGCAGAAGTTGAGGCGTGGATTGATGCCCGTATTGCTGCGAGGGCAGCATGACATCGCGCCAACCGCGAGGCATTGATGCTATTTCCGAAGAAGAGGCCAACCTGTACTTTGACTATATGGTCGCTGGCGCAGAACGCGCACGAGGTCGCCACGGCTTTCGCGTGCCTACTTTCGTCCTGATCCCGTGGGTGGAAAACGGGTTTGCCGTCCTGCGCACTAACACGCTTGCGAATAAATATGGCGTCAGTCGTCGAACGATGTGGCGAACCATATCTGGCTGTGTCCGCGACGGAATTATTAAAGTCATCGGTTACACGGAGGAGGGCAAGGCTATGTATGCACCGTGCCTGGAAATCGTTGACGAATGGCGAGCTAAGAATACGGGACTTGCCAATGGCGAAGAATGAGCATCACGGCGGCCCAGTCGATAGGCTTAATCTCTTAACTGAGATTGTCATGTCTGATTGGTCGACGCGCCTCGACCATAAAGTGGCGGCGGTGATTGTCAGTCGATACTTCAATCAGTTCGGCAACGCTCGGGCCAGCCTTCGTTTTATCCAGAAGCAAACAGGGGCGACCCGTCCTAACGTCATCACCTCGATTGAGCGGATCACGACCAGTGGGGCCATTATGGTGCAGCGTGAAGGCTGCGGAAACCGTCCTACGGAGTACGCACTGAACTTCCAATTTTTGCGTAGCGGTATTGCTGACGATACCTCAGACAGCGGTATCGTGGACGATACCTCTACGGATATTAGCGGTACTGCCTGCGATACCTCTAGTGGTATTGTGGACGATACCTCTACGGGGTCTAGCGGTATCGTCCACGATACCAAGACTCATTTACGTAACGTGCTTACAAGCACAGTTACGTATAGAAACGCCAGCGCACCGCACGCGCTCGGCCTTTCGGCCAGCGCGGCGGGCGCGGGCTTGGTGGAAGTCGTAAGCGCTGAAGTGGATAGTAGGGACGGCGAAACCATCCTTCATGTTCATGCTGCTGACGAGGCGGGGCAGCGCCACACAATAAGCGTGACATTGGAAAGCCGGTCTGAAGACACACAACGGGATGGCCAGCGTGTGCTTGCAAGGCTTGGCGAAATTGCAGGCAAAGAAATTCAGGAGAGCGAAGATCTGTTGGGTGTGAAGCTTTTCATCGATTGGGACGGCGATCTTCTGCCGCCTGATGACGAAGACGTAACGAGGACTGCCGCATGAGCATCATGGTTGAAGTAGCGCCTGGCCGATATGTCAATGAGGCAACAGCCAGCAAGCTCGGAATGCAGGGTACGGGGAAACGCTACGTGATAGAAAATTACGTCGCCTGCCATGAACCGCCGCAACGCAAAAAGAAAACCTCCGCGCCGAAGCCCGAAAAAGCAGCATCGAAGAAAACCATCATGGATGCGACCTTTGACTTGCCGCGTGAGGAACCGCCCGCACCAAAAACGGCTGTTCGCGAATGGCTGGCATCAATGATGAAGGGAGCAACCGTGACGAAAATTCCAACCGTACCGCAGCCAGAACCGCGAGGATGGAAGCCGCGCGAAAGGCCGAAAGCGGCCAATGATAACGAGGAAGCCATCCCACTTTGCGAAGCTCTGGTGCGCGACAAGCGATCAGACGACGCAGCTATGGTCAGGCGCTACCGGCATCTGGTTGATGTTGCCGGGCTGCCGCAGGAAGACGTTCAAGCTGAAGTCGGTGAACAGGGTATAGACGTTGCCCGCCGCACCGATTTGGCCGAGAGTAACGGCTCCATGCGTGATCACGGCGTAAGGGTTTCCGCAAAGGTGGCCATTTCATATGGCAACCGGAACGCCGTCACCATGGACGATATTCCCCGCCGCACACAAGCCCCGGCAAGGCCAACAATTGGCGAGGATAGCATCATCGCTCACATGGACGCGAAAGCCATCATTGGCCCGCTCCGGGCCGCTGTAGGCCCGTTGCTTGACGTGTTTGAAGATGCGGCCATAGGCGGGATGACTATGACGCAGATCGGCGAGTTTCGCGGATTCAAAGGAAAGCAAGCAAGTGCGGCAGGCAAGGCGCTGGTCTATGCCGCCGTTGATGCGGTTAGGGAAGCGTGGAACCGGGAAGAACGCTTGACTGCAGTCCAGGCAAGCAGGGCAGAAATCAGGGTACAAGCAGCCCTAGAGGCGACCTACGCGTCAAACCTTGTCTATTTCGGCAAGGACATCACCAAGAGGCCGGGCACGATCTATGGTAGGTCGAAGGCGGCGTAACTTGCCGAGGGCGATCACGGTAAGTTGCGGTGCACCCCAAATGGCTTGCTGTGGTTATAAGTGAAGACACATTTCAAGGCTCGCTTCGGCGGGCCTTTTTCTTTTCGGCGGTGGAATTTCCGGCCGAAATAGCGGGTGATCCCTTCCCGCCTTGCCCCGGTCGCTGGCTCACGACTGGGGCACCATTTCAGCCGTTGTAGTCGCGGCTTCTTTTATCCTCGCAGTGGTGTGGGGTAGTAGCGCGCCAACGCGCTCGCCTGCCTGTCGGTCGTTCTCCTCCTCGTGGACCGACGGGCGGGTTTTTTTATGCCTAAATCGAAAATTTTCATCTGAAAAGGCAGACCATGAACAACTGGACTTTGCGGGATATCACCGCCGAGGCGGCTGCGGCTGCCTGTCGAATGCCAGCTGAAACGCTCGCAACATGGACGCATCGATATAATGCGCCATCCGGTAAGCGACGTGGTGCTAGGCTTTATTCATTGCAAGACCTGACCATCCTGCAAACCGCTCGTCGGCTCTTATCGCCGGGCATCCTTGCAAGGAGGGCGCTGGATATTGCCGCACCGCTTCTGGATGATCCTCCAGACTATGACGCGACGCTTTTCGTGACCGATGACACTGCTTTCATCAGCAGCCGTGACGATTTCCCAGAATGCAACTTCACCGCAATCAACGTCGGCTGGGTTGCGCACGATCTATCTAAAAAGTTGGAGGCCGACCTTGTGGCCGTTTAATACGAAATCCGCGCCTGTCGAAGAGACGAAGGCCGAAAGCGGCGTTGTCACCCCGGAGACATGGCTTGTCACCCATTTCGGTGGCGGTCCAGACGACATCACCATTACAGCACATGCCGCGTTGCAGGTGCCTGCGGTCGCCAGCGCAGTCCGTCTGATTTCCGAAGCTGCCGCCTCATTGGACGTCCGCGTGCAGCGCAAGGTCAAGGGCGTCTGGACGGATGTTCCAAACCATCCAGCGGTCAAGCTTCTCAATAATGAGGCGAACGATTGGACGTCGGGTTTCGAACTGACCCGCGGCTTGCTTATTGAAACGCTGACGTTCGATCCCGGTGGTTTCGCGCTCGTCACGCGCAGCTCGGACAACCGACCTATCGCCATTCGAAAATACAAACCGGGTATGATCCAGGTCGAGTTTTCTGCCGAAGGTGATGGTCAGCCGCTGTACAAGAAAAACGGCAAGCCGTTGCGTTCCAGCGATGTCATCCATCTTCGCAATGCGTTCAACACCGCTCCCGTTAGTCACGCCCGCGATGCAATCGCCTTCGCCAGAGGGTTGCAAGCCTACGGAAAGTTGCTTTTCCAGAATGGCGCACGACCGGGCGGCCTTTTAAAGACGACGAAGCCTATCGGCGACAAAGGCGTCGAGGCGATGCTCAAGGGCTGGACGGCGGCTTTCTCCGGTTCGCAGAATGCCGGCAAAACGCCCGTGCTTTGGGACGGAACGGACTACACGCAACTCGGACTGTCGTCGACCGATGCGCAGTATCTCGAAAATCGTCGGTTTCAAAACGAAGAGATTGCCCGGGCCTTCCGCGTACCTCCGACCATGATTTTCGATCTTGAGCGCGGCACATGGGGCAATGCTGAACAAATGGGGCGTGAGTTCCTGACGTATTGCCTCGAGCCGTGGCTGCGCGAACTTGAAGGCGCGTATGGCAGGGCGCTGCTGACCGACGACGAGCGCCGCAATCATCGAATTTCATTCGACCGAGACGACCTTACCCGCGCCGATCTTGTCGCACGTGCGACGGCAATTTCAAGCTTCATGCAGGCCAAGGCCATTAGCGCAAATGAGGCCCGCGAATGGATCGACCTCCCGCCACGTGAAGGCGGTGACGTCTATGAAAATCCGGCCATCACGGTTCCGGACAAAGCGCCAACGGCAGAAACAAAGCCAGCGGCAAACTCAAGCAAACCGGAGTAACCAGACTTGGTTTCACTGAAACGAGAATACAACGGTGAGGAAAAAACCTTTACCGTTACCGATCCCCTATTGTTCGAAGTTCTGACGCCTAATCGTTCGACTTATGCATTTCTGCAAAAGTTTACGGCAGGGCTTTGGTCGACTGCTGACGTTGCATTCGTGCTTTCGTATGCTCTGCATGGCCCGTCGAAACAGATCTTGTCCTATTGGCCCATTTTCCGGCGAGCGGCTATAGAGACCGGGTCGCATGGGATGATGAGCACGCTACGCTACATTCCCCATCCTGACGTGGTCGCCACTGTTTCAAAGGCACCGGGCGACTTTGCTCCCATCGCCGTCGATATCCTCACCGAGCTGGTTTTCGGTGAAGGCGCATCGGTGGAGGCCGCCGATGAGTGACACGCTCGCAGCGGTGGAACTCGACGTCAAGTCGGTGCAGGAGGATGGTACGTTCTCGGGCTACGCGGCTGTCTTTGGCACTAAGGACTCGGGCGGCGATATCATCCGCAAGGGTGCTTTTGCCGCTTCTCTGGCCCGTCTGCCGGCTAACAAGGTCAAGATGCTATGGCAGCATGACCGGGACGAGCTAATCGGCATTTGGACGAAGTTCGAGGAGGACGACTACGGCTTGAAAGCCGAAGGTCGTTTGCTTCTCGAAACGGCCCGAGGCCGCGAAGCTCACGCACTTCTGAAGGCCGGCGCATTGGACGGTATGTCCATCGGTTACAACACCATTCGCGCTACACGCGATAGTGTCAAGTCTGCCCGCGTCTTGGAAGAAGTGCTCCTAAAAGAGGTCAGTCTGGTGACCTTTCCCATGCACCCTGACGCCATCATCTCCAACGTCAAATCCGACAACGAAACAATTGCCGCCATCCGTGCGGCTACTCAGGTAATTAAGGAAATCTAATGAACGCTTCTCTCAAACTCGAAACGAAATCCGAATCCGAAATCGACGTCAAGGCCGTCCTTGAAGACCTCACCAATGAGGTGAAGGCGAAGGCCGACAATGACAACAAGCTGATCGACCGCCTCGACAAGCTTGAAGCCAAGTTCGCCCACGCCAATGATAACGGCACCACCGAAACGAAGTCTGCCGGCGAACAGCTTGTCGAAACGGAAGCTTTCAAGGAATGGGCCGTCTCCGGCAAGAAGGGCAGCGCAGACATTGAGCTCAAGGCCATCACTACAGGCAGTCCGACGGTCGGCACCGGCACCGATGGCAGCACGTCTCTGGTCCCATCGCACCATGTTCCAGGCATCATCGCCCCGGCAATTCGCCCTCTGACTATCCGCGCGCTACTAGCGCAGGGTTCTACGACCAGCGGCGTGATTCAATATGTGCGCGAAACCGGCTTCACCAACAACGCCGCGCCTGTTGCAGAAGGTGCAGCCAAGCCGTATTCGGACATTACCTTTGACCAGGAAACCGAGAACGTGCGAGTTATCGCGCACCTCTTTAAGGCCAGCCGTCAGGTGCTTGAGGATGCGGCCCAGCTTGCATCGTACATCGATACCCGCGCTCGCGATGGTCTGGCCGATGTTGAAGAAGCGCAGCTTCTCAACGGCAACGGCACGGGGCAGAACCTGACCGGCCTTATCCCGAATGCGACGCCGTTCGATGCTGCGCTAGTGAAGGCGGGCGACAATAAGGCCGATATCATTCGTCGTGCTATTCTGCAGGTTCGCCTTGCCGAGTATCGCGCAGACGGCATCGTGATGCATCCGACGGACTGGGCGGATATCGAAGTCCTGAAGGAAGCCACTGGCGGCTATATCTGGTCGAACCCGACCGTGAATAACGGTCAGAACCTTTGGGGCATCCCTGTGGTCGATACCACCGCCATGACGGAAGGCAACTTCCTTGTCGGTGCGTTTGCCCGCGCTGCGCAGATCTTCGACCGATGGCAGGCCCGTGTCGAGGTGTCGAACTCAAATGTCGACGACTTCGAAAAGAACCTTGTCACCATCCGCGCAGAGGAACGCCTGGCGCTGGCAATCTATCGTCCGGAAAGCTTTGTATACGGTCCGTTTGAAGTAACGCCATAACAAAAAAGAGGGGGTGATAAATTCACCCCCTCTTCATCAATGTCTTAGTCGAAAATATCCAAATGCTCGAGGAGCTTTAGAATATAATAATATATCGCCAGCCCATGGTGGGCGATTTTAAGTAGAAATACGAATGCTTCCTTCATTTGTTTTAATTGTTCTCCATATAAGTGAAACCATAGCAACTCCTTCAAAAAAAATACGTTGCATGAACCCGCGCAGGACCATCCTGTTTGGTATCTCAAACTATACTAAAATCGGGTGCGTTTGTCAAGTATAGGCTAAGGATTTAATACATGGTCAACCGCATAACATCGTGTGGCTGCTCGGTGCCAAAAGGCACTAAGTGCGTTCATGAGCAGGCGCGCGTTACTGCACGCCAAAAGGCGAATGACGAGCAACGCGGTACGTCATCCGCGCGAGGGTACGATAAGGACTGGAGCAAGCTGCGCTTCCGCTTTCTGCACTACAATCCGAACTGTGTCGTGTGCGGGGCCAAGGCTAGCCATGTCGACCATATCCAAAGCGTGCGTGACCGGCCCGACCTACGGCTTGAATGGTCTAACCTGCGATCAATGTGCGGGCCATGCCATAGCCGAAGGACGGCGAAAGACCAGTCAGCCAACTGGGGGAAGAGGGGCTAGAGGGTCATACCCAAGCGTTGTGCAGCCTCTTGCTTTACGTAGGCCACAGCTATGTCCTTTAACATTCCAAGGGTTGTCCCGCCGACTTTAGCTGCCCCCGCTTTGGTTTTGGTCCAGATGGTATCGTTCCGTATCACTGCAAGATAGTCGTGACCTTGGTTGGTCATCCGGTACACACCTTTATTGACGCTCTGAAACAACCCTGCGTCACAGAGCAATTCAGCATGATGATGTCTCTTTAAGCCTTGGGGTGAAGAATTCAGATGGAGTGTAGCGAGGATGTAGACATCCTCCGATGCTTCGCACTCCAAAAGCAATTCGCGGATATAGTCATCATCGCGTTTCAAAGATCGCCCTCCAATTATCATCGGGAATCTACACGATGTCGGAGTGCTCGCAAGTGTCAGCAGCCCAGACCCGGGGTGGTCGTCAACTTTCTCCTTTTGAGCCGGGACCACCCGCGCCCCACAATTCACATTTCTCCCTTATTGGGAATTTCATCCTTTCAAAATAGGAATAAAAACCATGGCAATTGTCGATTTGGCCGCCATGAAGGCCGAGCTCGGCATCACTGACGACGTCGATGATGCCCTTATTTCATCCAAAATTGACGTCGCACAGGCGCATCTTGAGGCACTTCTCGGATTTGAGATTGAGCCGCGATATCCAGACGGCGCGCCTGCCGATTTTGTCGGAGCCGTCAAAATGTTGGCTGCCGGTTGGTATGAAAACCGTGAGTCGACGCTCGTGGGTGTGTCGGGAATGGAGACCCCGCACGGCGTTTGGGAGATCGTCTCAAACAGACGGAATTACTGGGGTGTCGGCGATGGCGTGTAGCAAAGATTTGCAGGACCTGATTAAAGCCCTCAATTCCATTCCGAAGGCGGTGCGCGCCAAGATCGATCCCGCGATTGAAAAGGGTGCTGACGAAATGGTCGCACGGATGCGTTTGCTCGTGCCGGACGATCCTAAGACCAGTGGAAAAGACCTGAAGGCCAGCATCAAGAAGATTGATACTGGCGTGCCCATGGCGATCCGCGTCCAGGCTGTCGACGAGAATCCCGACGACGGTTTCGACGTAGCTCTGGGTCAGGAATACGGCACCGAGAAGATGAACGCTTCGCCGTTCTTCTGGCCGTCCGTCAACACGACCAAAAAGCGCGTACGCCGTCGCATCGATCGCGCGATATCCAAGGCAGTTGGGGAGGCATTTAAGAAATGAGCGAACCATCATTGTCCGCCCAGAAACTCCTCGTAGACACGCTGCGCGCTCGGCCAGGTATCACGGCGCTGGTGCCGCCCGCCAATATCTTCGACCGGAACACGCTGCCCGAGGCATTCCCGTGCATCATCATTGGTGAAGGCCAGACCGTTGAGGATGATGCTGAATGCGTGATCGGCAGTGAGGTCTATATGACGGTGCACGTCTGGACGACCGAGCCCGGCATGGCACTGTGCAAAATGATAGCCGGCGAGATCAGGCGTGCCGTGAAGAACCTATCAGCGATTGTTGATGGCATCGCCCTTGATGCCTTCTTTCAGGACACGAATTTCATGCGTGGCACCACAGGCGATAACGCGCATGGCGTCGTCACCATTAAGTTTTTAGCAGAGGATACCGTGGCGATATGAGGGCAGGAAAGCTTGATAAAGTCATCACCCTGCAACGCACTACCTACACGGATGATGGTTACGGCGGGCAGATTCCCACAAACGAAGACTTGGCGACGATGCGCGCCCAGGTGTTGCAGGCCAGCACCGAAGAATTCATGCGCGCTTGGGGCACTTCCGCCGAGACGGCCGTCATCTTCCGTATGCGGTATCGCGCCGACCTCAATACGCGAGTTCGCGTTGTCTATGACGGGCAAGGGTTCGACATCGTGGAATTGAAACCGATTGGCCGTAACCGTGGCTGGGAGCTTCGATGCAAAGCGAGGCCGGGTTCATGAAGGGTCGCAAGGCTGAAGTAAAGGCGGTGGACGGTGCGCTTAGCAAGGTTCCTTCTGCTCCTGCCTGGCTGCCGAAGCACGCCAAGGCCGAGTGGCGGCGCGTTCTTCCACAGCTTGTTGCTGACCGCAAGATTGCCGCTCACGAACTCAGCACGGTGGAAGCGTATTGCCTTGCTGTGGCGCGAACTCGCGAAGCTGAAGAGGCGCTTCAACGCTACGGTTTGACGTTCGAGTCCGACAGCGGCCCGAAGCGACGGCCTGAAACCACCATTCTTAAAGAAAACATTGAAGCGGCTCGCCGCCTAGCTGCCGAGCTAGGTCTAACGCCAGCTTCGCGCACCAAGAATAAAGGAGGCGCGCCGGGTGACGGAGAAGCTTCCGAATTTGGCGTGGATATTTGACGACAGCCCGATACCCGATCCTCACGGCAAGGGCGAAGCTGCCGTCAAATTCATCCGTGCTCTAAAGCATCCAAAATCAAATCTACCGGGCAGAGCGTTCGTTCTGGATTATTGGCAGGAGCGCATAGTTCGAAAGGTTTATGGTGATACCGCCGAGGACGGTACGCGGAAAATCCAAGAGCTTTTCCTGATGTTGGGGCGCGGCAACCGCAAGACAAGCCTTATGGCTGCCTGCCTCATGCTTCACCTGATCGGGCCGGAACGTGTTCCTATGTCTTCGGTCAGCAGCATTGCCAACGCCCGTGATCAGGCGGGCTTGACGTTTCGCGAAATGGCCGGGATATGCCGTGCAACGCCGCGCATCACGGAAGCGGTGCACATTCAGGACAGCGCCAAGCGCATCACATACACCAAGCATAACATAGTCTATGAGGCGCTTTCGTCCGACGCCAAGTCTGCGCACGGTCGCTCTGACGTGGTGGTGTTTTGGGATGAAGGTCACTGCGAAACTAAGTTCGACCTCATTGAAGCGGCTGAAACGACGCTCAATAAGGGGCAGAATACGCTCCTTCTTTCGGCGTCGACGGCAGGCATCGGGCAGCTTGGGCCGTTCTATGCGAAATATGATCATGCGCGGAAAATCGTCGATGGCAGAATTCAGGATGAAACCTTTCTGCCCATCTTGTTCGAAGCGCCGCGCGACGTCGATTTCAGAGACGAGGAATGGCTATTCGCCACCAATCCGGGCTTGCGGCACGGGTATCCGAATATCAGGAAGCTGCGGCGATACATTGAGAAGTGCGAACATAGCCCGAGCGAGCGCGAAAGCTTCAAGCGCCTTCACTTATCGGTATGGCTTGACGGCGCTGCTAATCCTGAATGGGATCTGGCAATCTGGGACGAAGGGCATGGCAATGTAGACCTAGAAGCACTGCGTGGGCGCAAGGCTTGGATTGCTGCCGACTTGTCCAAGCGCATCGACCTCACGGCAGTGACTGCAACAATCGAACTGGACGACGACAAATTTGCAATCCATTGCATGGGCTTCACACCTGAGAGCCAGTTGCGTAGGCGGGCGGATAATGATTCCGCGCCTTATACGCTTTGGGTGGAGCAAGGATGGCTGAAGGCTTGCCCAGGCGACATCGTCGACCGGCTCATTGTGGAAGATTACATTCGCTTTCTTTGTGAAATCTTCGACGTTCAGGAGTGCGTTTTTGATCGGGCACTGGCACGGGAAATCATGGAGAACTTAGAGGCAAGCGGGTTCCCAGTTTCGGAATTCCCGCAAACGCTGATGAACTTCGCCAAGCCAGTCGACACGTTTGAAGACCTGTTCCTGAACCGTCGTCTTCTTCACGATTCGCCGCTATTGCGCTGGGCCGTTGGGAATACGGTCATGATGCGTGACCAGAACGACAACCGACGTCCAGCCAAAAACAAGTCTGCTGACCGCATCGATCCTTGTGTGGCCGCCATCATGAGCACGGCTAGAGCCGAACAAGGCGCATCTGGCCGTTCTTCATATGACGACGCGCCCGCAAACTATGAATTTTTCTCAGCTTAGGAGCCAATATGGCTAACAATGAATCCCGCAAACTTATGGTCGATGTCGTCGCGCGCATCGATAAGCTCGAAAAGGCCATGAAGCGCGGCGCCGATGTGACCGACCGGCAGATGGGCCGCGTTGAAAAGCGGGCCAAGACGATGGTTGTCAGGCTAGACAAGCAGTTTTCCGACCTCGCGGCAAACTTCGGCAAGGGCTTTCTTGCGGGCCTGGGTGCTATGGGGGTGGGTGGAATCGCGTCTGCCATTCAGAATGTCGCCAAATCCTTCGCCGACCTCGGACGCGAAGCAAAGATGGCAGGCGTGAACGTCGAGGACTTCCAACGCTGGCGCTACGTGGCCGATCAGAACCGCATTGGCATTGATGCCCTGACCGACGGTTTCAAAGAGCTGTCCTTGCGCGCCAGTGAATACGTCACGACTGCGGGTAAGTCAGGCAGCGCCGCCGATGCATTCCGGCAGCTGGGCCTTTCCCCGCAGGAAGTGCAAGAGCGTATCAAAGATCCAAGCAAGTTCATGCTGGAGCTCATCGATCGCGTGCAGCGCCTGAAGAATACCGCCAAGGGCATTCAAATCTTCGACGAGCTCTTCGGCGGTCAGGGCGGCGAGCAGTTCGTCCAGCTTATTGAGCAAGGGAGGCAGGGCATCTCTGCCATCCTTAAAGAAGCGGACGCGATGGGCGTCGTCTTCGATAAGGAATGGATCGAAAAATCCGCCGAGATCGATCGGTCGTTCAACCGACTGGCGACCACGATGGGCACAGCGGTCAAGGGCGCCATTGTCGAGGCTGCGTCTGCTCTAGAGGCCTTTTTGTCATCTTGGCGAGATATGGAGAGCAAGACGCTTTCTGGTGTGAATGCTGAACTTGCGCAACTTGCTACGCGCAAAGAGCAATTGCTGGCGCAGAAAGGCACCCCCGAGGATAGCCTGCTTAGTATCATCGGTAAGGATGCCGACACAGAGATGCGGTCCCTTGACGATAAAATGGCTAAGCTTCAGGTCCGGAAGGACGAACTGACAGCGACAAAGCTCGACACTATCGTTATTGAGCCAGCCTATAAGCCGTTGGCCGCTCCGACATCTGGAAAGTCTGACGCGGAGAAGTCTCGCGAAAAAGCAGCTAAGCAGGCAGAGCGTGAGCGCAAAGCCGTCACCGACTTAATCAAAGATCTTCAGTTCGAAGCGTCTCTGGTCGGCAAAACAGCGCTTGAAAAAGAGAAGATGGTCGCGCTCCGCCATGCCGGCGCGGCAGCTACTGAGGCCGAGAAGCAGAAAATCGAATCTCTCGTCGAAAGCACCTATCGTGCCAACGAAGCTCACGAGCGCCAGAAGGAAGTCCTTCAAGAGCTCAATGATGCAGGTCGAGACTTCGCGGGTACGCTGGTTGATGGATTGTTAGAGGGCGCAAAGGCTACTGACGTGCTTTCCAATGCACTCAAAGGCTTGGCTGACCGTTTCATAAACTCCGGCCTTGATCAGTTGTTTGGTGGTGGTGGAGGTATCGGCGGTATCTTCGGCAGTGTCTTCGGCGGCGGGAAATCCGATCCGTGGGCTGGCCTGCGCGGCTTTGACAGAGGCGGCTACACAGGCCTGGGGGGCGTCAAGCAGCCAGCAGGCGTCGTTCACAAAGGCGAGGTAGTCTGGTCTCAGGATGATGTACGGCGCGCGGGTGGTGTTGGCACTGTCGAGGCCATGCGGCGGGGTCTTGCTGGTTATGATCGAGGCGGCGCAGTCAGTCTGCCGTCGCTCCAGGCGCCGCGAATGCCCGATCTTTCACGCATCACGAACAATAACAACAACAATACGGTCAACAGTGCTCCCGTCATTAACGTGACAATCAATGGTGCGACTGGCAATGCGGAAGTATCGGCAATGGTCGATCGGGGGCTCGCGAAGGGCCTCGCGGAATGGCAGCGGACTCCACAGTTCGCAATGTCGGTCGGTCGTGGCGTGCAAACGGCCCGTCAAAAGGGTTTTGTCAGATAACCATGTCTGCTCGTGTATGACGGTGTCATCCACAGCCTTAAGACAAACCAGACACGGTATTCGCTTGTCAGTTTAATATGGGAAGTGCACTATGTTGGGGTGCCCAATGGGAGATGGCGCAAACCATCTCCCACCTGCGGGTACAGCTCCAACTAGCATTGGTTCGCGGGTTTAGTTCACTTTCCAGGGCGACCCCGCGAGCCGCTAGTTCTTACAATATCTCACACAATGAGCATGCGCGCGCACTTCGCAGCTATTGATTCTGCCAATGTCCCCAGAGTTTATGTTCTTGTTTTGATCTTTTTTAGTTTTCGCCACTGAGTGGCACGCTTAGTCGGCGTTCTTAAAGCATTGGAGTTCAACTTTGTTGCGATACTCGTCTGTCGCACGCTTCTGGTTCTGCTTCGTTTTGTAGCTCGGCTGATTATACGCATCGATAATGATCGCACGCGTAATTTTGCTTTCCTTATCGCTCGCGATCAGTTTGATGACGCTACTCATCGGCTCTTCCAATTGCCGCAAGTCCATGATCTTGGCCGCGAGGTCTCCCCAGCGCTTGCACATTTCATCTTTGGATTGCTCGGTAGCCTGGGCGGCGCTCGTCGATAGCAGGACGGCTGCGATGAGAAATGCGTGCTTCATGGCGCATTCCGATCTGCTGAAATTGGCGCCGGTCCTGACGGATTTTTTTGCTCGTCCTTGGATGCAGTAATCTCTTGGATCGCGGCAAGTCTTTGCTGTCGTTTGTGGCGGGCGACGTACCAGTCAGCGAAAAGCATTTCGATCAGTTCAATAAGCGTCTGCGCTTCCTCGGGATCGACATCAACTATAACGCTGATGTCTTTTTCCATGTGGGCGCCAATATTCCCTAACTTTCTTACGGCCGTGATTGCCGCAATAGTTTCGTCGTCAACCCCGCGAGGAGCGGTGCCTTGTTTTAACTGACTTTCGAGCTCGGCGATTTCGTCGATCAAACGATTTTTTGAAATTTTACAGAAGTCTCTAATCATTCCCTGCAAGCATCGACGCGCCAAGGTTGCCGACGCCTTTGGACTATCATTTTTGATTTTGCAGGCTTCGTAGTAGTCTTCTCGAATGACAGCAGGAATATATTCTGGCTGAGGCTTGGCGACCGAGCTGGGCAACAGTTGCCATGAATTCAAGAACGGAATGACTAGGCGTGGATAGGCTACACCAGGCAGTGTCTGAAGTGTGCCATATCTGACGGAAAGCGATATTCGATTACATTTTGTGTTGAGGCAACGTAGCGCGCTATATGAAATACCTAGTTTGCCTTCGACGGTATCTCCGATCCGCAGTTCATACGTTTTGATAGACCGGTTTTCATCCGATGCCAGTTGTTTATGCCCACAATATGCACATTCCCAATTCATCATTGCCCCTCCCAATGAATGGCAATGTAGGTTGAGGCGAGCCGTGCGGCAAGGGTCGTCAATCCTTCACAATCATTCCGACGCCAGTTTCACCGAAGAATTCGATGCCAGCCTTTTCAAGGGCGTGTTGTATATCACGCAGGGTCCGGTCGTAAGGGGTCGACTTCTCAGCTTCGAAATTGGCAAGGGTCGCTCTGCCGACGTTCGCAGCTTCGCATAGATCGGATTGAGACCAAGCCAAAAATGCTCTTGCCGCTCTGCATTGGGCCGGTGAGATCATAAAATTTGCCTAACTCGATACTTTTTGCATTGACTTGCATCAGATCGATGCATTATGACTAACCATATATGAAATGCATCGGATTGATCAACTTGATCCGTTTAGCATAGTTACCAGATCGTTATCGAGGAGAATGCAATGACGTGCGAGAGCGCGAACCATGCCGCATTGCCGCAAGGCACGATGTTCTACGACGTAAGCAACAACGTGTCGGAGGTTAGGGCCCTAGCCGACACGCTGGTCTATCTGGACATGGGCGACCGCGAATTGTGTGAGCGCGCCTACCCTTATCTGATCCGTATACTCGCCGACAAAATCCAAGAGCTGGACAAGGCTCATGACCAGCTTGAAACAGAGTTCCTCACACTTCGGCGCAACCAGCGCCCGTCCTAACGGATTTGGTCCCGTAGCTCAGCTGGACAGAGCACCGGCCTTCTAAGCCGATGGTCACAGGTTCAAATCCTGTCGGGATCGCCATCAAGCCGGCCTAATCGTTAATGTGACACAGATTGCTGTAGGTATGGGCCGCGATTTTTAGGCAGTACTGCGTTGTTCGCGGGCGCGCCTACAGGTGATTTGGCTCAGATTTCAGTGACGTTCGAGCGCTTCTTGTACGTATTGCCGAAAGCTCTTCATCACTGACGAACTCTCAGGGAAGTCGAAGGTTTCATAAAACGTTTTGTGACCAACGGACAAACTTCCAGAAAGCTCAATGATGCCATCAATCAAACTAATGACATCGTTGTACCAACCGTCGTTGTCCCATCGGAGGACTCGGTGTGTTTCAGCTCTCGATTGGATTTCGCGTCTCCCGGCTTCTGCTCGAGCGATTAAAGAACTGCATAGATTGTCCGCAATGAGATCGCGATGGGAGGGCAGAGGCGCTAGCGTGTGGGTATTTGGTCGTCCGATATGCCCTGGCTGAACTATTGGGGGCGTCCTCATCTCCATTACAATTTTGCATTGTACGTAGTCTGTCTTTATCGCTTTCACCAAAGCCAATACTCGCTGGTCAAAATCAACGTCAGCTTCTTTCTGATCCCGTAAAAGCTGTTCTTTCTCCAAAATTTCAGTTTGTTTTGTAAACAAAGCGGTGGAAGCCTTCGTTTCTTCAACCTGTTGTAGCGACACCTTCAGTTGTGCCCGCATCAATTCCTGCGTTTCATCCAGTTCTTCACGCTGTGCTTTCAATTCCTGCGATTGAATGAAGACTGCACCCATAAGCCACAGGAATGCCACCGGGGCGAATGCGCCTGCCAAGGTGTCGCCGAGTTCGTTTACAGAACGACATCCGAGATATTGGTCCCAGAAGCCTTTGAACCAGTGCGCTGAGATAGGAACATCTTCGCAGGCTTTTGTTTCCTTAATGAGGAAAAAGACGATGCCGATATAAGCGATCGATAGGAGAGAAAGCGCCCATATCGTTTTGCTTTTTTTTGTCTTCTTTCGCGGTGTATCCGTTGTTTCTGTCACAGCTTGCCCCATGCCCTGTGGGTTACGAGTTACCCACAGTTAGCAGAAATTGCCGCAACGTGAACTACCCGTAACAACGCTCTTGTCAGTCTCGTTTGTGCTTGAATCGCGCTTAACGTGCACGAGGAAGCGCTGCCGTAAACCATTGCCTCAACACTGGAACGGCGGTTAGTCACAGTTATGACAAGGGGAGAAAAACGGCAAAAAATTCAATGAAATCAATGATACTGGCGGAGAGAGAGGGATTCGAACCCTCGATACGGTTTCCCGTATACACGCGTTCCAGGCGTGCGCCTTCAACCACTCGGCCACCTCTCCGTCTGCCTTGCTGTCGGCGAAAACCGCGTTTCACGGTGAAATCTGACTGCAAACGAGTTACCGCATTTTGTCTGGCGCTGGTTATTCGCCAACATACGGTAGCGGCGCGCAATATAGCCAGAATACGCATATGATCAATAGCTCTTTGCAAGTTTTTACGCCAAATCTGCCGAGCCTGTGCAAAGAGTCGCGGTCTTCTTTTAACATATTGTTTTTAAACAATATATTTGAGAACATTATTTCGTTGCACGAAGGTTTGAGGGGCGATGCCTTCCTTAAGTCAGGATTTGGCGGTATGAAAAGGCACAGGTCGGCGATGTCGGGACACGCCCGACGTGCTTGAATATGTGCCTGAAGGTCTGGGGCAGGGAATCGTGATCCGATTTGTATTGCGTAGTTTCGCGGTTGTTTTTCTGGCATTGGCGGTCATCTTCGCCATTCTCGATGGCGCCCGCTCGGTCGGCGCGTCGAAGCTGGTTGCCAAACCGCTGCTTTCCATGTGGGCGCGCAACGCGCCGGAAACGCTGGCCGATGTAGAATCGTTCGTGACGCACTATATAGGAGCTACATTCTGGAACGCGGTCTGTGTTCCAGTGCTCGGGCAGCCCGGATGGCTCTTCTTCGGCGTGCTCGCATTGTTGTTCTATGTGATTGGTCATCGGCGCGGACGTCCCCTGGGGCGCTTCACTGCCTGACCGTCGATTCCGCCACAGGGCTACAGGAGGTAGAAATCTATGAGTTTCCTCGACAGCTATCGCAAGAAGGTACAGATGCCCTCCACGGACGAGGCTTTGCCGGGTCGCGCAACAGCACTTCCAACGTCCGCGACGCATTTCGTCTCGGGCAATCCGTTGAAGGGCCCGTGGCCGGAAGGTTTCAAGCAGATCCTATTCGGCATGGGCTGCTTCTGGGGCGCGGAACGGCTGTTCTGGCAGGTGCCGGGCGTCTATGTGACGGCAGTGGGTTATGCGGGTGGCATGACGCCCAACCCGACCTATGAAGAAACCTGCACGGGACTGACCGGCCATGCCGAAGTGGTGCTGGTGGTCTATGATCCGAAAATCGTGAGCCTTGATGAGTTGCTGACCCTGTTCTGGGAAGAGCATGATCCGACGCAGGGCATGCGACAGGGCAACGATATCGGCACGACCTATCGTTCGGTCATCTACACCTTTGATGACGCGGATCGGGCGGCGGTTGAAAAGAGCCGCGATGTTTATGGGAAGGCGCTGGCAGGGCGCGGTCTCGGCCCGATCACCACCGAAATCGAAGATGCGCCGGTGTTCTATTATGCCGAGGATTACCACCAGCAATATCTGGCGAAGAATCCGAACGGATATTGCGGCTTGCGCGGCACTGGCGTGAGCTGTCCGATCCCGCTGGCACAGTAAAGCCGTCTCGAAGAAAAGAATCGCGCGGATTATCGCGCGATTTTCTTTTTCATGATCAGCATGCCGGCATAGTGGCCGTCGAGCTTTTCGAATTCCACCCAGCCGATCTGCCGGTAGAGGTCGGGCTTGTCCGTATAGAGATAGGCCTCGTCGTGGCCAAGTTCTGCGGCAGCCTTCTCGATGGTGTCGACAAGGCTTTTTGCGATGCCCTTGCCGCGATAGTCCGGCAGAACAAACACGCTGGCCACCCATGGCTTCAGATGCGGGTGCGTTTCCAGATCATTGTCGATCAGAAGCGCAGTGCCCGCCAGTTCCCCATCAAAAAGCGCGATGCGTGCGATCTGCCCATCATTGGCCTGCACGAGATTGTGGAAGTCTGTGATGGTCTGTTCCAGCGTTCCGCCGCAGAATTCGCCCCATTCGCCAAAATTCCATGTGGCGCAGGCAGGAATGAGGTCGGGACGGTCGGCAAGGTCGATGATTTCCAGCATTATTTTACCAGTGCGGAGGTTTGGTGACCGGCACATCGGGCGCGGTCTGTTCTTCCAGTTCCAAAAAGCGGTCGGTCAGCGCGCCGAGTTTCTTGGAAAGCTGATCGATGAGCTTCCATTGCTCGGCCAGCACGGACGACAGTTCGTCGATGGTCTTTTCCTGTTCGGCGACGCGAATTTCTAGCTCGGTCAGGCGTTGGTCCGCGGTCATGGTTGGGTTCCGTCATGTCAAGAATCTGAAGCTTGCAACTGTAGTGCCAGCAGAGAAACATGTCACTGCGTGAGGATCAGCGCGCCGTTTGCCACTTCATAATGGCGCAGGCGCTTGAGAAAAGTCATGCCGAGCAGGATATCGGAAAGCGCTTCGTCGCGCAGCACGAGCGCCTCGACATTTTCCACGCGAATGCGTCCGATCTCTACGCTGCTGAGCACAGCGCGCGCCGCCGGTGTTTCGCCATTGGCGGTCGAAACGCGATAGCGAAAATCGTCGGGCCGTAGCGAAAGTCCGATGCGTCGGGCAGTGCTGGCATTGATGGCAACCGAGCTTGCGCCCGTATCGATCATCCCGCGCAGATTCTGGCCGTTGAAACGGATATCGGTGATGAAATGCCCGCGGCTGTCGGGCGCAATCTGCGCGCGGCGTCCGCTATAGGCGGAAGGGTTTTGTGAGGATGTTGCAGAGGGTGTTGCCGTCGCGGCTTGCTCGACGGTTGCCGACTGGAATCTCTCGAAGAGAATCGGAAAGGCCGTGGCTAATCCCGCCAGCATCAGAACAATAAAGAAAATCCGCGCCATGCTTACCCCGCTACAAAAACGAGAGTATCCGGCGCGGATTACTGTCTGGTTACGTTTTAGAGCGGTTCCGGTTAAAACGAATCGTGGAACCGCTCTAACTTTTTGTTTTTACGCATTATCCTACGTATCGAAGCGGGATCAGAAATCAGTCCAGTGGACTGATTTCCCCGCGTAGGCGCTACGCACTTTTGCTGGAAATGCTCTAGCTTATTTCGTGCCGTACATGCGGTCGCCCGCATCGCCGAGGCCCGGAACGATATAGCCCTTTTCGTCGAGGCGCTCGTCGATGGAAGCGGTGTAAACATCCACATCCGGATGCGCCTTGACGAAACGCTCGATGCCTTCAGGCGCTGCCAGCAGGCACAGGAAGCGGATATTGGTCGCGCCGCGTTCCTTTAGCTTGTCGATGGCGGCAATGGCCGAATTGGCGGTGGCGAGCATCGGATCGACCACGATGATGAGGCGATTGACGATATCTTCCGGCGCCTTGAAGTAGTATTCGACCGGCTGCAGCGTGTCGTGGTCGCGGTAGAGGCCGATATGGGCGACGCGGGCTGCGGGCACCAGATCGAGCATGCCTTCCAGAAGGCCGTTGCCTGCGCGCAGGATCGAAGCGAAGACCAGCTTCTTACCTTCGAGGATCGGCGCTTCCATCGGCATAAGCGGGGTCTCGATCTCCATGGTGGTGAGTTCGAGATCGCGCGTCACTTCATAGCAAAGCAACAGCGAAATTTCTTTGAGAAGCCGCCGGAAGCTGGCCGTGGAAGTCTCGCGCTTGCGCATGAGGGTGAGCTTGTGCTGGACAAGCGGATGGCTGACGACTGTAACGCCCATGATCTTTCCACTTTTCTTGTTATCGTTTTGAACTTTAGCGGCAGATTGCGCCGGAGAAAACGCGTGGCAAGCACACACGCACAGTTTTATGTCTCTTTGGCCATTTTTCAACGCCGGTGCAAGCTCGTTTAAGGGTCATGATCACAAAAGGGGTAGTGATAAAACGTCTGTGCTTGTATCGTTCGGCACAAGCTTTATATGCATAACCGAAAATCGTTTTCGTCAGACTATTCAAAAGCAGGATGAGCTATGAGCCAGCAGAACGGCAATGCGGACCGCGTGGGCGCAAAAGGCGGCATGGAGCATTCCTTCGGCTTCCAGGCGGTTGACGAAAACGATAAGCAGACTCTGGTAAACGACGTTTTCCATAAGGTCGCCAACAAATACGACGTGATGAACGATCTCATGTCGGCAGGCATGCACCGCGTCTGGAAAGATGCGATGATCGCCTGGCTTGCGCCATCCAAGCGTCCGGGCTGGACATCGCTGGATGTGGCCGGCGGCACTGGCGATATCGCCTTTCGCATTGTCGAGGCTTCGGGCCGTCAGGCGCATGTGACCATTCTCGACATTAATGGCTCGATGCTGGGTGTCGGTCGCGAACGCGCGATCAAGAAGGGCCTTGCCGACAATCTCGAATTCGTTGAAGCCAATGCCGAGGAACTGCCCTTCGAGGATAACAGTTTCGACGCCTATACGATTGCCTTTGGCATTCGCAACGTGCCGCATATCGACAAGGCCCTGTCGGAAGCCTATCGCGTGCTGAAGCCGGGTGGCCGGTTCATGTGTCTCGAATTTTCCGAGGTCGAACTGCCGATCCTCGACAAGGTCTATGACCAGTGGTCGTTTCAGGCCATTCCGCGCATCGGCAAGATGATTACCGGTGATGCGGATTCCTACAGCTATCTGGTCGAATCGATCCGCAAATTCCCCAAGCAGCAGGATTTCGCCGCCATGATCGAAACCGCCGGTTTCGAGCGCGTGAGCTATCGCAATTTCACCGGCGGTATTGCGGCGCTTCATTCGGGCTGGAAGCTGTGATCATGCCTGTCATGAATTCGGGCCGGTGTGCTGGGGCGGGCTTTATTGCATGAGTAATCTTTCCGCCGCTTTCCGGCTGGTGCGCGCCGGATGGATTTTGACGCGTGAAGGCGTGATCAGTGCGCTTCCGGTGGAAGGGCTTTCCGGTCTTCCGGCTTTCGGCCACAAGATTGCGGGCATGCTAGCGCGTCCGCGTGCGCGACACATGCAGCGTTCCGAGCGTATGTCCCGGGCGATGAACAAGCTTGGCCCATCCTATGTGAAGCTTGGCCAGTTTCTGGCGACCCGCCCCGATATTGTCGGGCGCGATGTGGCTGCCGATCTGGAGCTATTGCAGGATCGTCTCGATTATTTTCCGCAGGCTGATGCGGTTGCGGGTATTGAAGGTTCGCTCGGTCGCAAGATCGACGATCTTTACCTGCATTTCGATGCGCCGATAGCGGCAGCGTCGATGGCGCAGGTGCATCCGGCTGAGGTCATGAAGAACGGCAGGCCGACGAAGGTTGCGGTTAAGGTCATCCGCCCCGGCGTCCGCCAGCGTTTCGCCCGCGATCTCGAAGGCTTCTACATGGTTGCGCGCATTCAGGAGCGCCATGTGCCTTTCACGCGCCGCCTGCGTCCGGTTCAGGTTGTCGAGACACTGCAGCAGACCACCCGCATCGAGATGGATCTGCGACTGGAAGCGGCAGCACTTTCCGAGATTGCCGAAAACATCAAGGGCGATGAAGGTTTCCGCGTTCCGCAGGTGGACTGGGAGCGCACCGGTCGCGATGTGCTGACGCTCGAATGGATCGATGGCACCAAGATGTCGGATATTTCGACGCTGGCTGCCGCTGGCTTCGATCTGAAGAAGCTTGCCGAAACGCTGATCCAGTCTTTCCTGCGCCACACGCTGCGCGACGGCTTTTTCCATGCCGACATGCATCCGGGCAATCTGTTCGTCGATCCGCAAGGTATCATCGTTGCGGTCGATTTTGGCATCACCGGACGGCTCAACAAGCAGCAGCGCCGCTTCCTGGCAGAAATTCTCTATGGCTTCATCACGCGCGATTATATGCGCGTGGCGGAAGTGCATTTCGAAGCGGGTTACGTGCCGCACACCCACGACGTGGCAAGCTTTGCGCAGGCCATTCGCGCCATCGGTGAGCCGATCCACGGCCAGCCGGCGGAAACCATTTCCATGGCCAAGCTTTTGACGCTGCTGTTCGAAGTGACCGAGCTTTTCGACATGGAGACCCGACCGGAACTCCTGATGCTCCAGAAAACCATGGTTGTGGTTGAAGGCGTGTCGCGCACGCTCGATCCGCATTTCAATATGTGGAAGGCGGCTGAGCCTGTTGTCGGCGACTGGATCCGCAAAAACCTGGGGCCCCAGGGCATGTTGCTCGACGCGAAGGACAGCGCCTATGCGCTGCTGCACTTCACCCGCAAGACCCCGGAACTGGTGGCGCGTGTTGAACGCGTTTCGGTCGCGCTGGATGATATGGCTGCCAATGGCTTGCGCTTCGATGCGGCCACGGCGGAGGCCATTGGTCGCGCCGAAGCCAAGCATTCGCGCTGGGGTCGCATCGCACAGGTGGTGATTGCAATTGCGCTCGCTGCGATCGCGATCAAGCTCTATATCTGGCTGTAATCGCACTTTTGAAGTGACAAACAGTCAATAAAGTGATTTCATTGATTGCACTTGCAATAAGCCGGTGCAATCAAATGGCCAGTATCACTATCCGCAATCTCGACGATGCCGCCAAGGAAAAGCTGCGTGTGCGCGCTGCGCGTAACGGGCGTTCCATGGAAGAGGAAGCGCGGCTTCTTCTGACCGCACTGGAGGAAGCGGCGCAGGTTACGCCTGCGCCTGCTGGTCTGGGTAAAGTTGGTGCGTCACTTACGGGCAAGCGCGTTCTGCTCATCATTGGTGGCGGTATTGCTGCCTATAAGACGCCCGATCTGATCCGCCGATTGCGTGAGCGTGGTGCGCAGGTCCGTCCGTTGATGACGGCTGCTGCGCAGCAATTTGTAACGCCGCTGACCATCGGCGCGGTTTCCGCCGACCATGTTTTCACCGATCTGTTTTCGCGGGAGGATGAGCAGGATGTCGGGCACATCAGGCTGGCGCGCGATGCCGATCTGATCGTGGTTGCGCCTGCGACCGCCGACCTGATGGCCAAGATGGCCAATGGTCTGGCCGACGATTTGGCCAGTGCCGTTCTGCTGGCGCGCAAGGTTCCGGTCTTGATTGCGCCTGCCATGAACCCGGCCATGTGGGACAACCCGGCGACCCGCCGCAACCGTCTGACACTGGAAAAGGAGGGTATGCATTTCATCGGCCCCGAGAAGGGCGAAATGGCGGAAAGCGGCGAAGCTGGAACAGGCCGGATGAGCGAGCCTCTGGCCATCGTGGCGGCTGTGGAAACGCTGCTGGTGCCGCGCGCACTGCCGCTGGCTGGAAAATCCATCGTCATGACATCCGGGCCAACGCATGAGCCGATCGACCCGGTCCGCTACATCGCCAACCGCTCGTCGGGCAAGCAGGGCCACGCCATCGCCGCTGCTCTGGCGCGGTTGGGTGCCACGGTGCATCTGGTGTCCGGTCCGGTCACGATTGCCGATCCCGAAGGCGTCGATGTCATTCAAGTTGAGACGGCGCGGGAAATGCAGGCTGCTGTGGAGCTGCATCTGCCCGCCGATGCGGCAATCATGGTGGCAGCCGTTGCCGATTGGCGCACCGCCAATGAAGCCGGACAGAAGATCAAGAAGAAGCCCGGAGAAGGCGCTCCAACGCTTGCCATGATCGAGAACCCCGACATTCTGGCCGGTGTTGGCCATAGCGACAAGCGTCCCGGTCTGGTGGTCGGCTTTGCGGCTGAAACGCAGGATGTGGCCGAAAATGCGAGAGCCAAACTTGCGAAAAAGGGCGCCGACTGGATCGTCGCCAACGATGTGTCCTATGGCTTGGATGGCAGCAGCGTCATGGGCGGCGACCACAACCGCGTGCGGATTTTAAGCCGTTCCGGCATCGAGGAATGGCCCGAAATGAGCAAAGGCGAGGTGGCCGAAAAGCTGGCCGCGAAGATCGCCGAACGGCTGCTCGACACGAAATAATGAAGCTGTCTGCCTAGAAGAACTCGTCCAGCAGACGGTAATAGGTGATTTTCGCTTCATCGATGGTCGTTGCGCCATAGAGGTCGAGGAAGGGTTTCACCCACTCGTCGCCGAGATTATAGCGGATGCTCCAGCAGGCGAGTCCCAGATCCTGATGGCGGTCTGCAAGGCCAAGCCTGCCGCAGTCGATAAAACCAGTGAATGCGCCGTCGCTGGCCATGAAATTTGGCAGGCAGGCGTCACCATGGGTGACGACGAGATCTTCCTGCGACGGTTTCAGGCGGCATAATTCGGAGAAAAGATCTTCGGCGCTGCGGCCTTCGCGCTCATCATCGAAATCATCTTCATCGACCGCACCCGCTTTCACGCGCTTGCGTGCATGTTCAATGCGGTGTTCCAGCCGGTGGTCGAAAGGGCAGGCCGCGGGGTCGACGCTGTGCAGCGCCTTCAAGGCTGCTGCGAGAATGGAGACGATACGGTCCGGCGGAAGAGTGCCGACAGACGACGCGAGGTCGGACCCGGCAAGGCGCGTCATCAGGAGAAAATGGCGGTTGGCCATCGTCTCAAAAGCGACGACCCTGGGGCAGGGCAGACCCTGTGCGGAAAGCCATTCAAGGCGGGCGCGCTCATCGGCCAGTTCGCTGACCGCGCTTGCCGGTTCGATTTTCAGAACAAGCGGTTCGTGCGCATCATGATCGAGCAGCAGGACATTGGCGGTCGAACGGCCAAGCTCATCCTGCTGGCTGCTATAACCGGCAAGCTGATGCAGCAATGCATCGGGCAGGTTTAGAGCAGCCAGAACCGGATCAGTCATAACATTACCGCATCATGTCTTGTCGCGGACCTGATAGTCCTTGATGGTTGCAAAGCGAATATTCTTCCAGCGCTCGGCTTCGTAATTGAGCGAAAAGCCGTTCTGCGCCAGGAACACCGGATCATTGTCGAGGTCATGCGCAATGTCGGCGCGATGAGATGCAATGAAGCGGTCGAGTTCGACCGGATCATCTGCCGTAATCCACCGGCAGACCGAGAAGCGCGACATTTCAAAGCCGACCGGCAGCGAATATTCCACTTTCAGACGTTCGGTCAGAACGTCGATCTGGAGCGCGCCAACGACACCGACAATCGCCGGAGAGCCGTCATCGGGCACGAACAGCTGCACGACGCCTTCTTCGGCCATCTGCTGCAGCGCTTCGCGCAGCTTCTTGGCCTTCATCGCATCGTCGAGACGCACGCGGCGCAGAATTTCCGGCGCGAAGTTCGGTACGCCACGGAACAGGATATCCTCGCCCTCGGTCAACGTGTCGCCGATACGCAGCGTTCCATGGTTCGGGATGCCGACGACGTCGCCAGCAAAGGCTTCGTCGGCGATCTGGCGCGAACGGGCAAAGAAGAATTGCGGCGCAGACAGGCTCATCGGTTTGCCGGTGCGCACCAGCTTGGCTTTCATGCCGCGTGACAGCTTGCCGGAGCAAACGCGCAGGAAGGCGATGCGGTCGCGATGGTTCGGGTCCATATTGGCCTGAATCTTGAACACGAAGCCGGTCATCTTGTCTTCGGTGGAGCCGACCATGCGCGTGTCGGCCTGCTGGTCGCGAGGCGACGGGCCAAAATCGCAGAAGGCTTCGATCAGATCGCGCACACCGTAATTCTTCAGCGCCGAACCAAAATAGACCGGCGTCATATGGCCTTCGCGGAAGGAAGCAAGGTCAAACGGACGGCAGACACCGCGCGCCAGTTCCGTATTTTCCAGCCAGGCTTCACGCTCGTTTTCAGGCAGCAGCGCGGCGGCTTCTTCCGGGCCGCTGACCTTGGTCGGCTGCTCTTCATTGTCCTGACGGCGCATTGTATTGTTATGCAGGTCGAACGTGCCTGCAAAGCTCTTGCCCGAACCGATCGGCCAGGTGATAGGCGCCGTGTCGAGCGCCAGCTTTTCTTCGATCTCGTCAAGGATTTCGAGCGGATCGCGCGCTTCGCGGTCCATCTTGTTGACGAAGGTGACGATTGGAATGTCGCGCATGCGGCAGACTTCGAACAGCTTCAGCGTGCGCGGCTCGATACCCTTTGCGGCGTCGATGACCATGACGGCGCTGTCCACCGCGGTCAGCGTGCGGTAGGTGTCGTCTGCGAAGTCTTCGTGGCCCGGCGTATCGAGCAGGTTGAAGATGCAGTCCTTGTATTCGAAGGTCATCACCGAGGTGACGACCGAGATGCCGCGGTCGCGTTCGATGTTCATCCAGTCCGAACGGGTCTGGATGCGATCCTTCTTGGCCTTCACTTCACCGGCAAGCTGGATGGCGCCACCAAACAGCAGCAGCTTTTCGGTCAGCGTGGTCTTACCGGCGTCCGGGTGCGCGATAATCGCGAATGTGCGGCGCTTGGAAACGGGATTGTCAGCAGGCATGAAGAAACTCGTGATGGCGAAATGTTGGGCCGCGCAAATATGCGCCGCAAAGATGTTGCGCTGCATCTAGCAGTCATTGGGCAAAATCTCAACAAGCGCCGCGTTACAAGTCTTCGCTGGAAAGGAAAAGCGGCGCTGAACACGCCGCTTTTATAGAAATGATCAGGATTTTACCGGCTTTTGATGCCAAGACCGAAGGCAATATAGGTCCAGCCCTGGAAAATCAGATCGATGGCCAGGAAAAGGCCGAGGATGAACAGGCTGTTGACCGGCCATTGAATGGCGATGATGAGGCCGAGCAGCGCTGTGATGACGCCACCGGCCACGATCCAGCCCCAGCCGGATGCCGGTTTCGACTTGAAGCCCATCCAGACGCGGAAAAGGCCGGAGCCGAGAAGGGCAGCCGCCAGCAGGAATGTCAGGATGCCTGCCGCCAAAATGGGATTGATGAAGGTGACGACACCCGCTGCCGCATAAAGCAGGCCGCTCAGGAGCCAGAAGAAAAACCGGCCCCATGTCTTCACGCCGAAAGCATGGATGATTTCGATCACACCGGCGATCAGCATCATCATGCCGACATAGTAGACAGAAACAACCGTGGCCAGCACCAGATTGCCGAAGGCGATGCCGCCCAGAATGAGAAGTGCCACGCCGAGCGCAACGAACCATCCCCACTTGGACGTCAGCTCTGTCGGTAACACCGGATTGTCGAAATCTTTGTTCGTCGTTGCCATCGAATAACCCTCTTGTCCCTCGAATTGTCGTGACCCAATTTTCGTAACCCAAGCAACAATATAAGGCATGCGGAGCGTTTGACCAGCTTTGGCCGCGCATGCCGATCCGGACAGCCTGTTTGGCGCGTAAAGCTGCAGCGGTTTCCGAGACGGGAGACGATCTCTCTTTGTTTTTGCGCATAAACTAATTCGCGGACGCAACACCTTTTTGGCCCGTTGGCCTCTATCTCTTTGCCGTTACACCTGTTTTAATCTCTATCGGCTACATATTTCAGGAACTTGACGCGGGGGCGCTGCCGGTTTCCCGGTACTCAATTGTTGTTGGAAAAGTCTGTTCGATGTTCGATCTGGTTTCCCATTATTGGCCGCATATTCTGGCTGTCCTGTCGATTGTGCTGGGCACGATAGCGGCTATTCATGCGACCATGACCAAGGACGAAGTGCGCACAGCACTTGGCTGGGTTGGCGTGATCGTGCTGTCGCCCATCGTTGGGGCGGTCGTCTATGCCATTGCGGGCGTTAACCGGATCAGGCGCTCGACACTCACCCAGCAGCGCGCGCAAGGGCATATCGCGCTTTATCACCTCTCGCATTTCGACACGACCAACGACCTCGTGCGCGCCGCTTTTGGGCGACAGTTCGGTGCGATGAAAATTCTGGGTGATGCCGTCAGCCTTTATGATTTCACCAGTGGCAATCGCATCGAGATGCTGGAAACTGGTGATGAGGCCTATGCCGCCATGCTGGAAGCCATCGGCAAGGCCGAGCGCAGCATCTTGCTGGAAACCTATATTTTCGACCGCGACGCCATCGGCATTCAGTTTGCCGAGGCGCTGGGCGCTGCCGTCAAGCGGGGCGTGGAAGTGCGGGTGCTGATCGATGCGGTCGGCGCGCGTTACTCCATCCCGAGCATTGTGAGCCTGCTCAAGGAAAATGGCGTGACGGTCGATGTCTTCAACGGCAACATCATCATCGGCCTGCGCCTGCCTTATGCCAATCTGCGCACTCACCGCAAAATCCTTGTCGTGGATGGGCGATACGGCTTTACCGGCGGCATGAATATCCGCGCCGGTTTCGTGCGGGCCATTGCCGGCGATGCGGTGGCGATCGATACGCATTTCCGGCTTGAAGGACCGGCCATTGCCGATCTCTTCCACATTGCCTCCGAGGACTGGCGATTTGCAACAGGTGAATTGCTGACCGGTGACGCATGGCGCATTGCCGCGCCGGAAAACCCGCCCGGCACCGGTACGCTGGTGCGCGTGGTCGGCTCCGGCCCCGACAAGAATGTCGAAACCAACCATCGCATGATGATGGGTGCTTTCTCGATAGCCGAGCAGCATATCCTCATCATGTCGCCCTATCTGTTGCCGGACCGAGAACTGATCAGCGCGCTGGTCACGGCGGCGCGGCGCGGCGTGTCGGTGGATATTGTGGTGCCGGGGGTCAACAATCTCAAGCTTGTCGACCGTGCGATGCGCGCCCAGTTCGACCAGCTTTTGAAGGATGGCTGCCGCATCTGGCGTGCGGGCGGCGCATTCAACCATTCCAAGCTGATGACGATTGACGGCACCTGGTCCTATGTCGGCTCCTCGAATATCGATCCGCGCTCGTTGCGGCTTAACTTCGAGATCGATCTGGAAATTCTGGATCGCGATGTGGCGCGTCAGGTGGAAGAACGGATCGGCAAGGTCATCGAGGAGAGCCGTCAGGTCAATCTGACCCGTCTCAAGAACCGCCCGTTTCTGGTGCGCCTGATCGACCGGATCATCTGGCTGGGTTCGCCCTATCTATGAGCCGGTTCTGCTTGCGGGTATCTCTGGATTGAGATTGTGCAACAGGTCTATTTATTTTCACGCATTTCCAGACGCAAAACCGTTTCACACTTTTGCTGGAAATGCTCAATCGCCGTCTTCAGGTCAAGATGCGCCTTGATCGGCAGATGGTCGGATGCCATGCGCGCCAGCGGCGTGTTGTGAACCTCCACCGATGTCACGAGATTATGCGGCGCGCCCATCACGCGGTCGAGCGCGAAGACCGGAAAGCGTGACGGAAAGCTCGGCACCGCCGTTGCAACGTGGTTGAAGGTGGGCATGAGCGCGGCGAGTGATGAACGTTTGCCGATACGCCATTCGTTGAGGTCGCCGATCAACAGCGTCGGCAGCGTGTCGGCCTCCTGCAAGGCGGTGAGAATACTTTCGGCCTGCTGCTCTCGGGAGCGTTTCAGAAGGCCCAGATGCGCGGCGATAACGCGTAGCGGCCCTGCCGGAAATTGCAGGTCGGCGACTAGCGCGCCGCGGGGCTCCACGCCGGGCAGTTTCAGCTGCTGCACATTGCGGACGATACCTTCGCGAAACAGCAGCACATTGCCATGCCAGCCATGCCCCTTGGGCATTGTGGAGGTGATGGGTACGGGAACAAGGCCATGGCGACGTTCCAGCAAGCCAAGATCGAGAAGCCCCGACCGTTCACCGAAACGCTTGTCGGCTTCCTGCAACGCTATAACATCCGCATCGATTTCGCTGATCACGTCTGCGGTGCGCTGCGGATTGAACTGCTTGTCGATACCGATGCATTTGTGAACATTATAGGATGCAATAACGATGTCACCGCCAGTGATATTGGCGTTGAGAGGCCTGAAACCCGGCCTGTTGCGGATCGCCGTCAGGATCGACTTCGATATCCGGTTTGCTTCCTTTTTCTTCTGCACCCTTTTCACCCGTAAGGTCGTCAGTTCAAGATCAATATTTCAAATCTATACTCTTCTATATAGATAGTTTGCTATGCAATTTGAACAGAGCGGCTAAGCACAAATGAGTGTTTAGATGGCGAATATTCAGCGGGCAATGAAGCGAACCAGCCTGTCGGTCAGGCCGCGATAGGGCGGCTTGATGAGGTCGCTCGGGGCAGGCGCATATTTCGTCAATATCGGTATGGCCTTGGAAAAGGTCAGGAAACCATCATAACCGTGATACTGGCCCATGCCGCTCGCCCCGACGCCGCCGAAGGGCAGGCTGGTGCAGGCAAAATGATAGAGCGTGTCGTTGATGCAGACCCCGCCTGCGACCACATGGGCGAGGATGGTCTCGATCTCGGCAGTATTCTCGCTGAAACAATAAAGCGCCAGCGGGCGGTCATGGCCAAGCACATGGGCAATGGCGTCATCGGTCGAGCGATAGCTGATGATCGGCAGTAGCGGTCCGAAAATCTCTTCCGCCATGATGGCACTGGTCGCTTGCGGCTCAAGAATGAGCGTCGGCGTCATGAGGCGCGGTTCGTTGGATGGCGCGAGCAACTCGACGATGCCTTCGCTCTTATCCTTCGCATCGGCCAGCAGGCCGGTTAGCCGCTGCAACTGCGCATCGTTGATAATGGTGGTGCGGTCTGGATCTGCGGACGCGCCGCCAAAACGAGCCTGCATTTCTTCGCGCAGCAGGGCAATGAATGCGTCGCGTTTGCTGTGGTGGATCAGCACGTAATCCGGCGCGATACAGGTCTGTCCGGCATTGAAGAATTTGCCGTTTGCGATGGCGCGTGCGGCGCGTACCAGATTGGCGTTTTCGCTGACGATGGCCGGAGACTTGCCGCCAAGTTCAAGCGTCACCGGCGTTAGATTGGCCGCTGCCGCTGCCATGATCTTGCGCCCGACGGCGGTAGAGCCGGTAAAGAACAGATGGTCGAAAGGCAGGCTGGCAAAGCGGGCTGAAAGCGCTGCATCGCCCTGCACGACGGCAACGCGATTGTCCGGAAAGACCTTGCTGATGAGCTTTTGCAGAAAGGCTGCCGTTTGCGGCGTGTTTTCGGACGGTTTGATCAGAACATGATTGCCTGCGGCAATGGCCGCCACCAGCGGTGCGAGCGCCAGATTGACCGGATAGTTCCACGGCGCGATCACGCCCACGACGCCGAGTGGCACGAAGCGAAGCTCTGCTTTCGCCGGCCATAATTTCCAGCCCGCTTTGCGGCGTTTCGGCTTCATCCATCGCTTGAGATGATGCAGCGCATCATCGATTTCGGCAAAGACCACGCTGGCTTCACCGAGCAGAGTTTCGTGGACGGAACGGTTTCCAAAATCGGCGCTGATCGCCTTCGCCATGTCGTCAAGCCTGGCCGCCAGGCCAGCGCGCAGGCGCTTAAGATCATCGATGCGCTGTTCATAGGGCGGGCGATGATCCAGCCATGATTGACGCAGACTGGCGAAAACTGCGTCAAGATTATCGCTCATGGGTGAAATCCTCCGTCGACCGGGCGAACAGGAACTGCGCCACATAATAGGTGGCGAGCACCCAGAACCCGCTCAGCGGAATGTCGAAGCGAAACCGGTCATAGGCCAGCAGCGTGTCGCTGACCATGAAGCACACACCGCCCCATGCCGCCAGCCAGGCGGCATAGTGTTGCGGTGTTTCGGGTTCGGTGCCGGTTGCCCGGCTGAAAGCCTGCGCGGCCATGATGCCGAGAGCTGCGGCATAGATGATGACGGGGATTTTCATGGCCCCCGGCAGGGCCGTCCAAAGGCCGGTAATCACCGCAAATGCCGCAAGCGAGAAGACGACGAAGGCGCCCTTGTTCTGTGCAAAGCGGGTATGGCGCGACAGAGCGTAAATATAGGCGCAATGGGTGATGAGAAAGCAGATCAGCCCGGCCATGAAATAGTCGCCGGGCAACATCAGGAAAAAGTCGCCAAGCGCGGCGAAAGCAAGGCCGAAGGCCACGGCAAAACCATAGGATTTCGAGCGCGGCTTGCCGGAACAGAGCACTGCCGCCAGCAGCAACAGCGTTGCGGTCGGCTTGGTGAGATAATGCAGCCAGCGCCAGAAAGAGGTCTCGCCATTATAGCTCAGCAGACTGCCCGCGATGGCGCAGACCGCGCAGAACAGGAAAAGTCCATAGAGCGTCCGATTCCGCCCGAATTCCAGCAGACCCTTGTGCCGCATCTCAACTCCCCCGTTTTATGATGTCGGTTTATTCTTGTGTCGCCGCCGTCTCGCGCCGCCTTTTGCGGCCGATGCGTTCGGCACGGGTGGAAAGCTCCGTATTGCCCTCAAGATCGGTTTGCAGGATCAACCCTTCCTGCTTCAGCCACCGGATAATCTCGCCGAATGCGCGGTCGTAATCGGGCTGTTCCATGGCGGGCCTCTTAGTTGTTCTACCCAGACAAACAACGCATAATCTATTGCTAACTATTTGTTTTTACGCATATGAAAACACAAAACCGTTCCATACTTTTGCTGGAAATGCGTCCCGTTGCAAGGCGGAAAATGTCACCGTCATGAACGCTTCAAATCTTGCCGCTATCAGATAGCTTTCTGCTTACTAATCGACCAAGGTGCGTTTGATGAAGTCTCCGCTTTTTGTTGCAGCATTTTGCGCCGTTGTTTCTTTGACGACTGCGGCCTTCGCGCAGGACTTCAAAAAGCCCGCGCTGCTGGGCGAGATTGTGCTGCCAACCGGGCTGCAAATTGCAGGCGTTGAGTTCGGCGGCATATCCGGCCTCGACTATGATGCGGCGCATGACATCTACTACGCCATTTCCGACGACCGTTCCGAAAAGGCGCCAGCCCGGTTCTATACGCTCAAGATCGTCGCCGACGAAAAGGGACTGCACAGCGTCGATATCCTTTCCACCGTCACGTTGTTGAATGCCGAGGGCAAGCCCTTCGCGATCAAGGATGTCGATCCGGAATCCATTCGTTTTCATGCGGGCACCGGCACGCTGTTCTGGACCAGCGAAGGCGACCGCAACGGCAAACCCGCCGTGCGGGAATCGCGCATCGATGGCAGCCTGATCCGTGAATTTGCCTTGCCCGATTATTACATCCCGAATGGCGACGGCACACGCGGCATTCGCGACAACCTGTCCTTTGAAAGCCTGACCTTTTCGCCGGATGGCAAAACGCTGCTCGTCGGGCTGGAAAATGCGCTGCTTCAGGATGGTGACAAGGCAACGCTGGAAAAAGGCAGTCGCGCCCGCATACTCGCCTTCAACATTCTGTCTGGCGCGGTGAAGGCGGAATATGCCTATGATACGGGGCCGATCTTCACCAAGGCGATCAAGCTGCCCTATTGGAACGACAACGGCATGTCGGAATTTCTAGCCTGGGGCGATGATCTGCTGACGGTCGAACGCTCCTATGCACATGGCGTTGGCAGCCAGATCAATTTCTACCGCGCGCGTTTTGCCGGGGCGACCGATATTAGCGGCATGGCGACACTCAAGGATGCCTCGCTAACGCCGATGGCCAAGGAAGCTGTCCTGCGGCTGGGGGAAGGTGATTTCGGCCTCGACATCGATAATATTGAGTCGGTCACCTGGGGGCCGATAATCGGCGGCCGTAAAACGGTGGTCATCGCTTCTGATAATAATTTCAATCCGGAACAATTTACTCAGTTTGTCATGTTTCAGCTTGATGCAGAAGCAAATTGAATTCAGCATCAAGTATAAATCAATTAAGTAAACATGGTAATTCTTCTAAATAAACCTGCATTAACCCGATGTGGGCTTATACAGCCATAAGCTGTTCAAAATATTGTGTTTTATGAAAATTACAGTCCGGTAGCGAAAATGTGACATCAGACTGTCGTCAAATCGATTATATATTCCAACTTCGCCTTGGGAGCACTTTCAATCTGGTCAATCAGATTGGTGCTCCTCTTATGTATCTTACGCACATCTTGCCCAAAAACCGTTTCACACTTTTTGGGATGTGCGTTTCACCATTCAAGAGGGAATACATGCTGTCACAAGCCAAGGTAGACCAACTCGGAATTACGATCGATGTGTATCAGAAAGCGGCGAAGCAGTGGGTTGCTTCCGGCATTTATGAAGGCCATCACATCGTCGTCGAAAATCAGACACAGGGTACCGCCGTCAGCGCATGGCGTGACCGGGCGCTTTCCGTTTCGGATAGCGGAACCGCATAATAGCATTTGAGCTTGTTTCAAAAGGCGGCCAACGGTTGGCCCGCCGCCAAATTCTTTTCAAAGCCGGGCTGTTACGGTCGATTTTCAGATGACTGCAACAGCCGTTACGATCAAATTCCTTGGGGCTAGCCCCCGCGTTCCTCGAACCCTTCGGCATTACCTTCGTCCACCTTGTGACGCAGATATTGCTTCAGCCGGTTGATATCCTCGCTCTGCCAGTTTTCGGCGCCGGTGATGTCACGCCAGGCTTCCAGATAATGCTCAGGGGCATAGACATGTCCATGCCCCATGGGCGCGCTGTCGGCAAATGCCATGTCGACCACCAGTTGCAGCGCGGTCACGATCGGATACCAGCGTAAATCGGCTGATACATCGGGACCGCGCGGCTCTTTCATCCAGTCCGGCTCGCGATAGAACATGCTGCTGTTGAAAAACACGATGGCATCGCTGGCATATTGCAGATAGATCGTGCGCATCACGCCCCATTCGCTGCCATTGCCGGGCGCTTCGCCATTCTGGTTCATGAAGCGCACGAAGGCGCCGTCGCGCACCACAGGCAGCCATTCTGGCGTATCGGCATTGCGGCTGCGCGTCAGCGAGCGCCACAGCGCGCTGGGGAAGGGCGGGCCGCTCCACAGGGCGCCATTCAGGGGCGCATCCAGTATTTCAAACAGCGATACCGAGCTTTGCGAATTGAAAGCGCCGAGGCTCAGGCCATGCAGATAAATCTTCGGTCGTTTGTCGACGGGCAGGCTTTTCCAGTAATCATAGACTGTTTCAAACAGCGCGCGCGCTGACTCCGCGCCATATTCGGGCTGGAACAGCAGCGATAACGGGCTGTTCAGATAGGAATATTGCATGGCAATGCTGGCAACGTTACCGTCGCGCAAATATTCCAGCCCGATCATGGCGGATGGATCGACCCAGCCTGTGCCGGTGGGCACGATGATCACCAGCGCGGAGCGGTCGAAACCTCCCTGCCGCTTCAGCTCTTCAAGCGCCTGATGCGCCCGTTCCTGCGGCGTCCGGCTGACATTGAGCCCGGCATAGACGCGGATCGGGTCCATTGCCGTGCGCCCGGTAAAGGCAGAAATCTCCGCTGCGGTCGGCGCGGTGGCAACATATTCGCGCCCGGCGCGACCCAGATCCTCCCAGTTGATCAGGGAGGCGGCGCTGCCGGTCTTGTCGGGCGAGGATGGTTGCACGCGGTCCGGCTCCATCAGGGAGTCGTAGCGCTTGAAGGACGCATCGAGCGATTTGAAGGCCGTATTGATCAGCACGCCATTGGCGACGGTCCAGATCAGAAAAGCCGTTACCGAGGCCGCAATGACGTTTGCAACGCGCCTCGGCATGATGCGGCGCATCTTCGCCGAGAAATAGCGGCCGATGCGAATGAGGATGCGGGCGATGATCAGCAGCACCAGAAAGACGGCAATGGCAATCGCGGTTAGCGTCGCGGGATAGGCGGAAGGCACCGGCGGCATATCCATTGCCGTGCGGATTGAGTTCTGCCAGCCAGCGGATGAGCGAAGCGCGATCAGCGCCACGGCGAGGCAGACAATGCCAACGACGATTTTCAGGATAGCGCGCTTGCGGCCCTGTATTTCCGGCAGTTCGAGATAGCGCCACAGCGCACCGAAAAGCACGCCGATGCCATAGCCGATTGCGAAGACCAGCCCGCACAGCGCACCCTGAATGACATAGGTGCGCGGAATGAGGCTCGGTGTCAGCGCTGCGGCAAAGAACAAGGTGCCGAACGCCAGTCCGGTCGCGCAGAATGACGAGGTGCCGCGAAAAAGGGCGAGAACGAAGGCGCGCATCAACACTTGCTCCAACGGAATTGCTTAATCTTTGGATATAAAGCATTTCCAACAAAAGTGCGAAGCGGTTTTGTGTCCTGAAATACGATTGAAAACAAATCGATAGGGCGCTTGGCGCGCGAATGTGACAGCGCAGAGGCCCTTGGCGGAAACGGCACAAACGATGCTGTCGAATTGTTGAATATCACTTCATTCTAAAACAGAGATATCGTATGGTTGCTGCGGTTATCCAGCCATCGATTTCGCTTGTTTCACAGTGTGTTGCGATCATCCGGCACAAGCCTGTCGCGTGACAGATTTTGCGTGTGACAAGCCGTCAGAAATCCTCTACGCCTAGTGATGGACCGCTACGCGGCGGTCTGGGGCCTAGTAACCCCTGTAGTGTGGCTGGTGTCGCCAAAAGATGCCTAACCTTCGTCCTTTATGGTCAGGGTGCTTGCGACGTATGTCCAAGTTTCTCTGAAGCCAAAGGTCGTGAGGCCGTCACTACACGGTTACTAACACCCTGATCACCAAAGATCGAAGGGCACAACGCGGGGGCGTACCGCGAGAGTGCACCGGGGTGGAGACTGATCGTGACGAAAATGCTCAGTTACTATGCAATCACCGATGACGTCATGCCGGAATGGGATGATGCGTTCTATGTGGACTTGGCAGAAGCCGAAGCTGCAATACAGAGGACGCTGAAAGAATCCGAAGAACTGGTCGTCGTTTGGCCCAGCCGTCCGCAGCATCGTTCGAGAGCGCTTTACCTTGAGCGGGTCAGCGTTCCGTTTACCGAGGAAACACTGTTTGCCTTGCTGAATAACAAGGGGCCGCTCAGCGTTCTTGCAGAGCGGGAGGTCCTCAACGTGTATTACACGTACGGAGCGACCTGGTTGGGGCCGGGCTTCTGCTCTTAGAGCGTGTTTCGATCTGATTGAATCAGATCGGCGCTCTAAGCTCTTTCCACTTGAAGCATAATCTTATCGATCCTCGTTTCACTCCGGTCGGATTATGCTCTTAGAGTACATCAGCAGGGGCGCCAGTCGGTCCTGCTGTTTTCCTGCCAGCCGCATTTATGCAGCAGCGGCGTGTCGTCGGTGAAGCTCGGCCAGCCGACGCACAGATAGAGGCTGAAACGCCAGTTCGTCGGCACGTCGAAAAGCCGTTCCATGGCCAGCGGATCGAGTATAGACATCATGCCGACGCCAAGGCCCAGCGACCGGGCCGCGAGGTTGAGATTTTGCACGGCCATCGCCGTGCTTTGCTCCAGCGTGGAAGCCATCGACTGTCGCCCGAGGCCATGCCCTTCCGCCGGTTCCGTTTCCGTGAAAATTGCAAGCTGCAACGGGGCGACGGCAAGCCCCTCCAGTTTCAGGTCACGATAGGCCTCGGCGCGCGCACCGTCGTAAATCTGTGCTGCCTTGCGGTTGGCTTGCCTGAACGCATCGTGGACCGCCTGACGCTTCTCAAGGCTTTCCACGGCGAAGACGCGCCAGGGCCGCGCATTGCCGACAGAGGGCGCATAATCCATCGCCTGCCGCAGCGTTTGAATCATCGTTTCGTCTATCGGATCGCTGCGAAAATGACGAACATCCCGCCGCCATTTCAGAAGCTCGAAAAAGGCGTCGCGATCAGCGTCGGTGAACTGCATATCTGTCTTCCTGAAGCTCAGGCCGGGCTTTGGCCGCACGGGGCATGCACTAGGCCCGGATAGCAAAAAAGCCCGCTTGCGCGGGCTTTTTGGGTGCTTCTGAACCTTGGTAGCGGTCCGAAGACTTAGGAATGGTGCCCAGAAGAGGACTCGAACCTCCACGCCCTTGCGAGCGCCAGCACCTGAAGCTGGTGCGTCTACCAATTCCGCCATCTGGGCGACGAGGACCCATCTAAGGGGTCAGCTTGCCTCTGTCAATCGCGTTTTCGAAATTCAGTGAGCTTTTTTTCAAGCTGTCCGTTTTCCGTGTTGAAAACGCCATCGGGCGCGGTGTCGCGCCCGATAAAATTGCTGCCAACTGCGTGTCAGGCTTCCAGAATTTCCTTAGAGGCCACAGTCGAATCAGCATTAAGCCGGTAAATGATCGGCACGCCGGTATTCAGTTCCTGCTTGAGAATCTGTTCCGGCGTCAGGCCGTCGAGCGCCATGATGAGCGCGCGCAGCGAATTGCCGTGTGCAGCCACCAGAACGCTCTCGCCGCGCAGCACATGCGGCTGGATCTGATGCAGATAATAAGGCCAGACGCGCGCGCCCGTATCCTTCAGGCTTTCGCCGCCCGGAGGAGGCACGTCATAGGAACGGCGCCAGACATGGACCTGCTCTTCGCCCCACTTGGCGCGGGCATCGTCCTTGTTGAGGCCGGAGAGATCGCCATAGTCGCGCTCGTTCAGGGCCTGATCGCGGATCGTTTCAAGGCCCGACTGGCCCAGCTCATCCAGAATGTGCTGGCAAGTGGTCTGCGCGCGGCTCAGCACCGACGTATAGGCGATGTCGAATTTCAGGCCCGCAGCCTTGAGGCGCTGGCCAGCGGCCTTGGCTTCGGCATGGCCCTGTTCGGTCAGGCCCGGATCGCGCCAGCCGGTGAAAAGATTCTTCAGGTTCCATTCGCTTTGGCCGTGGCGAACCAGGACGAGAGTACGAGACATATGCAATGCTCCGTTGGTGGAAGGATCAGTCGTTCAGCCCGAGCACGTCGAGCATGGAATAGAGGCCGGGCTTCTTGCCATAAGCCCAGAGTGCAGCCTTGACCGCGCCGCGTGCGAAAATGGTGCGGTCCTCGGCGTGGTGCGACAGCACAATGCGTTCGCCGGGGCCTGCGAGAATCACCGAATGGTCGCCGATTACCGAGCCGCCGCGCAGCGTGGCAAAGCCGATGGTGCCTTCGTCACGCGGGCCGGTGTAACCGTCACGCGCCCGTACACTGTTGTCCTCAAGGCTGATGCCACGGCCTTCGGCTGCCGCTTTGCCGAGAAGCAGGGCGGTGCCGCTTGGCGCATCCACCTTGTGCTTGTGATGCATTTCGAGAACTTCGATGTCGAAATCCTCTGGACCGAGCGCCTGTGCAGCCTTCTGCACCATGACAGCCAGCAGATTGACGCCGAGGCTCATATTGCCTGACTTGACGATGGTGGCATGGCGGGCGGCAGCGCGGAACTTCTCGTCGTCTTCTGCCGAGCAGCCGGTAGTGCCGATGACATGGACGATACGGGCCTGTGCCGCGAGACCGGCAAAGGCGACGCTGGCGGCAGGGCTGGTGAAGTCGAGCACGCCTTGCGCCTTGGCGAAAACCGGCAGCGGATCATCAGTGATGGCGACGCCAAGCGCGCCGACACCGGCCACTTCACCGGCATCCTTGCCGATCAGCGGCGAGCCGGGGCGCTCGATTGCGCCGCTGAGTTTGGCACCATCAATCGACTGGATCGTCCGGATGAGGGTCTGGCCCATGCGGCCACCGGCGCCGACGACGACGAGGCCCATTTCGCTGTTTTGGCTATCCGGTTCACCGGTCATTCTGTCCTCCTGTGCCCGCTGGCACATCATCCGCAGTCAGTTCTTCGATTGTCGGTTCGGGCATATTATCAGCGCTGCCGCTCTGCAATTGATAGAAGCGGGCATAGACACCGTTCGGTATGGCAATCAGCGCGTCATGACGGCCTTCTTCCACCACGCGTCCGGCTTCCATGACCACGATACGGTCGGCATTGACGACCGTCGACAGGCGATGGGCGATGACGATGGTGGTGCGGCCCTTCATGATCGTTTCCAGCGCCTGCTGGACACGCTTTTCCGATTCGTTGTCGAGTGCAGACGTTGCTTCATCGAGAAGCAGCACTGGCGCCTTGCGCACGATGGCGCGCGCAATCGAAATGCGCTGGCGCTGGCCGCCTGAAAGCGTCGCGCCGTTTTCGCCAATCGGCGTATCATAGCCCTGCGGCTGTTGCAGGATGAAATCATGCGCATGGGCAAGCTGGGCTGCCTTGACGATTTCATCTTCCGTCGCGTCCGGGCGTCCATAGCGGATATTGTCGGCAATGGTGCCTTCAAACAGATAGGGCTGTTGCGACACATAGGCGACGGCGTGGCGCAGCGAGCGCTTGGTGACCTTGGAAATGTCCTGTCCGTCGAACAGGATCGTTCCCTTGTCGAGATCGTAGAACCGCTGCACGAGATTGATGAGCGTTGACTTGCCCGCACCCGATGCGCCGATGATCGCCGTGGTTTCACCTGCCTTGGCGACAAAGCTGACGCCATGCAGAACCGGCGCAAGCTCGCTATAGGAGAAATACAGGTTCTCGAACTGGATTTCGCCGGGGCCGGGGTTCAGCGCCACCGCATCGGCGGCATCGCGCTGGTGCGGCTTGATATCCAGCACTTCATAGATCATGCGGGCGTTGACGAGCGCCTTTTCCAGCCCGACCTGAAGGCGGGCAAGACGGCGCGCCGGATCATAGGCCAGCAGCATTGCGGTGATGAAGGCGAAGGTCGCGCCGGGCGGCTGATGGTCGAGAATGGCGCGATAACCGCTATAGGCCAGCACGCCGGAAACAGCGAAACCGGCCAGTATTTCGGAAATCGGCGTGGTGCGTTCGGACACTTTGGCGATCTTGTTGCTGCGTCCTTCCGACATATCGATCAGATTGCCGATCTTGGCGCGCAATTGGTCTTCCATCGTGAAAGCCTTCACGACTGCAATGCCCTGCACGGATTCCTGCATGGCGCCGAGAAGATGCGAATTCAGATGCACGAGATCGCGCGTGACCGAGCGGATGCGGCGCGAAATATAGGCGACGGCCAGAATGAGCGGCGGGCCGATCAGGAAGATCGCAACCGACAGCATCGGGTCCATGTAGAACATCATGGCGACCAGACCGATCAGCGAGATGAAATCGCGCGCAATCGACGAAATCGTCATGTTGAGCAGGTCGCGGATGCCGGACACATTCTGGTTGATCTGCGCCGCCAGATGACCGGAGCGGGTGTCGTTATAGAAGTCGAGGCCGAGCTTCATCAGATGGTCGAAAATACGCTTTTGATAGCGCGCGACCAGATTATTGCCGATCTTGGCCAGCTCGACGGCCTGCACATAGCCGGAAAAACCGCGCAGGATGAAAATCGCTAGCAGCGTGCCGCAGATGACCCAGATCAGGGGCAGGTTCTGCTCATAGAAGATCTTGTCGATCATCGGCTTCATCATATAGGCGAGCGCGGCGTTTGATCCGCCCACGATCAAAGATGCGATGATGGCGATGATATAGTTCTTCTTATATTCACCGATATTCTCCGACATCATGCGCCGGATCACGCGGGTCGCTTCGCCCGTGTCGATTTTCTTCTTTTTCTTCTTGAATAAGCTCACGTGCAAAAGCGCTTCATTCCTGAGCTCGGTATGTCCGAGACTGCCGTTGAAAATGCGTTGGTATTAAAACCAAAAACGCGGCGGTGAAAAGGCCGAAAGCCAATTCCCCGCCGCGTTTCTATAGCCTTATGTGGCTTAATTATCCATCCCGTGACCGTCGATTTCAGGCACGGTCAGGTTCAGCCGATGCGCCAGCGGCGTCCATCCGTCGAGACTTCGAAGCGCGAAGGTGCGCAGGCAAAAGCCGACAGGCCGCTCAAAGCCGCCAGCGGATAGGTGATCACATGGATCGGAATGTCGTGCATGATGGCCTGATGCGGCGCCTTGTCCTCGAAGGCCGCACGGAACGCACCCGCCCGCAAAGCAGGCAGAATGCGCTGCGGAATGCCGCCCGACAGGTAAACGCCGCCATGCGCCATGAAGACAAGCGCCATGTCGCCCGCCACGCGGCCAAGATAGGTCGCAAACAGGTCGAGCGTTTCGCTGGCTTGCGCATTGCTGCCATCGAGACCGGCGGACGTGATGTCGGCGGGCGTCTCCAGGGTAGGGGTGACGCCATCGGCCGTGCAGATCGCCACATAGAGATTTTGCAGGCCGCGTCCGCTCAGAATCTGTTCGGCAGAAACGCGCCCGTCGATCTGCTCGATATGCGGGAAAATCTGATAGTCGCGTTCGCTGCGCGGGCCGACATCGACATGGCCGCCTTCACCGGGAACCGGCACCCACGCCTTGCGGGTGCGCACCAGACCGGCCACGCCGAGCCCCGTGCCCGGGCCGAGCACGACGCGGGTTGCGATCACCTCGTCCGGCTTGCCGCCGATCTGCTCCATATGGTGGCCTTCGAGCGACACCACGGCCAACGCCTGCGCCTCGAAATCGTTGAGCACGGTCACGTCCTTGAAGCCCAGATCGGAGATCAGCTTCTTCGGGCGCACAACCCAATCGCAATTGGTGAGGTCGATTTCATCGCCTTCGACGGGGCCTGCAATGGCCAGAATGACCGAGCGCGGCTGCAGCGACGTCTGGTCGAGAATGGCCGTCTGAATGGCTTCATCGATGGTCCCATAATCCGCCGTCTGAAGAACCGGAAATTCCTTCGGATCGGAATTGGCATCGACAAGGATTGCAAAGCGGGCATTGGTGCCGCCGATATCGCCGACGAGGACTGGAAACTGGAAACTCTGTTCGGCGTCGATCATGGCCTGCATTCTCTCTCCCTGCCGTTTCTTGTGCCCTTTGGGTGTTGGGGGGCTTACCCATGGGCTGTTATATTTCTTCGATTGTATCAGTCTAAAGCTTTGATCAGCTTTTCTGCCGTGGCGCGGTTCAGCGCCATTGGTATGTCGTAGACGCTGCCGAGGCGGGTCAGCGCCTTGACGTCCACGTCATGCGGAAGCGGCGACAGCGGATCGATGAAGAAGATCAGCACTTCAACGGTGCCTTCCGCAATCATCGCGCCGATCTGCTGGTCACCGCCGAGCGGGCCGCTTTTGACGCGATGGATCGTCAGCGAAGGGCAGGCGTCGAGGATCAGCCCGCCAGTCGTTCCCGTGGCCACGATATCGAAATGCGATAGCGCCTTTTCATGCGCGCGCGCAAAGGCGACCATGTCGTCTTTCTTCAAATCATGGGCGATCAATGCGATGCGCAGGCGTTCTGTCATGAAATTGATAACCTTGTCATCAAGCTCTAAATCGTTTGAAACCTATAGCTGAGCTATGGGCCGGTGAAAAGAGGGCTTAGAGCCTGTTCCAAAAGTCGCCCTGTGCGGCTGCAAATGGCAATTTGAGATTTGCATTCGCATAATCTGAGCCGAAAAGTCTGCAACTTTTCGGGATTATGCGAGGCTTCCGGTGCTCACGTACCTTGCGTACGCTCCGCTCCGGTACTCGAGAATCACCATTTTCGCACACACATGCCGCTTTTTGTTGCAGGCTCTTAGAGAAAATGCCCCGCTGTCATCCAACGGGGCACGATGTTTGATTACTGCACGCCATAGGTGACGTCGGCGACCGAATTTGGCGCAGGACCGGCCAGCACGGCAGCGCAGGCTTTTGGAAGATCAGACACCATGACAGGGCGCGGCTTCTTCGGCGGTTCCTTTGACGGCTTGGCTGGCTTCCACGGCTCATCGGTGAACCACCAGGCGAGCGACTTGTCACAGCCGTCGCCAGCCGCCACCTTGGGCTGCGGCTTGCATTGCGGCGAGCCGGGCTGGCAGGTCAGACGCACATGGAAATGGTAGAAATGGCCCCAATAGGGGCGAACCTTGCCGAGCCAGCTTCTGTCGCCGGTCACAGTATCGCAAAGCTGCTTCTTGATGCCCGGATGCACGAAGATGCGCTCCACCTCCGGATAGCTCGCGGCATGTTTGATCAGCGCCGTGCGGGCAGGGGTCCATTTCTTGGGGTCGACATAGAGCGAATCCCCTTTCAGCATCGAGACGGCGGAAACGCTTTCGCGTTCGGCATCCGTGAAGCGCTTCTTGGGCATCGGTGTCAGCCAGATATCGGCATCGAGCCCCACCTGATGCGAGGCATGGCCCGTCAGCATCGGGCCGCCACGCGGCTGCGAAATATCGCCGACGAGCAGCCCCGGCCAGCCATCCTTGGCGGCATCATGGGAGAGTTTTTCCAGCAAGCCGATCATGCGCGGATGGCCCCAGCGGCGATTGCGCGACAGGCGCATCACCTGCCAGTTCGGGCCATCTGTCGGCAGCGCTACAGCGCCCGCAAGACAGCCCTTGGCGTAAAAGCCGATCGATTGCGGCGATTGCGCCAGCACGGGCATCTTTTCCGCCCCGA
>Ga0153948_1000089_pt1 | contig 44565 bp, 37 predicted proteins | sample TSNJ032MetaG_FD_104696 | JGI IMG/M metagenome (GOLD analysis project Ga0153948, IMG submission 104696) | Attine ant fungus gardens microbial communities from New Jersey, USA - TSNJ032 MetaG | ecosystem: Host-associated > Fungi > Mycelium > Unclassified | place: USA: New Jersey, Wharton State... | reverse complement strand
GCGCTTCCTTGAGCGTAAGCTGACAGTTGGCGGTCGCTACTCCTATGTTTCGGGCGGCGATACGGTCGGCTACACAGGCGTTACCCAGTCCGACAGCTACGGCCTCGTGGACGTGTTCGCCAACTACAAGTTCACCGACAACGTGGACCTGACGCTGAAGGTCAACAACCTGTTCGACAAGAGCTACACGCCATTCCTGAGCACGTCGGGCTCCGGTCAGGGACGTACGTTCCTCGTGGCGACACAGTTCCAGTTCTGATCCGAGACAATCGCCCGGACGCACGCTTCTCGTGTGCCCGGGACATGATCTAACCGTCGCATCTTTGAAGGCTGGCCAACCTCTGACCGCGGCTGCGGCCTTCTGATCCCGAGATGTGACGCGGCGCGTGCGGCCCTACCACCGCACGCGCCGGAAATTCGAACTCAGGTTTCTGGCCATGAAAACCAGAAAACCCGCTATAGTCGATCAAAAGCCAGTCCAAACCCAATGGAAAAGGATGAGCCATGTTCATAGCCATGAATCGCTTCAAGGTACGCGTCGGCAGCGAAGCCGATTTCGAAGCCGTCTGGAAAAACCGCGATTCCACGCTTTCCGAGCTTCCGGGCTTCGAAACGTTCCACCTGCTGCGGGGCGCGACCAATGAAGAGGAAGGCTATACGCTGTATGCTTCCCATACGGTCTGGCGCAGTCGTGACGACTTCACCTTCTGGACCAAGTCCGAACAGTTCCGTGATGCGCATCGCAATGCCGGAACCAACAAGCCGCTTTATCTCGGACCGCCGCAGTTTGAAGGCTTCAGCGCCGTCGAAGGCGCATAAGTCACTGTCTCACCCACCTTTTCCACAAGGTGCGGCGAAATGGCACATCTTCTGTCGGCGACGCTTTCACATCGTTGCCGACAGAGCATTTGATTAGCCAATTCATGTTTAAACATGGGTAGTTAACTCATATTTAGAATGATTCTAAGTTATTGTTTTTTAGAACATTTCAAAAACATAGAATTTGACAGATACCCTGCTTCCCAGCCATAACCTGACCTAGTTTGGTGAGTTTAATAGACCACCTAAATAGACCTTTAATGTTCGGGCCTTTAACCCTTGCAATTGGAGGAACCATTGTCCGGTTCATCTTGGCCTTGCGCCACCAGTAAAATAAAGCTGCGTGTTTCCAGCAGCCACCTTGAAGTAGAAGTACCGGGCAATCAGGTAGACTTCCTCCATTTTTCGCATTCCGCGTCAGGTTTTTACTGCCGAAACGGCATGGGAGTATCCGTCTCATGCTAGTTTGCAGCTGTAACGTCATTACAGATAAAGATATCGAAGCAGTTGTGATCGAACTTCTTGATCAGGATTGCTGGCAGCTTATCGTTCCCGGCACCGTCTATAACGCCATGTCCAAGCGCGGCCGCTGCTGCGGCTGCTTCCCAAACGTCGTAGAAACGATCATAAGGGTGACTGAAGAGTATCATCTTCGTCACAACCAAATGGACGAAAACGTCATCCAGTTCATGGATCGTGTACGTTCTCTACGCGACAAATTCGGGAGTTCATGGAATGAAAGGCGAACCAAAGGTCATCGAGCGGCTTAACGAGGCTCTGTTTCTTGAGCTCGGCGCCGTCAACCAGTATTGGCTGCACTACCGCCTGCTGAACGACTGGGGTTTCACGCGTCTTGCCAAGAAAGAGCGTGAAGAATCCATCGAAGAGATGCATCACGCTGACAAGATCATCGACCGCATCATCTTCCTCGAAGGTCACCCAAACCTGCAGACTCTCGCACCGCTGCGCATCGGCCAGAACGTCAAGGAAGTTCTGGAAGCCGATCTTGCCGGTGAGTATGATGCCCGCGCTTCCTACAAGAAGTCGCGCGAAATCTGCGATGAGCTCGGCGACTACGTTTCCAAGCAGCTTTTTGACGAGCTTCTGGCAGACGAAGAAGGCCACATCGACTTCCTCGAAACCCAGCTCGACCTGCTGGCGAAAATCGGTGAAGAGCGCTACGGCCAGCTGAACGCTGCTCCTGCGGACGCAGCTGAATAAGCCTGTTTTTCCAGGTACTCCGAAGCCGGGACCTCCAGTCCCGGCTTTTTTATTGCCGCCATGCGGCAACCGCGCCCGGCATCCAAGCTTTACCTTGGCCCCTTTGTCGTGGTATTGCGCCCGCAATTTCCGAAATTTGCAAGGTTCCCCCAATGAGCGCACCGCGCGTCAGTTTCGTTTCACTTGGCTGCCCGAAGGCGCTGGTCGATTCCGAACGCATCATCACCAGCCTCCGCTCGGAAGGCTATGAAATCTCCCGCAAGCATGACGGCGCCGATCTGGTAATCGTCAATACATGCGGCTTCCTCGATTCCGCACGCGATGAGTCACTTGAAGCCATCGGCCTCGCACTCAACGAAAATGGCAAAGTGATTGTCACCGGTTGCCTCGGCGCGGAACCGGATGTCATTCGCGAGCGTCACCCGAACGTGCTCGCCATCACCGGCCCGCAAGCCTATGAAAGCGTGATGAGCGCCGTGCACGAAGCAGCCCCGCCAGCACATGATCCGTTCGTTGATCTGGTGCCGCCGCAGGGCGTGAAGCTCACGCCACGCCACTACGCCTATCTGAAAATTTCCGAGGGCTGTTCCAACCGCTGCTCTTTCTGCATCATTCCGGCGCTGCGCGGCGATCTCGTCTCGCGCCCGATCGATCAGGTGCTGCGTGAGGCCGAGAAGCTGGTGACAGCCGGCGTCAAGGAAATCCTCGTCATTTCGCAGGATACGAGCGCCTACGGCCTCGACATCAAATATCAGGAAGCCATGTGGCAGGACCGCACCGTCCGCACAAAGTTCCTCGATCTGTCGCGCGAACTGGGTGACATGGGCGTCTGGGTGCGTATGCATTATGTCTACCCCTACCCGCATGTCGATGAGGTCATTCCGTTGATGGCGGAAGGCAAAATCCTGCCTTACCTCGATATTCCGTTCCAGCATGCTTCGCCTGCCGTTCTGAAAAACATGCGTCGCCCGGCCCATCAGGAAAAGACGTCGCGCCGCATTCAGGCCTGGCGCGAAACCTGCCCTGATCTGGCCGTCCGCTCGACTTTCATCGTCGGCTATCCCGGTGAAACTGAAGAGGATTTCCAGCTGCTGCTCGACTGGCTCGATGAAGCCAAGATTGAACGCGCTGGCTGCTTCAAATATGAGCCGGTCAAGGGCGCAAAGGCCAACGATCTCGGCCTCGAACAGGTGCCGGAAGAAATCAAGGAATCGCGCTGGCATCGTTTCATGGCCAAGCAGCAGCAGATTTCCACCAATCTTCTCAAGAAGAAGGTCGGCAAGCGCCTGCCCGTCATTATTGATGAGGCGAACGGCACTGTCGCCAAGGGCCGCTCCCGCTATGACGCGCCGGAAATCGACGGCAGCGTGCATATCCAGTCGCGTCGCCCGCTACGTGTTGGCGATATCGTTACCGTGAAAGTCGAGGCGAGCGACGCCTACGATCTGCACGGCATCGCCGTCTGATGGCGGCTTCGGCAGCCATTGCCATCAGAAAAGCAACATCGGCAGATGTGGCGGCGGTCGTCGCCATGCTTGCCGATGATGCGCTTGGTGTAAAGCGGGAAGACCCAAGCCTGCCATTGCGCGACGAATACACGAACGCCTTTGCTGCCATCGATGCCGACCCGAACCAGCTTCTGGCAGTCGTTGAGCATGACGGGCGCATTATCGGCTGCATGCAACTGAGCTTTATTCCGGGCCTGTCCCGCATGGGCCAATGGCGCGGCCAGATTGAAAGCGTGCGCATCGCCAGCGATATTCGCGGCGGCGGTATCGGTCGTCAGATGATCGAATGGGCCATCGAGAAATGCCGCGAACGGGGCTGTGAGCTGGTGCAGCTTACGACCGACAAATCCCGCTCCGATGCACTGCGCTTTTATCAGTCGCTCGGTTTCACAGACAGCCATGAAGGCCTTAAACTGTCGCTTTAGAGCGCGTTTCGATCTGATTGGATCAGATCGGCGCTCTAATCCTTTATTTTAACGCGCATCTTGTCCGAAAACCGTTTCACACTTTTCGGGATGCGCTTTAAGAAAGCTGCACAGTCATAACTATTTAAAAGAAAAAGGGCGCCCGACGCGCCCTTCTTTTTGCCTGTTTACAAGTCTTATTGCGGCAGCTTGTCGTCCACGCCTGCGACGTAGAAGTTCATGCCGAGCAAGGTCTTGTCGTCAGCATGTTCGCCAGCCTTGAGCCATTCCGAACCGTCCTGCTTCTTGATCGGACCCGTGAACGGCTTCAACTCACCGGACTTGATCTTGGCCACGGTTTCCTCGGCCATTTTCTTCACGTCGTCCGGCATGTTGGTGAACGGAGCCATCTTGACGAGGCCTTCATGCATGCCCCACCAGATATCCTGGCTCTTCCAGGTGCCGTCGAGAACAGCCTTGGCGCGGTCGATGTAATATGGACCCCATTCGTCAATGGTGGCGCTCAGCTGCGTCTTTGGCGCAAACTTGATCATGTCCGAAGCCTGACCAAAAGCCTTGATACCGCGTTCGGCTGCAACCTGAATGGCGGCAGTGGAATCGGTGTGCTGGGTCAAAATATCAACGCCCTGATCGATCAGCGCCTTGGCGGCATCGGCTTCCTTGCCCGGATCGAACCACGAGTTTGCCCAGATGACCTTGACCTTGAAATCCGGATTGATCGACTGCGCACCCAGCATGAAAGCGTTGATGCCCTGCACCACTTCCGGCACCGGTACGGAGGCGATATAGCCCGCTACGCCCTTGGTGGAGAGCTTTGCAGCGATCTGCCCCTGAACATACCGGCCTTCATAGAAACGCGCATTATAGACCGAGACATTGTCGGCGGTCTTATAACCGGTAGCGTGCTCGAATTTCACCTTGGGGAACTTCTTGGCGACCTTGATCGTCGGGTCCATGTAACCGAACGAGGTCGTGAAGATCAGCGTGTTACCGGCGCGTGCCAGACGTTCGATGGAGCGCTCGGCATCAGCACCTTCCGGCACGTTTTCGAGATAGGTGGTTTCAACCTTGTCGCCCAGTGCCTCCACCAGTTCCTTGCGCGCCTGATCGTGCTGATAGGTCCAGCCGAAATCGCCCGGAGGTCCGATATAGATGAAGCCGATCTTCAGTTTTTCTTCCGCATGCGCCGCGCCGCCGAGCATAAAGCTCGCGGCTGTAGCGAAGGCCATAAGCGTCTTTTTCATGTTCCCTGCACTCCTTGTTGACACCCAATATTCAAAACGAAAGCTGTTGGGAGCAGCTTTCGTTTAACCCCTATCTGTCCGGCACGAACGGCTTGCCGAGCGATGCGGGCGTATTCATCATCGTCAGGCGTTTGTTGCGCGAGATGATCACCAGCACCACAATGGTCGCGATATAAGGCAAGGCCGACAGCAACTGCGACGGCATGCCAAATCCAAGCGCCTGCGCATGCAGCTGGCCGATGGTGACCGCACCGAAAAGATAGGCTCCGATCAGCACCCGCCATGGCCGCCACGAGGCGAAAACCACGAGCGCAAGTGCGATCCAGCCGCGACCGGCCGTCATGTTTTCCACCCATTGCGGCACATAGACGAGCGAGAGCTGCGCGCCTGCGAGGCCAGCACAGGCCCCACCGAACAGCACTGCCAGATAGCGTGTGCGCACCACATGCACGCCAAGCGCATGGGCGGAGCCGTGGCTGTCGCCAATAGCACGCAAGGTGAGACCCGCGCGTGTGCGGAACAGGAACCACGTCACGCCTGCAACCAGCAGAAGCGAGAAATAGAAGATCGGGTCCTGCCCGAACAGGAACCGTCCGACCAGAGGAATTTCTGTGAGATACGGAATATAGATGGCGTCGAGCCGCACACCCGGAATGCCGACAAAACTCTCGCCCAGCATGGCCGACGCACCGATACCCAGAATGGTCAGTGCAAGACCGGTCGCCACCTGATTGGTGACAAGTGTGAGTGTCAGGAAGCCGAAAATGGCCGAAAACAAGGTTCCAACGGCAATACCCGCCAGAAGGCCGAGCCATGCCGAGCCGGTAAGCTGCGCTGCGGCAAAGCCGGAAACAGCGCCCATCAGCATCATGCCTTCAACGCCGAGATTGAGCACGCCGGAACGCTCCACCACCAGTTCGCCGATGGCTGCAATCAGCAGCGGCGTTGCGGCGGTGGCAATTGTGAGAAGAATGGCCTGGGTCAGTTCCATCGGATCAGGCCTTTCCCGCTTTGCGCGTGCTGACAAGGCGAATGCGGTAGAGAATGAGCGTATCACAGGCGAGCACGAAGAACAGGATCATTCCCTGAAACACACGCGCCGATTTTTCTGAAATGCCGATGGCGACCTGCGCCGCCTCGCCGCCGAGATAGGACAGCGCCAGCACAAGCCCCGCCGCGATGGCGCCGAGCGGATTGAGACGCCCTAGAAACGCAACGATGATCGCAGTGAAACCATAGCCCGGCGAAATCACCGGACGAAGCTGCCCGATAGCACCGGATGTTTCCGCAATACCGGCAAGCCCGGCCAGTGCGCCCGAAACGGCAAAGACGAAGAAGACCAACTTGCCCGAGCTGAAACCCGCAAAGCGCCCTGCGCGTGGGCTCTGGCCAATAACCTTGACCTCAAAGCCCTTCAGCGTGTGCTTGAGCATAAACCAGACCAGAACAGCTGCAATCAGCGCCAGAACAAAACCCCAATGTGCACGGCCTGATTCACTCCAGATTTCCGGCAGGATGGCGCTTTCGTTGAACTGGCGCGTTTCCGGGAAGTTGTAGCCTTCCGGGTTACGCCATGGTCCGCGCACCAGCCAGTCGAGAAAGAGCTGAGCCACATAGACCAGCATCAGGCTGGTGAGAATCTCGTTCGTGTTGAAGCGCACTTTGAGGAAGGCCGGAACCGAGGCATAGGCCGCGCCACCCACCATGCCCATCAACATCATCAGCGGCAGAACAATCCATGACTGGAAGTCGGGAAACAGCACCGGCAAAATGGAACCCGCGACGGCTCCCATGATGAACTGACCTTCAGCACCGATATTCCAGTTGTTCGACAGGAAGCAGACGCACAGGCCCACCGCGATCAGGATCAGCGGCGCAGCCTTGACCAGCAATTCATGCCACGACCAGATATCGAACAAAGGTTCGACGAAGAACACATACAACGCGTTGAAAGGGTCTTTACCCATCAGGGCGAAGGCGAGCCCGCCGAAAATGAAAGTAAGCGCCAAAGCCAGCAAGGGCGACAAGGCGCTGAAAAGTCTCGACGGCTGGGGGCGTTTGACGAGTTCGATCCGCATCAGGATGCCCCCGCCTCTGCTTCACCGGAAATACCGCCCATCAACAGGCCAATCTTTTCAAGGGTCAGTTCAGCGACTGGCATAGGCTCGGAAAGCTGACCGTGATTCATAACCGCGATCCGGTCACTGATTTCAAAGAGTTCATCGAGATCCTGGCTGATGACGAGAACGGCGGAACCGGAACGCGCCAGATCCACAAGAGCCTGTCGTATGTGAGCTGCCGCCCCCGCATCAACGCCCCATGTCGGCTGGTTGACCACCATGACCGATGGAGACCGGTCGAGTTCACGACCAATGATAAATTTCTGCAAATTGCCGCCGGATAGCGCTGAAGCTGGCGGATTTTCTGCGCTTTTGCGCACATCCATGCGCTCGATGATACGCCGGGCGGCGGAATGCAACGCGCTTTCAGCTATCAGTTTCAGCGCACCACCGCGCAAGAAGGCTTTCGCATCGGTCTTGTATCGCGACAGGAACAGATTATCGGTCAGCGGCAGTGAAGGCACAGCACCATGGCCGAGCCGCTCTTCCGGCACGAAGGCGGCACCCATCATGCGCCGGTCGCTGATGCCGAGCCTGCCTGCATCCTTGCCGCGAATGCGCACGGTCGATGCCGCCGATTGCAGCACTTCACCGGAAATGGCCTCGAAGAATTCACCCTGCCCGTTGCCTGCAACGCCAGCAATGCCGACGACCTCGCCAGCCGCCACCGAAAGCGAAATATTCTTCAGCGCTGTGGAGAACGGTCCGCGTGGCGGCTGCGACAGTGATTTGATTTCAAACAGCGCCTCGGCCCGTGTTGCAGGAGCATCCATCGGGCTGCGCGCTACGACCTTGATATCATTGCCAACCATCATGCGAGCAAGCGATGCTGCCGTTTCCTTGCGCGGATCGCAATGACCGACCACCTTGCCGTGGCGCAACACAGTTGCGCGGTCGCAGAGGCGCTTCACCTCTTCCAGACGGTGGCTGATATAAAGAATGGATTTACCCTCAGCCTTCAGCCGTTCCAGCGTTTCAAACAGGCGGTCGGCTTCCTGCGGCGTCAGAACCGAAGTCGGTTCATCCAGAATGATCAGGTCGGGTTCCTGCAGCAGACAGCGTACGATTTCGATGCGCTGACGCTCACCGACCGAAAGGTCGCCGACATGGGCCTGCGGATCAACCGGCAAGCCATAAGTCTTGCCGACTTCACCCGCTCGCCTCGCCACATCCGACAAGGACAGCGAATGATCCAGCGACAGGGCGATATTTTCTGCGGCAGTCAGCGAGTCGAACAGCGAAAAATGCTGGAAAACCATGCCGATGCCGAGTTTTCTTGCGGCGGCAGGTTCACCAATGACAACGCTCTCGCCCTTCCAGACGATTTCGCCTTCGAGCGGCTGCAAAGCACCGAACAGCATCTTGACGAAAGTGGATTTTCCGGCGCCGTTTTCACCCAGCAGCGCGTGAATTTCACCCTTGGCAATGGTGAGATCAACCCCATCGCAAGCTCTGAGCTGCCCAAATACTTTCGTGAGCCGGCGGACATCCAGAAGAGGCCGGTCGGATAAATTGGCTGACATTATTCCCCAAATGTATTTTTGATTGACCTTAGCAGCAATTTTGCACTTGAAAAGAGCAAAAGCAGGCTCTGCCTAACATATGCACACCGGCGATAGTTAGCCGTTCAGTCACATTGCAAAAACAAGGTCAATCAGAGGTCATTACGGGAGTAAAATGCTGGTTCCTGTGGTCTTGCGCGCTTCCAGTTCCTCATGCGCCTTGCGGGCATCCTTCAGCGCATAAGTCTGATTGATTTCGATCTTCACCGCACCACTGCCCACAACGTCGAAAAGTTCGGCTGCGGTCTTTTCAAGATCAGGACGCTTGGCAACATAGTTGAACAGCGTCGGGCGGGTTGCAAAAAGCGAACCCTTCTGCGCCAGCAAACCGAGGTCGAAAGGCGGAATAACGCCCGACGACTGACCGAAACAGGCGAACATGCCAAGCGGCTTGAGCACATCCAGAGATCCCATATAGGTGTCGCGACCAACAGAGTCGTAGACGACGTCCACGCCTTCGCCATTGGTCAGTTCACGCACCCTTTCGGCAAAGTTTTCCGTGCGATAATTGATGACATGGTCATAGCCATGCTTTTTCGCGAGCGCGATCTTTTCTGCCGATCCGGCAGTGCCAATAACCGTTGCGCCAAGATGCTTCGCCCACTGCCCTGCGATCAGGCCGACCCCGCCAGCCGCAGCATGGAAAAGGATCGTCTGTCCGGCTTCAACGCGGAACGTGCGGCGCAGCAGATATTGTGCGGTCATGCCCTTCAGCATCATCGAAGCGGCAGTCTTGAGATCGATACTGTCCGGCACGATTACCAGACGGTCGGCAGGCAGAATGCGCTCGTCGGCATAGGAGCCAGGCGTTGCCACATAGGCGACGCGGTCGCCAATTTTCACATTTGCAACACCGGCGCCAATGGCAATAACGGTGCCTGCGCCTTCATTGCCGGGTGTAAACGGCATTTGTGCCGCCTTGTAGAGACCCGTGCGGAAATAAACGTCGATGAAATTAAGCCCAACAGCCTCGTGACGAACCTTCGCTTCACCCGGCCCCGGCTCACCAATTTCAATCTGCTCATAGTTCAGAACTTCAGGCCCGCCGGTCTGATGAACGCGAATAGCATTAATCATCATACGTCTCCGCTCTTTTTTGCAGCTGCAGCTTTCTCGGCCTCAATAACGGCGGCTGTGCGCCCAAGACCCGGAAAGAACTGCATGATTGCGCCTATGAAATAGATATAGAGCCCGGTGACGGAAATGCCCACGCGAACCCACAGCGGCGCATCCAGCGTGTAATAAAGCGCGATAGCACCGAAGGCGCACCAGAGCAGAAACACCGTCAGATTGATCGGGCGCAACCGCACGACGCGCACCGGATGCAGGAAGTTGATCGGCAGGAAGGACAGGATCGCCGAAGCGACCACGGTGCCGAATGCCACCCACTCGCCGGGTCTTACGATGAACAAGGTGAAGACCACCATGTTCCACACCACCGGGAAGCCCTTGAAGAAGTTCTCCTTCGTCTTCATGCCTGTATCGGCATAATAGATCGCGCTCGATACGACGATGATCGCGCCGGATATGAAGGAGAGGTTCGTTCCCATGAAGCCGCTTTGATAGAGCGCAAAGGCGGGGATCAGAACGTAGGTGACGTAGTCGATGATATTGTCAAGCAGTTCACCCGACCAGTTGGGCAGAACATATTTGACTTCGAGCTTGCGCGCGATGGGACCATCGATACCATCCACGAACAGCGCCAGGCCAAGCCACCACCACATCGCGGTATATCGCCCGTCGCTTGCCGCGACGATCGACAGAAATGCCAGAAAAGACCCGGATGCCGTCAACAAATGGACGGAAAACGCCTTGGCTTGCGGCGCGGTGACTTTCTTGGCTTTGAGTTTTCCGGTCAGTCTGGTTTTCACGCTGTCCGCCATTCCGTTTTGTCGCCGCGCAATTTCCGCAGAAGATACAGCGATATTATTTCAATCTCATCCGGGGCGTGTACACCAAACAAACTGACACCCCAACCGTTCTGTTGGATCGCAAAGCGATCTATCCCAGAAAAGCCGTGTTCTTGCTGGAAGCTTTCCCCGAATAAGCGCCAAAGAGCAAGTAAGGCATGAGGCAAATCAGCCTTAATTCCACGGAAGAATGGCCTTTGCCGGCATTTCGGTCTAAGTGCTGCTTAAGAACGGCACGGAAGAATCATCTTCATAGCTGCATTTCCGGCCTGCACTTCTGGTCGACACGTCCCGACGAAGGATGAAGCGAAATGAACGATCTGGTTGCGAACAAGCCGATGACTGACATCGTGATCAGCGGCGGCGGCCCTGCCGGCATGATGGCGGCGCTGGCGCTTGGCGCGAAAGGCTATCGCACCGTTCTTCTCGGCCCTGAAACAGACAAGGGGGACCGCCGCACCACCGCGCTGATGATGCCCGCCATCCGTTTCCTTGAACAGATTGGCGTCTGGCCCTCCATCGAGCCTGAAGCAGCCCCCCTTGCCTCCATGCGCATTGTCGATGCGACGCAGCGTCTTGTCCGCAGCCCCACCGTCACATTCCGAGCCGGTGAAATCGACGAGGACGCCTTCGGCTATAATATTCCAAACGCTGTGCTGAACGCGAAACTGGCGGAAGCCGTCGCTGGAAGCGCCAATATCGAGCGCAATACTGCATCGGCTATCGAATATCGTCCCAATGGCGATCATGTAACGGTGACATTGACGGGCGGCGATACGCTTCATGCCCGCCTGCTGGTTGCCGCAGACGGACGCAATTCCGGCGCGCGGGAAGCCGCAGGCATCCGTGCACGGCGCTGGAACTACCCGCAGACAGCTGTTGTCTTGTCCTTCGCCCATACGATCGGCCACGAAAACATTTCTACAGAGTTCCATACCGAGCATGGCCCGTTCACGCAGGTTCCGCTGAAAGGCAAGCGTTCAAGCCTTGTCTGGGTGGTGAACCCGGAACGCGCCGAAGCCCTCCTCTCGCTGGACGATCAGGCTCTTGCCGCGCAAGTCGAAGAAATGATGCAGTCAATGCTCGGCCAAATTGAAATCGACGTGCGCCCGCAGGCTTGGCCGCTGTCCGGTCTGGTGCCGAATGCATTTGCGGCGAAGCGGACCATCCTGATCGGTGAAGCGGCCCATGTTTTCCCACCCATCGGGGCTCAGGGGCTTAATCTCGGTACGCGGGACGTTGAAACCCTGGTCAAAGCGATTGAGAGTGATCCTGTCGATCCGGGCTCGGATCGCGTGATCCGTGCCTACGACCGGGCTCGTCGTCCAGATATTCTCGCCCGTACCGGCTCGGTCGATGCACTCAACCGCTCGCTTCTTTCGCCCATGCTGCCTGCACAGATTGCGCGCGGCGTCGGGCTGGAAATGCTGCGTTCCTTCGCGCCATTGCGCTCGTTCTTCATGCGGGAAGGCTTGCGTCCCGGCAGTGGTTTCACCCACTTTCTCCCAAAACTCCCCAAGCTGGCAGACCGTCAACGCGACACGGCCCGCAAATAACAGCTTCCTTTCAAAAACTTCATGTTTCACGCCCGCTTTAATTTGGCGGGCGGTGAACTACATAACGTCTCATGGGTATGACACAGATAAAACACGCGAAGTTCCAAATCGGCCAGGTTGTGAAACACCGGCTGTTCCCGTTCAGGGGCGTTATCTTCGACGTGGATCCTGAATTTGCAAATACGGAAGAATGGTATGAGTCGATACCTGAAGATGCACGTCCTCAGCGCGACCAACCCTTCTATCATCTCTTCGCCGAAAACGCGGAATCCGAATATGTGGCCTATGTGTCCGAGCAAAATCTGCTGCCCGATATGAGCGGCGAACCTTTGCGTCATCCGCAGATCGACGAGATTTTCGACCGGCTCGACAATGGCACCTACCGCGTGAAATCGCAGCACGCGAATTGAATTCGCTTCGCTTCTTAAAGTGATGGTTCAAAGAAAAAGGGCGCTGAAAGCGCCCTTTTGTCATTGCCTTGGTTCTGCTGATTAGTTGGCAGCGCCTTTGGCCTTGTCCTGCTCAGCCTTCATCTTGGCTTCGAAATCTTTTTGCTTCTTCTGGACGGCGTCCTGAAGTTCCTTCTGGCGGTCTTCCAGTTCCGACTGCTTCAGGGCCGGGCCGGTGAGAGCCTGCGAGAAGCCCGTGAGAGCGACCGGGATCGGGTTCGGCTTGTTCTGATAGTTGACAGAGGTCAGCGTCAGCTTGCTGCCCTTCTGAAGAGCCTTGATCAGATCGTCATTCAGCGGCGCTTCAGCAATGCAGCGATCCGGGAAGCAGATGCCGTATTCAAGCTTGACCGCTTTGTTGTTGTCGATCTGCATGCCAACGCCAGCCGGAATGAGGCGGCCAATCGGCACAGTGACCTGGAAGATCTTGCGATTGATCTTGCCCTTGATCTCGATGAGGTTAACGGCCGTCAGCAACTGGCCGGAATCCGCAGTGACAATGTTCTGCGTGTTGCAGATGTCGTTGTCTTCCTGCTTCGAGCAGACCTTGAACCAACCCTGCGGCGGCTGCTGGGCCGATGCAGGCATCGTTGCGGAGGCAAGCAAGGCGAACGCGCCAGCGATGGCCGATGTGGCAGCGATTGTCTTCGTGCTGGACATGATCAACAGGTTCCTTTCAACGCTCTGATCTTTAGTTCCCGTATTCTGGCTTAGTCAGCGATAGACCGTCACTGGTTTGAAAATGCGGCAACAGCGTGACCTTAAGGACTCTCCATCCTATTCCGGGGCGGTGTTACAACGACTACGAACACGAATCCAGACCAGTTTCCATTTGGAATGCTCCGAATCTCGCAAAATCACCATTTTCATTTGTACTGTCACGTTGGGAACACGCCCAAAATGCCCATATATTGCAGGATCATGGTAATTTCGCCCAACGAATCAATGCTATTTCGTATTTCCTTAAAAACAAGCGCATCACGCTTACTTACAACGGACGAATGAAGTTGAACGGATTGATCGCTCATTTGCGCAGAAAATTCCTGCCGACAATTTCTCAGGGGCTCAAATTGGGGCTTCTGGCGGCTTTCGCGGTCTCGACGACGGGAATCGCCCTACGCACGGCACAGGCTGAAACAGCAACGACGCCAGATTATGCACTTTCCATGCATGGGGACGTGGCGCTTCCTGCCGACTTTACGCATTTTCCCTATACCAATCCCGATGCGCCGAAGGGCGGCAATCTCACCATGGGCGTTGTCGGCACTTTCGACAGCCTCAATCCCTTTGTGCTGAAAAGTATGCGCACGACTGCGCGCGGGCTGTTCACTGATGGAGACTTCGGCAGTCTGGTCTACGAGCCCCTGATGCAGCGTTCGCGTGATGAACCGTTTACGCTTTATCCCCTGCTTGCGGAGAAAATCGCGATTGATCCGGCGCGGACATGGGTGGAGTTCACCCTTGATCCCCGGGCGAAATGGTCGGACGGACAACCGGTAACGGTGGATGATATTATCTTCACCTATCAAATTCTCACCGAAAAGGGCCGCCCTCCATTCAACAACCGCATGAGTCGGATCGACAAGATCGAGAAGACTGGCGAACGTTCGGTACGCTTCACCTTCAACGACAAGTCGGATCGCGAGTTTCCGATGCTGATCGCATCGCTGATGCCGGTTCTTCCAAAACACGCAATCGACCCTGCGACATTCGGCAATTCCACACTCAAGCCGCCGGTCGGTAGCGGACCCTATCTAGTTTCCGGCGTACAGCCCGGCCAGCGTATCATCTATAAGCGCAATCCGGACTATTGGGGCAAGGATATTCCATCCAAGCGTGGCACGGACAATGTCGACACACTGACCATCGAATATTATCGCAACGAAACCTCGCTGTTCGAATCCTTCAAAAAGAGCCTGCTCGACGTATTCATCGAGGGCAATCCGACGCGCTGGGAAAGATCCTATGATTTTCCGGCCGTACAGCAAGGACGTGTCATCAAGGAGAGTTTCGAAAAGGGCACGCCAGCAAACATGCTGGGTTTCGTGTTCAATACGCGTCGCCCGATCTTCGCCGATCGCCGCGTGCGTCAGGCGCTGGGTTTGCTTTTCGACTTCGAATGGACGAACCGCAATCTTTTCGCCAGCCAGTACAAGCGCACCCAGAGCTTCTGGGAAGGTTCGGAACTATCCTCGGTCGGAAAACCCGCTGATGCGCGCGAAAAGGAGCTTCTGGCCCCTTATCCAGATGCGGTGCGTGAAGACGTAATGAACGGCACGTGGCATGTCCCCGTCACCGACGGTAGCGGCCATGACCGTGCGCCCGCCAAACAGGCTTATGATCTGTTGATGGAAGCTGGCTTTCAGTTTCACAACGGACTGGCCGTCGATTCCACAGGGAAACCGCTGCAATTTGAAATCATGACGCGCTCTGCGGATGAAGAAAAGATCGGGCTAGCCTACAAGCGCAATCTCGCCCGTCTTGGTATCACCGTGGAAATCCGCACCGCCGACGATGCTCAGTATCAGCAGCGGCTCCAGACCTTCGATTACGACATGATCCTCGGCGCTCTTGCCAGTTCGCTGTCGCCCGGCAACGAGCAATGGATGCGCTGGGGTGCCGCGTCGCGCGATGCGCAGGGCAGCTTCAACTATCCCGGCGTGGCTGATCCCGCAGTTGATGCGATGATCGATGCGCTGCTGGCCGCGCGCACCCGTGCCGATTTTGTCAGCGCGGTCCGTGCACTCGACCGGATACTGCTATCGGGCGATTATTACATTCCCCTCTACCATCTGCCTTACCAGTGGGTGGCGCGGTGGGACCGGATCGGTCATCCGGAGAAAACTTCGCTTTACGGCTATCAGTTGCCGACCTGGTGGCGTGCCCAGCCTTAACTTCTCTTTGATAAGACCGTAATTCGCCCTAAATCCACTTCCAATATTATGCAATATCGATGCGGAAGGCGCAGCCTCCCGCAACCACACGGAGCATCCCCATGAGCGAAAACACGAGTGAAAAGAAAATCACCATCGACGTTGTGTCCGATGTTGTCTGCCCATGGTGCTTTCTCGGGCGCAAGCGACTTGAAAATGCACTCGCCATGCTACCCGAAGTGGAAGCGGAAATTCGCTGGCGTCCGTTTCAGCTCGACCCTACGCTGCCGCCGCAAGGCAAGGACCGCGACGTCTATATGCGCGAGAAATTCGGCAACGGTTCGAAAATCGACGACATTCACAAGCAACTGACCGAGTTGGGTGATGAAAACGGGATTGTGTTCGATTTCGAAGCAATCACCCGTGCACCCAACACGCTCGACGCACACCGTGTCATCCACTGGGCCGCTCAGGCTGCTCCGGATACGCAGAACAAGCTCGTCGGCACATTGTTCTCGCTCTATTTCGAGCAGGGACAGGATATTGGCGACCATGAAGTGCTGGTCGATGCGGCGGCAAGCGTCGGTATGGATGCAGCTGTTGTCGCCCGTCTTTTGGAAAGCGATGCCGACAAAGCAACAATCCGCGAGGAAATCGACACCGCCAACCGTATCGGTGTACGCGGTGTGCCCTGCTTCATCATCGATCAGAAATATGCCGTTATGGGCGCACAAAACGCCGATGTTCTGGCCGATGCCATCCGCCAGACGGCGGAAGGCTTTGAGCCGGGGATTTCTGAAGATCGCTAGTCTGATTATGGCGGCGGAATTGAGCGCATCCCGAAAAGTGTGAAACGGTTTTCGGACAAGATGCGCGTTAAAACAAAAGATTAGAGCGCCGATCTGATTCTATCAGATCGAAACGCGCTCTAGCCCGCCGCAATTTTCGCCAGCTGTGTCATGATGACAGCCGAGCCGTTGAGGCGTTTTTCCGGCGTTGCCCAATCGCGAATGAACACAATGCTCTGATCCGGCCTGATCTTGGCCATAGAACCCTGCTCGCCGATCATCTTCACCAGACCGACCGGGTTGTTGAACGTCGCATGACGGAACTGGATGACGACGCCCTTCGGACCGGCATCCAGCTTTTCGACATTGGCGCGACGGCAAAGCGCCTTGATATAGACGATCTTGAGCAGGTGCTGCACTTCCTCCGGCATCGGGCCGAAGCGGTCGATGAGTTCTGCGCCGAATGCATCAATATCCTGCGGCTCTTCCAGATCAGCAAGGCGGCGATAAAGGCCGAGGCGCAATTGCAGGTCCGGCACATAGGCTTCGGGGATCATAACCGCCGTGCCAATAGCGATCTGCGGCGACCACTGGCTATCTTCCACTTCGCCAGAACCCTTGAGCGTCGCAACGGCTTCTTCCAGCATCTGCTGGTAAAGCTCGAAGCCGACTTCCTTGATATGGCCCGACTGTTCCTCGCCCAACAAGTTACCCGCGCCGCGAATATCCATATCGTGGCTGGCAAGCTGGAAGCCCGCGCCAAGCGTATCCAGCGATTGCAGTACTTTCAGGCGACGTTCCGCCATCTGCGTCAGCATCTTGCCCGCTGGCAGCGTGAAGAGTGCGAAAGCGCGCTGCTTGGAGCGCCCGACACGACCGCGCAGCTGATAAAGCTGCGCCAGACCGAACATATCGGCGCGATGCACGATCATCGTATTCGCGGTCGGGATATCGAGGCCGGATTCCACGATGGTTGTGGAAAGCAGCACATCGTACTGACCGTCATAGAAGGCATTCATGATGTCGTCGAGCACGCCCGGTGCCATCTGACCATGCGCGACAGCGACTTTCAGTTCCGGCACATGCTCTTTCAGGAATTCTTCAATGTCGCCCAGATCGGAAATACGCGGACAGACATAAAAGCTCTGACCACCGCGATAGCGCTCACGCAGCAAAGTTTCACGAATGACGAGCGGATCGAAAGGAGAAACGAAGGTGCGCACCGCCATGCGATCCACTGGCGGCGTGGTGATGAGCGAGAGTTCGCGCACGCCGGTCAACGCAAGCTGCAAGGTACGCGGGATTGGCGTTGCCGACAGGGTCAGCACATGCACATCGGATTTCAGATCCTTGAGCCTTTCCTTGTGCTTGACGCCGAAATGCTGTTCCTCATCGATGATGAGCAGGCCGAGATTCTTGAACTTGATCGAATTGCCGAGCAGCGCATGGGTACCGACGACGATATCGACGGTGCCCTCTTCCAGACCTTTCTTGGTCGCGGCCAGTTCCTTGGTCCCAACCAGCCGCGAAGCATGCGCGACGGTGATCGGCAGTCCATGAAAGCGCTTGGAGAAAGTCTTGAAATGCTGGCGTGACAACAGCGTTGTCGGCACAACCACCGCGACCTGCACGCCATTGAGCGCCGCGATGAAGGCAGCGCGCAGCGCGACTTCCGTCTTGCCAAAACCGACATCGCCGCAAATCAGGCGATCCATCGGCTTGCCCGCGGCAAGATCGTCTGCCACAGCCTCGATGGCAGTCATCTGGTCTTCGGTCTCGTCATAGGGGAAGCGCGCAGAGAATTCCGCATAAAGCCCATCCGGCGGGGTCATCACCGGCGCGCCACGCATCTGACGTTCGGCGGCGATCTGGATCAGATGGCCCGCAATCTCAAGCAGTCGCTTCTTGAGCTTGGCCTTGCGCATCTGCCATGCGCCACCGCCAAGCTTGTCGAGAACCGCGTCGGAACCTTCCGACCCATAGCGCGAGAGAAGCTCGATATTTTCGACCGGCAGGAACAGCCGGTCATCGCCCGCATAGTGAAGTTCAAGACAATCATGCGGTGCGCCCGCTGCGGTGATGGTCTTGAGGCCGATGAAACGACCGATACCGTGATCGACGTGGACGACAATATCGCCCGCCGTCAGCGAAGCCACTTCCGAGATGAAATCCTGATCGCGCTTGCGACGCTTGGACCGGCGGATAAGACGGTCGCCGAGAATATCCTGTTCGGCAACGACGGCAAGATCTCCGGCATCGAAGCCGCTTTCAACGGCCAGCACCGCCGCGGTGACCTTGTCGCGAGACAGCGCCTTGACGGTTGAGAGCCGGTCAACCGTCTCGATCTTTTCCAGCCCGTGCTCGTCGAGAACCTGCAACAAACGGTCGAGCGAGCCTTCGGTCCAGGCAGCAACCAGCACTTTCTTGCCGGAGGCTCGGAGATCAGCAATGTGCTTCACCGCCGCTTCAAACAGGTTCACATCAGTTGCTGCACGCTCCTCGGCAAAGTTGCGGCCCTTATGCGCATCGGCGTGAACAATGGTGCGGTTCGATACTTCCGGTGCGCCAAAGGGTGTGAGGTCGATGCGAAGCCCGCTTGCCTGCACCGCATCCTCGACCGCCTGCGGCGTGAGATAGAGGGTTTCCGGCTTGACCGGCTTATAGGGAACGGCATCGCTGCCGGCTTCCTTGCCTTCAGCCTGACGCAGCCGGGCCTCGTAATGGTCCACCACCATGGTGTGGCGCTCGGTCAGCGCTTCATGCACCAGATGGTCGAATACCACCGGCATGCCGCCCGCATGGTCGAAAACCGTTTCCAGATGATCGTAAAACAGTGGTAGCCAGTGTTCCATACCGGCAAAACGGCGGCCTTCGCTGATCGCCTGATAGAGCGCATCGTCACGCTGCGGCGCGCCGAACATCGCCACATAATTCTTGCGGAAACGGCTGATCATGTCGGCTGAGAGCGTGATTTCGCTCATCGGCTGCAGCACGAATTCCTTGCGCGTGCCCGTCGTGCGCTGCGAAGCGGGATCGAAAGCGCGGATCGTTTCCAGCGTATCGCCGAAGAAATCAAGCCGCAGAGGCTCTTCTGCACCCGGCGCATAAAGATCGAGGATACCGCCACGCACGGCAAATTCGCCGATGTCGCGCACAGTCGACACACGCTCGAAGCCATTGCGCTCCAGCCGTGAAGCGAGCTCGTTCATGTCGAGCTGATTGCCCGGACGAGCCGAAATCACCTGTTCGGCGATTGCCGCCTGTGGCGGCAATTTTTGTAGCACAGCATTGGCCGTAGTCAGCACGATAGCCGGATGCGGTGTTTTCTTGAGCGCCGCCAGCGCGCCAAGCGCGGTCAGCCTGCGCGCCGATGCGTCGGCCCCGGGCGAAACGCGATCATAGGGCAAGCAGTCCCATGCGGGCAGATGCAGCACCGGCAGATCCGGCGCAACAAAGCCCAACACCTGCTCCAGATCGGCAATGCGCTGCCCGTCGCGCACGATATACATGATGGGCCCGCGTTCGCCGATCTCATCCACCAGACGCGCGAGACAGAACGCCTCGAAGCCATCGGCAACACCATCAATGACGATGTGGCGTCCAGCTTTCGTATCCGTATTGGGCTTGAGACCAAATTTACTGAAAACGGGCATGGATTTTTTAAAACTCTGTGCGGTCACGGAAAGCGACGATATCGCGGAAAAGCGGTGTGTCATGTTCTGCCGGGATTGGGCTTTCACCCGTCACCCATTTAAGAAGATCGCGGTCCAGCACTTCAAGAATCTGTTCGAACTCATCAAGCTGGGGATCGGTGAAGCTCACAATATACTCATCCGCATATTGGCCCAGAATCAAGTCCATCTCGCGCATGCCGCGATGCCAGGCGCGAAACAAAAGCTTGCGACGCCGTACATCCAGATTTCCCGCCGCAAGTGTGCTGCCAGTCATGTCGGAACTGCTCCATTTATCAAAATCGCTGCCGGTATATAGCATCTGGGACCGAACAGGGAACCTGTTTATGAAACAAGAACAAAAAGAGCACGAAAAGATGATGGCACAGGCTTGCACCTGACAGCGAAGCAGTTAATGCTCGCCGCCATGCGCCCATCCATGCTCGATCCGCTTTTCGCTTCCGTCCGTTCGCTTTCCGGTATTGGCCCGAAAGTTGCGGTTTTGCTTGGTAAACTTCTGGGCACAGATGTGCCCGGCGCGGAACCGAAAGTCGGCCAGCTTCTATTCCTGCCGCCGAACAGCGTTATCGACCGGCGCAACCGTCCCGGCATTGCGCTGGCGCAGGAAGGCGCAATTGTCACGCTGGAAGTGGTGGTCGATCAGCACCAGGCCGCGCCGCCCGGCAGAGGAAATGTCCCGCATCGTGTCTTCGCCCACGACGACACCGGCGAGATTGCGCTAACTTTCTTTCATGCGCAATTGCCATGGCTGCACAAGATGCTGCCTGAAGGCGAAACCGTCATCGTGTCCGGCAAGGTGGAATGGTTCAACGGGCGCGCCTCCATGGTGCATCCGGATTATATTGCGAGCCTCGAAGATGCCGCCAATCTGCCGATGGTCGAGCCGGTCTATCCGCTGACGGCTGGCCTCTCGCCAAAAACACTGGGGCGAGCCGTCAAGGAAGCGCTGACACGCGTTCCCCCTCTACCGGAATGGATAGACGGCCCCTTATTGGCGCGCGAGCGTTTTCCGGGCTTCCAGGATGCACTCAACACTTTGCACCAACCGGAAGACCCGTCCGACATTGCGCTTGAAGGCATCACGCGGCGCAGGCTGGCTTATGATGAATTCCTGGCCGGTCAGCTTGCCCTTGCCCTCGTGCGTGCCAAGACGCGTCGATTGTCGGGCCGTCCGCTGGAAGGCACGGGCCGCATCGTAACCGAGATCATGCGCCACCTGCCCTATAGCTTGACCAAGGGACAGGATCAGGCCGTTCGCGAAATCATCGCGGACCTTAAATCACCCGAGCGCATGTTGCGGCTTTTGCAGGGCGATGTCGGCTCCGGCAAAACGGTGGTGGGTCTGCTGTCTATGGCACATGCCGCAGAATCCGGCGGTCAATCCGCCCTGATGGCCCCAACCGAAGTGCTCGCTCGCCAGCATTTTGCGACCATTGCACCGCTCGCCGAAAAAGCCGGGCTGAAAGCTGCACTGCTGACTGGCCGTGAGAAGGGCCGCGACCGGAACGCCGTGCTGGAAGGCTTGAAGCGCGGCGAGGTCAATATCGTCATCGGCACCCATGCGCTGTTTCAGGAGAAAGTCGAATATCACGACCTCGTTCTGGTCATCATCGATGAGCAACACCGTTTTGGGGTGCATCAGCGCCTGATGCTGACGGCAAAGGGCTCCGCCCCCGATATGCTGGTGATGACGGCAACGCCGATCCCGCGCACGCTGGTTCTGACCGCCTTCGGTGATATGGACGTATCCAAGCTGACCGAAAAGCCCGCCGGACGCCAGCCCATCACCACGGCAATCCTGCCGATGGAGCGCATGGGCGAACTGGTGGAGCGTATCCGCAAAGCGATGCAGGAAGGGCAGAAAATCTACTGGATCTGCCCGCTGGTGGAGGAATCCGAGGTCGTTGAACTGACTTCGGCGGAAGAGCGTTTCGAAAGCCTCAAATCCGTCTTTGGCGACCGGATCGGCCTTATTCATGGCCGTATGAACGGCGCTGAAAAAGATGAAGCCATGCGCGCTTTCAAGCAGGGCGAAACGCGGCTTTTGGTTGCCACCACTGTCATTGAAGTCGGTGTGGACGTGCCCGACGCGACCATCATCGTGATCGAACACGCCGAACGGTTCGGCCTGTCGCAGTTGCATCAGTTGCGCGGGCGCGTGGGGCGCGGCGACAAGCCATCGACCTGCCTCCTGCTCTACAAGGGGCCGCTGGGCGAAATCGGTCAGGCGCGACTGAAGGTCATGCGCGAGACGGAAGACGGTTTCCGCATCGCCGAAGAAGATCTGAAACTGCGCGGCGAAGGCGAGTTGCTCGGCACGCGCCAATCCGGCACGCCGGGCTTCCGTCTGGCATCCATCGAAGCACATGGCGATCTGCTGGAAATCGCCCGCAAGGACGCCCGATATGTTTTGACCAGCGATCCCGATCTGGAATCCGAACGGGGAAAGGCACTGCGCGTGCTTCTCTATCTCTTCGGACGCGATGAGGCGATAAGGCTGCTGAGAGCTGGATAGCAAAATGGCCGCTCTCGCGGCCACTTCGATTAACTTATAGAGAAAACCCTATAATAGACTGATTTTATTCAACCGTGACCGACTTTGCCAGATTGCGCGGCTGATCGACGTCTGTGCCCATCAGGACAGCGGTGTGATAGGCCAGCATCTGGATTGGCAGCGCATAGACCAGCGGCGTGATGAATTCCGGCACGTCCGGCAGGACGATGGTCGCCATCGTATCAACACTGGCGCTTTCCGCACCCTTCTTATCGGTGATGAGGATAATGCGACCACCACGGGCCGCCACTTCCTGCATGTTGGAGACTGTCTTTTCATAAAGACGGTCGGACGGCGCAATCACGATGACCGGCATGGCTTCGTCAATCAGGGCGATAGGCCCATGCTTCAACTCGCCAGCGGCATAGCCTTCGGCGTGAATATAGGAGATTTCCTTGAGCTTCAGCGCGCCTTCCATCGCCAGCGGGAAGGATGTGCCGCGGCCGAGATAGAGGACGTGATTGACCTTGGCGAGCTCTGTACAAACTGCAGCGATCTCGTCTTCCAGTTTCAGCACTTGATTGAGGAAACGCGGCGCTTCGGAAAGCTGGCGCACCAGTTCCTGTTCGCGCGCGTCGTCAATCGCGCCACGCGCCTTGGCGGCAGCAATGGCGAGCGACGCCATGGCCGAAAGCTGACAGGTGAAGGCTTTGGTGGAGGCAACGCCAATTTCCGGCCCCGCAAGCGTCGGGAACACGGCATCGGATTCCCGCGCGATGGTCGAGCCGGTGACGTTGACGACAGCGGCAATCTTCAAGCCTTGCGACTTGCAATAACGCAGCGAAGCCAGCGTATCCGCCGTTTCGCCGGACTGCGAAACAAACATCGCCAATGAATCCTTCGACAGCGGCATTTCGCGATAGCGGAATTCCGATGCGATATCGCTGTCCACAGGCAGACGGGCAATCTGTTCGAACCAGTACTTGCCGACCGATGCGGCATAGAATGCCGTACCACAAGCCGAGATCGTCAGACGATCCATCTTGCTGAAATCGACGCCAACAGCTTCCTGGCGCACCTTGCCGGTGGTGAAATCGAGATAATTGGCAAGCGTGTGCGAGATCACTTCCGGCTGCTCAAACATCTCCTTCTGCATGAAGTGACGATGATTGCCCTTTGAAACGAGCATATTGGCGGTCTGCGTCTTCTGGATCGCGCGCTCGACCTGATTGTTGCTTTCGTCATAAATGGTGACGCCCTTGCGGGTGAGCACGGCCCAGTCACCATCTTCCAGATAGGCGATGGTATCCGTAAAGGGCGACAGCGCAATCGCGTCGGAACCGAGAAACATTTCGCCATCGCCATAGCCAACGGCGAGCGGCGGCCCCTGACGGGCGCCAATGAGCAGTTCTTCATCGCCTTCAAACAGGAATGCCAGTGCGAAAGCACCATGCAGCAGCGGCAGGCAATCACGGACGGCTTCAATCGGCGATTTGCCCTTATCCAGCTCACGCGTCACGAGATGCGCAACGGCTTCCGTATCGGTTTCGGTCTGGAATTTGCGGCCTTCGGCTTCGAGCATGGCGCGCAGTTCGGCAAAATTTTCGATAATGCCGTTGTGCACTACTGCAAGGCGCTCGGTGATATGCGGATGCGCATTGCGCTCCACCGGCTTGCCATGCGTTGCCCAGCGTGTATGACCGATGCCGATCACACCGGGAAGCGGTTCACCGGCCAGACGCTTTTCCAGATTGACCAGCTTGCCTTCGGCACGGCGACGGTCGAGCTTGCCGCCCTGCAAAGTGGCGATACCGGCGGAATCGTAGCCGCGATATTCCAGTCGTTTCAGAGCATCGACCAGAAGCGGCGCGACTTCATCCTTGCCGATAATACCGATAATTCCACACATGCATCTGCTCCAGATCTGGGTCGCTTGCTTTTGCCAGCCGGTTTAAAGAGTCTAAAGCGGAACGGCAAGTTAAGCCATCCTCGCTCAGGTCGTCAGATAGTTGATTTACTTCGATGAGGTTTTAGCCGCTTTGATGGCGGCATACTTCTCCCGCAGGATCTTTCCCCTACCTTCTTTCGTTTCCTGCCGTGCGCGACCGAAGGCCAGTGCGTCAGCGGGAACATTGTCGGTGATTGTGCTGCCCGAAGCGATATAGGCGTTGTCGCCGATTTCTACGGGTGCGACCAGCGAAGAATTAGAGCCGATAAAGGCGTTTTCGCCGATGATCGTCTTGTATTTGTTGTAGCCGTCGTAATTGCAGGTGATCGTCCCCGCCCCGATATTGCTGGATGCGCCGACTGTCGCATCACCGATATAGGTCAGGTGGTTGATCTTGGCGCCCTTGCGCACATCGGCATTCTTCACTTCGCAGAAATTGCCGACCTTGGTTTTCTCGCCAAGCTTCGCACCCGGACGCAGACGCGCGAAAGGCCCGATTTCGGCATTGGGACCAACATTTGCACCTTCCATATGCGAGAAGGAATGAATGAGCGCACCAGACGCAATATGCACGCCGGGACCGAAGAACACATTGGGCTCGATGAGTACATCGGCTTCCACCAGCGTGTCATGGCTGAAGAACACCGTTTCCGGCGCAATCAGCGTCACACCGGCCAGCATCATTTCGCGGCGCTTGCGGTTCTGCCAGATGGCTTCGGCTTCGGCGAGTTCTGCCCGATTGTTGATGCCGATGACGTTATCGACCGGCACTTCGATCGCCGTTACATTGAGGCCCTTGCCATGTGCAATGGCCACGATATCGGTAAGGTAATATTCGCCCTTGGCATTATCATTGCCAACCGCATCCAGCAGTGCCAATGCCTCGCGACCGCGCACGGCCATCAAGCCCCCATTGCAGAAGCCGATCTGCTTCTGGGCGTCATTGGCTTCTTTCTCCTCGACAATAGCGACCAGTTGGTCGCCTTCCTCGATCAGGCGACCGTATCCATGCGGGCTGGCCGGGCGAAAGCCGATCACCACGATATCCGCGCCATCGGCCAGGCGCGCACGCGCCGCTTGCAGGGACTGCGCTTCAATCAGCGGCGTATCGCCAAACACGATCAGCAGATCGTCATAACCATGTGCTATCGCCTCGCGCGCAGCAAGCACTGCATGGGCCGTACCGAGACGTTCTGTCTGTTCGAATGCTGAAACCGGGCCTGCGATTTTCTCGACCGCGCCGCGCACATCTTCCGCACCGCGTCCGACGACCAGCGCGACATCGCTTTTGCCTGTCCCCTGCACTGCATTGACCACATGGCAGACCAGCGGCAGGCCCGCGACCGCATGCAACACTTTCGGCAAGCTGGATTTCATGCGCGTGCCTTCGCCGGCAGCAAGCACGATGGAAAGGCAAGTACGATCTGTCATGACATTGTCCAGAAATACGAGATGTTCATCCGCTTTATCACGAAAGCGTATAAGGAAGCTTACGGGTTTAGCCAAGCCGCCCGAGGACCGGGAACGTCTCCAGCAGCCAGAATGAGAAGGATTGCATGCCGCCGGTCAGGAACAGGACGCCCGCAACAACCAGAAGCGCGCCCATTGCCTTTTCCACCTTGCCGAGATGCACGCGGAAGCGGGACAGGAAACGCATGAAGGCCCCGGAAAAGAGTGCGGCGATCAAAAACGGAATGCCGAGCCCCAGCGAATAGACTGCGAGCAGCAGCGCTCCCTCACCCACTGTGCTGCTGCCGCCAGCCAATGTCAGGATTGGTCCGAGAACAGGGCCGATACACGGCGTCCAGCCAAAAGCAAAGGCCAGCCCCATAACATAGGCGCCAAGCGGCGAAGCCGGGGCATTGCGCGCCTGAAAGCGCGCCTCGCGCGACAGGAAAGACAGGCGCAGCAGCCCCAGGAAATTGAGGCCCATCAGGATGATGACGACACCGGCGACAATGGCGATCTCCTGCTGCCATGCGCGCAGGAATGCGCCGATGGACGATGCGCCAGCGCCAAGCGCCACGAAAACCGTGGTGAAGCCGAGCACGAAGCAGATTGCGGCAAAGGCGAGCGAGCGGCGCGCGGAAGGCTCCGCCGTAACACGGGCAGCCTTGTCGGCGCGAAAATCCTCGACGCTCACGCCAGCCATGTAACAAAGATAAGGCGGCACCAGCGGCAAAACGCAGGGCGATAAAAAGGACAGGGCACCCGCACCAGCCGCTGTCATGTAGGAAACATCGAGCACGATAACCTCATTCGTTCGTCAAATTGCTTGCTGCCCCGGCTATCCGAAGGCTTATATAGACCAAGTTGTGATTACCATTGAATATTTTCAATGGAACATCTCGTTAGATCACAAGTTTGCCCTAAATCAGGATCATTCCGCGCCTTAATATAAATTATTTGATTGCTCCAACGGAACGATGCACCGATGAGCTTGATTGATGATGATGCACCTTCCATCCAGACAACAGTATCGCCCGGACCTTTTGGCTGGGTGAGACGATACCAGCATTTTCTGTTTCCGGTGGCGGGCATCGCTATCGCACTGTTGGCGATTTATGTTCTGGAGACAATGCTCCAGCACACGTCGCGGTCGGAAACGCTTGCGGCGCTGCATAGCATTTCCTGGACGACACTCGCACTCGCGGTTTTCTTTACGGTGCTGAGCTATGCGGCTGTCGCCCTTTACGACGTCGTCGCAGTTGATACCATCGCTCCAAACCAGATACCGCGCCGCATCGCTGCCGTAGCCGGTGCTGCGGGCTATGCGATTTCCAATGCACTCGGCTTTTCGCTTCTGACCGGCGGTGCGCTACGATATCGCATTTATGCCGCAGAAGGCGTCAGCCTTGCGGATATCGGCAAGATTGTCGGCACGTCGTGGTTTGCGATCTGGTTTGCGCTGATCATCATGGTCGGCGCAGCACTCCTTATCGATCCGCAGGATGTGCCTTGGCTGTCCACCATCGATTCGCGCATTGATATCATTGCTGGTGTCGTCATCCTCGGCGGTATTGGCTGGCTGATCTACTGGCTGTCGCATGGCGAGCGCAATGTCAGGATCGGGTCCTTCAGTCTGCGTCTTCCCAACTCCAAGGGCGCGCTGATTCAGATCTGTGCGGGGCTGGTCGATGTGGGCGCCGCCGCAGCAACCCTATATGTCCTGATGCCGTCCGGCGCTGTGCCAAGCTTCGCCGTCTTCGCGCTCGTCTATGTCATCGCAATTGTTCTCGGCATCGCCAGCCATGCGCCCGGCGGTCTCGGAGCCTTTGAGGCAACCATCATCGCGGGGCTTGGCCTCGGCGGAAAACCGGATGCCATTGCCGCCCTGCTTGCTTATCGTATCATCTACACGGTCATGCCGCTGGTCGTTGCAACGGCTGGCATTCTCGTCTGGGAAGCCATGCGGCGGCGGCATATGCTTGGCAAACAGGCGGCCTTCGCCAAACGGCTATTCGAGCCGCTGGTGCCGAGCCTGTCCGCCGGTATCATCTTTCTCGGCGGCATCATCCTGCTGATTTCGGGCGCAACGCCCAATTTGCGCTATCGCGTCGAATTGCTTTCCGACATCGTGCCGGAATTCCTGATGGAAATGTCGCATCTGGCGGCAAGCCTTGTCGGCGTCGCGCTGCTTATCGTCGCGCGCGGCCTTTCCAAGCGGCTGGAGCGGGCATGGGTGGCAGCCATGGCGCTTCTGCTCAGCGGCGCGGTGTTTTCGCTCGCCAAGGGCCTGGATTGGGAAGAAGCCGTCATTCTCTGCATCTTTGCTGCAACGCTCTGGAGCTTCCGCGATTCCTTCTATCGCCGCCCCATATCCGGGCCCTTCGAGCTAAGCTGGAACTGGATCACCACTGTCGGCACGACAGTGCTGGTTTCCACATGGCTAGGCTTCTTCGTCTATCGCCATGTCGAATATTCAAGCGATCTGTGGTGGGATTTTGCGTGGAGCGGCAATGCGCCCCGCTTCCTGCGAGCAACCGTGCTGGTCTTTGCACTGGTCGCAGCTGTCGGCCTGCATTCGATCATCAACCGCAACAGCCACCGCAGACGTAAAGTCGATTATTCCATTCCCGAGGCCGTCCCAAATCTGGTGGCCGAATGCCCTCACACGGATGCCGCGCTGGCCATGCTGGGCGACAAGCAGTTCCTGATGGCGCCGGATAACAGCGCGTTCATTATGTATGCGCAGTCCGGAGGCAGCCTGATCGCGCTCGGCGAGCCGATCGGCAACCCTGACACCGGCAAGGAAGCGGCATGGTCGTTTCATGCGCTTGCCGATAAATTGGCGGTTCGCACTGTTTTCTACGGCGTTGGGCCGCAAAGCCTGCCACTGTTTCTGGATATGGGACTGGTCGCGCTGAAACTCGGCGAAGTCGCCCGCGTCAACCTCACGGACTTTTCGCTCGACGGCCCCCGCCGCCAGCCATTCCGCTATGCCGACCGCAAGGTCGACAAGGACGGCTTCACCTTCGAAATCATCCCGGCTGCCGAAGTTGCACCGCTCATTCCGCGTCTGCGTGAAATTTCCGATGCCTGGCTCGATTTCAAGTCCGGCAGCGAAAAAGGCTTTTCTCTAGGCTATTTCGACGACGACTATATGAAGCGCTTCGACGTCGCCGTGTTGAAACATGAAGGCGAAATCGTCGCTTTCGCCAATTTGTGGCGTGGCGCAGACAAGCACGAAATCACTGTGGACCTGATGCGTTATATGCCCAATGTGCATAAGCTGCTGATGGACGCGCTTTTCGCCAAGCTTTTGATGCACAGCAAGGCAGAAGGCTACAAATGGTTCAATCTCGGTGCGGCCCCGCTTTCCGGCTTGAGCGGAAGCAGGCTCGCCTCGCGGTGGAACCGGCTCGGCTCTTTCATTTATAAGCGCGGTGCCGATCTCTATCATTTCGACGGGTTGAAAGCCTTCAAGGAAAAATTCGATCCAGTCTGGACCCCGCATTATATGGTCTGCCCCGGCGGACTGGAAACACCACGCGCCCTGCTCGATGCGACAACCCTGATTAATGGCAGCCCATTGGAGTTCATCCGTAAATGAAGAAAGAACGCGTTCTCTTTACCGTGGTCGGGCTCGTGCTGCTTGGAGCGGCGGGCGTTTACGGATCGCTGCACACTGGCAAGATCGCCCGCATGTGGACCAAGCTCACAGGTTCTGAAGAGCCGGTCATTCATGCAAGCGCCGAACGGCTGTCGAACATTCCGGTCTATATGCCAAACGGCGACCCGGTCGGGCTTACGATCCTGCTCAGCGACGAGGCAGGCATCGGCGAGAAGGAACGTGCCTATACGGATGCGCTGCTGGCCAAGAACATGATCGTTCTGCCGGTTGAACTCGGCCCATGGCGCGCTTCGCTCGATAAGGAAGACGGCGAGTGCAACTATCTCGACTCCGATTTCGAGGCCATTGCCAAGGAAGCGCTGCGCGGACTTGATCTCGATGTCTATTTCCATCCGGTGCTGACCGGCATCGGCCAGGGCGCAACCATCGCCTATGCCGCAGCCTCTGATTCACCCGATGCGACCATTGCGGGCGCTGTCTCGCTCGACCCTGTTCCGGCCAAGACACGCCTGCCCTCCTGTACGGAAAAGGCAGCAGCGACGAAGGCACCGGATGGCGGTTTCTCCTACGCCTATGATGCCCAGATACCTGCGCCCGCGCTGGTGATGAGCCCTCCGGGTGGCGAAACCAACAACCCGGTCGACGCCCGGCAAAAGAACATTGCCGTTCTCCAGAGCGGGAAGGATTTCCCGACCCGCATGAAAATGGCGGTGGATAATATTGTCGCCATGGCCGATCAGGACGCCAAGAACGAAGCTCTGCCGATTGTCGATCTTCCCGCCAAGGGCGGCAATGCCGATATGGTCGCGGTCTTCTATTCCGGTGACGGCGGCTGGCGCGATCTCGACAAATCTATCGGCGAATGGCTGCAAGCCCATGGCGTGCATGTCATCGGCGTCGATTCGCTACGCTATTTCTGGTCCGAACGCACACCGGAAGAAATCGCCAAGGACACGACGGCCATGATCAAGAAGGCCGACCCGACCGGCAAATTGCCGGTTGCCGTGCTTGGCTATTCCTTCGGAGCCGACACATTCCCCTTCGCGTGGAAATATCTCGATCCATCCATTCAGGACCGCACCAGAATGATCGGCCTGCTTGGCGTCGAAACCACAACGACCTTCCAGGTTTCCATCGAAGGCTGGCTTGGCATGGATGGTGACAAGGATGTCGTTCCGGCGATTTCCAGCATTCCGCTCGACCGCGTTGTCTGCGTCTATGGCGAAGAAGAAGAGGACACCGCTTGCACGGCCAAAGAGCTGAAGGGCATGGAAGTCATGAAACTGGCTGGCGGCCATCACTTTGATGAAAACTACGAGCCGATTGCAGCTGCCCTGCTCGACAAAATGCGCGCTCGCGCCGGTTTGCCTCCGCGCCCGTCAAGCTGACGGGCGGGTCTGGCGAGCCAAAGTTTCAAAAGTGCTAACCCTTTATCGCGCCTGACGGATTTTGCGCGCCAAGCGCGCGCTGAACCGCCACGCGGGCCGATGCCAGATCGGGCATGACCCAGTTTGGCTCGCCGCCCAGAAACTTGTCGAGGAAGGCTATTGCATAGCCCGGCATGTCGGCCACATTTTCCCGATAAGACCACCAGGTCCGCAGATCGTCCGCACAGGCGTCGATATCCTGCGCCACGCCGAATTCCTGCTCCTGCACTGCGGCAATCGCGCAGATGCAGTAGTTGGTATAGAGGAACCCTTCCGGCCAGAAGGCGATAATATCGTGTTGCGGCGTGTTCTCCCCCTCGGCGGCCTTCGGGATCGATAGCGCTCTGGCAGGCGACAGGCGGATCAGCTCACGCAAAACGAGACCGGCGGCAAAGGTGATGAAATCCTTGCGGTCCACCTTGGCATAACGCTTGTTTTGCTCGACCAGCTCAACCCAGTTCAGAAAAGCTTCCGTCAGTTTCTGCTCGTCGATGTCGTAATCAACGCCATAGACATCATGGAGAAGGCTGGCGTGTTTGCGAAACGTCGCCCTGAACCAGCGCAACTGCCGCAAGCGACGTCGCAAGTCCGGCATCGATGCCATCTGGTTCTTCAAAAGCAAATCCATATTCCACGCCTCCAACGCCGACAGACCATATGCGAAACCACTACAGTTGTCAGCTTATCCTTCCATCGATATTCACCTCATAATTATACATATTGACATTTAAGAAAACAAATGTTCTGTGAAGAGACGGAGACTGGAGGCGCCTGAAGACGCATCAAGCCTCCGGTGGAGGAGGAGAAAATGGCTATCTGGCAATGGGCTTTACTGGCTTTGGCTCTTTTATGGGGAGTCCAGTCGCTGGGCGTCTGGTTTCAGATGCGCCATTACTCCGACGTGCTGAAAGGCGTCACATCCCGCTACTCTGACGGATTCGTCGGTGCTGGCCATGTGCGCGGGCGCTTCGGCAAAGGCGTCATTGTCATGATTGTGGTCGACCGCGACCTGAAAGTCCGCCGTTTCCTGGAAATGAGCGGGCGAACCGTGTTTGCGAAATTCAAGCGGCAGGAAGCGTATGAGGGCATGTCGCTCAACGCCTTGCGGCGCGAACAGGAAGCGCTCGAAAAATCGCCCGTCAACGCTGCTGCAAAGCAGGCGATGGACCAGATCGACCGCATCAGGGAACAATCCGACGGCGCGTCTCTCGAAGGACTGAAACTGGCTCACGCCTGAGAGCGTGACCAATCTGGAAGTGATTAAAAACAAACACATAGAGCACTTCCAATGACCTGGCGGGTGGAAATGCTTAAGGGGTATCGCCCGACGAGGACGGGCGTCGAGGAGGAGAAATGTCTATAGCTGCAATGCTGGCGCAAGGCGCCGATACGACCTTACAATCCTTGCATGTGGCCAGCCAGATGGCAGCCAATATGGCAACGGACGCAGTGTTTCATGGCAAGGTTGCCGTCGAACACGGCAGCCATAACCTTGTGCAGCTCGCACAGGCGACCGGCGCGGACAATCTGACAGTCGATCAGTTCAAGGAGCGTCTGCAACACGTCACGCAGGAAGAACAGCTGGGCTGGCTTGCCTCTATCGGCAAGCACTTCATCGGCATCTTCCAGAAGGGCGGCGAAGTGTTTTCCGGTTTCGTGACCGGCATCATTCCGACGCTGGTGGTTCTGATGACCGCCTTCTACGCAATCACCGAACTGGTTGGCGAAAAGCGCGTGCACGGTCTTGCACAGGGCGCGGGCCGCATCGCGCTGACCCGTTATACGGTTCTGCCGGTTCTGTCAGTGTTCTTCCTGACCAACCCGATGGCCTATACCTTCGGTTCGTTCCTTGAGGAAAAGCACAAGCCTGCTTTCTACGACGCGGCAGTCTCCTATGTGCATCCGCCGCTTGGCCTGTTCCCGCATATCAATCCCGGCGAATATTTCGTCTGGGGCGGCGTGCTCGTGGCTCTGCTTGAGCTGGAAAAGAAGGGTGCCGTGCCCAATGGCTATCACATCAATGTGGCCATCTGGTACGCCCTCGTCGGCCTCGTCGTGATCCTGCTCAAGGGCATGCTCACCGAACGCATCACCGCCATCATGGCGCGCCGTCAGGGCGTCGAGCTCTAAGGCGCGCGGGAGGACATCATGGCCAAGACCTATAAGTCAGTCAAAATTTCTCACGGCTCCGGTGGTTGGGGCGGCCCGCTCGTCATTCAGCCGACCGAGCAGCGCAACAAAATCGTATCCGTGACCGGCGGCGGCATTCATCCGCTCGCCAAGCAGATCGCCGAAATGACCGGTGGCGAAGCCGTAGACGGTTTCCGCGCGCCGCCCATTGAAAGCGAAATGGCCGTTGTCGTGGTCGATTGCGGCGGCACCGCACGTTGCGGCGTCTATCCGCGCAAGCGTATCCCGACTGTCAATCTGACGCCCGTTGGCCAATCCGGCCCACTGGCGCAGTTCATCACCGAAGACATTTATGTCTCCGGCGTGAAATCGGAAAATGTCGTTCCTGCCGATGGCTCCGAGGCTCCGGCCGCCGCTGCCTCCGTTGGAGCTGCCGCCGCCAAGGCCGAAGAAAAGCCGGCAGCGCCTGTTGATACGTCGAACGATGGTGGCCTTGTCGGCTTTATCAGCCGCATCGGTCGCGCCATGGGTCGCGTGGTCGGCATTTTCTTCAATGCCGGTCGCCGCACCATCGATCAGGTGATCCGCAACGTTCTGCCATTCATGGCGTTCGTGACGATGCTGATCGGTCTCATCCTTTACACCGGTATCGGCGATATTCTTGCCCAGCCGATGGGACCACTCGCCAACAACATCGTCGGCCTGCTCGTTCTGTCAGCCATCTGCGGCCTGCCATTCCTGTCTCCGATTCTCGGACCGGGCGCAGTCATCGCGCAGGTGGTGGGCGTGGCAATCATCGGCCCGCAAATTGCCAATGGCACCATCGCTCCGGCAATGGCCCTGCCCGCGCTCTTCGCCTACAACACACAGGTCGGTTGCGACTTCGTGCCGGTGGGTCTGGCGCTCGGTGAAGCCAAGCCGAAGACGATTGAAATCGGCGTGCCTGCGATCCTGATCAGCCGCCAGATCATGGGCCCTGTTTCGGTGCTCATCGCCTGGCTCGTCAGCCTCGCCGTGCTTTGACGCAAACGGGCTCGCCGTTTTGATGCGGCGAGCCGTTCCTCCCAATATTCGACATCCTCATCTCCCCATTTACTGGAGGGTGTCGTTTGAGTGAAATTGAAAAGGACTGCCGCCATGGCGATACATCTCAAGACACGGATCACCGCAATCGGACCCGAAGTGGCGGATCTCGCCGAAGGCGGCGTTCTGATCCTGTTTGCCGAGGGCTCCCCGCCCGAGTTGGCGGAAGTTTCGGTGATGCACGCTGTCGAAGACGGCCCGCAGGAATCCGCACCGCCGGTTGGCGCGCTTATCGCCATTGGCGACCTGACGGCACGCATCACGGCTGTCGGAACAAGCGCCTGGCAGAAAGTGCGTGACATCGGTCACGTGGTGATATCGTTTACCGGCGCCGACTCGACCGATCGCCCGGGCGAAATCTGTGCCAGCGAAGTTGATGGCGCCGCTCTGGTTGCCGTGCTGCGCGAAGGACATACGATCGTCATCAGCGACTGATCTCAAGAAGCATTCATGATCCAAGGCTCTCAAATGGAACGCTCCACCATCGTCCGGGTGCATGAAGGGCTGCATGCGCGCCCCGCAACCCGTTTCGTCAAGCTCGCCAAGGGGTTCGAGTGTAATATCGAGATCGCAAAGAGCGGCAAAAGCGTGAGCGCGAAAAGCTCCGTTAAACTCATGCTGCTCGGTGTAAAGGAAAATGACGAAGTTACCGTACGCGCCGAAGGGGCCGACGCAATCGAGGCGCTGGAAGCGCTGATTGGCTATCTCGAAAACCCGCGTGCCGGGCTTGAGGAAAGCGAAGGCGCGGCTGTTGCCACGCCTACAGAAGCTGCTCCCGTCATCGTCGCGCCGGTTGCAAGTGTTGCAAACGTTGCGATTACATCGTTGCCGGAAGGGCAGATCAAGGGCGTTGCCGCCAGCGAAGGTCTTTCGCTTGGTGAGGCATTTCCATTTTTCCCTGCCGAAATCACGCCGGGAACCGGCAAGTTGGCAGCAGACGAAATCGGACCGGAAATCAGCCGTTACGAGGCCGCTGTCGCGACCGTTCAGGCGCGGATGGAACATTCGCTCGCGCGCGGTGATCTCGCTGAAAGTGATCGCGGTATCGTTGCCGCGTTGAAAGATATTGCCTCCGACGACAGCCTGCGGGACGAAGCGCTAGCACTCATTCGCGGCGGTATGGATGCTGTCTCCGCGACACTCGGTGCCGCCTCGACGGTCGCCCAGCAATTTGCTAGCCTCGACGATCCCTATCTGAATGCCCGTGCTGATGACGTGCATGCGATCAGCCGCCAGATATGCCTCGCCTTGCTCGGCCAGGAAGACCTCAACCTCGACGGACTGCCGGATGGTGCCATTCTGATTGCTGAAGACATCGGCGCGTGGGATCTGGCGCGCGCACCGCTGAAGCGCATTCGCGGCGTGGTTTGCGGCCATGGCGGTGCGACCTCGCATGTCGCCATCATTGCACGCACGCACGGAATCCCGGCGGTGCTTGGGCTTGGCGACGCCGTTCACACGTTGAAGACAGCGCGCAAGGTCGCCGTCGATGGCAGCGCCGGTATTGTTCATCACGACCCGGATGCAACCGTTCTGGCTGATATTGAAAGCCGCATTGCAAAGGCCACGGAAGAACAGCGCGCGCTGGACAAGTATCGTGATTACACCCCACGCCGCGCCGATGGCGTGACGATTGAGGTTGCGGCCAATCTTGGCGCTTTGGAGGAAATCGAGGCCGCGCAGACGGCGGGCGCGATGGGCGTCGGCCTATTCCGCACCGAGCTTCTGTTCATGAAGCATATCCATTTGCCGTCAGAAGACATGCAGATGGAAACCTATGCGGCGCTTCTGCGGGCTTTCGCACCGCAGTCCGTCATTGTCCGCACGCTCGACATCGGCGGTGACAAGCCTGTCGCTGGCATCGAGTTTCCCGAAGAGGAAAACCCGTTTCTCGGCTGGCGCGGTATCCGCATGTGCCTAGACCGCCCGGAGGTGTTCAAGCCGCAATTACGCGCCCTGCTTCGCGCTGCCGTGCATGGCAATCTGAAAGTCATGTTGCCGATGGTTTCCGATATTGGGGAAATCCGGGCGACAAGGGTGCTGATCGCCGAATGCGAACGCGAGTTGGCAGCGGAAGGCAAGTCATATGGCACGTTTGAACTGGGCGTGATGATCGAAACACCGGCAGCGGTTTTTGCCGCCGATCAACTGGCCAAGGAATCCGCGTTCTTTTCCATCGGCACCAACGATCTGACGCAATATGTGATGGCGGCAGACCGGCTCAACCCGACGGTGGCAAAGCTGAACGACGTGCATCATCCAGCCGTGATGGCGGCCATCGAAATGACCGCAAAAGCGGCCACCTCGGCGGGCATCATGGTGGGCATGTGTGGTGAAGCGGCAGGCAAGCCGGATCTGATTCCGGAATTTCTCCGCATGGGACTGACCGAGCTCAGCATGAGCCCGGCTTCCATTCCCCGCGCCAAGAAGATCATCGCCGACCTGTTCGGCGAATTAAGGTAGATGAGCAATCAGCGTCGCGAAGAGGGTTTCGAGCTTCTTCGCGTCGCGGGTCTCTGCCGCATCCACCAGCCGCTCATAACGTGCTTCCAGCACCATGAACACGCTTTCCAGCGGATCGATATCGGCGAGGTCCGCAGGCTTTACAGTCGCCAACCCGCAGGACAGACAAGCGGCGGCGAGCCCGATCACTTCCGCCTTGCGCAGATTTTCCGGATCGCATGAGGCTTCCGACGACATCGAGCGAACAGGCTTTTCGTCCAGAGATTCCAGAAACAGCGCGGTCAGCGCCTGCGCAACCGTTTCCGTATCGCGCAGAACGTCTGCGTGTTTGCGCAGCAGACGCCCGTGGATCACGGAAAAAACCGCTTCGTGGATAAGTGCATTTTCGAGTCCGTAACGGCGCATCGTTCCCTTGAGGAAATAATACATATCGCTACGGAAACCGCGTGCGCCTTCCGCGCCGGTGCCAAAATAGAAGAAAAGGCTGCGCATCTGCGGCGCACCATGATGTTTGGCCGGTTCGGACGAGATGAACGAAATCGAGATTGCTTCGGCAGCGGTCAGCGCCGTATCCATCACACCTGCGGCATGGCCCAGAAGTGTTTCCGGTGCAGGCAGGTTGTTTTCGGGCGCACGCGCAGTTTGTCGGGCACGCCTTATCACATAGCGCACGTCGCGCAGACGGTCTTTCAGATTGACAGCGATTTCATCGGAAAGTGTGCGCAGCATGCTGGTCCGTCCCTCCTTGCGAGGTCAACAATCGTATCTTAACCGATACAAAAGAAGTATTGTTTTCCTCGTCCCGGAAAAGCAATAGGTTCCATATCACAAAGACGCAAACTGTAAGAATTTTGGGGAATCGATTTGAAAAAGACCGCCAAGGGGAAACGCAGCGCAGCTGAAACCAACGACCTTCTGGTAGGATCCGAAGGCGTTGCAGCGGAAAACCGCACCAGCCGCCTGAGAACCCGTGCGGCGTGGATGTATTACGTCGAGCAGATGACCCAGAGCGATATTGCCGATGCGCTGGGTGTCGGTCGCGTGACCATCGTGCGTCTTCTCGCCGATGCCCGGGCCCGCAACGAGGTGAAGATCACCATCGAAGGCAAGCTCTCCGCATTGACTGCGCTGGAAGCCGCGCTTGAAAAGGCATTCGGACTGGAACAGGCCATTGTCGCGCCCCTGTCTTCTGCCGAGACCGACCCGATTCCCCCGATCAGCGCTGCGACAGGCGCCTATCTGTCGGAAAAAATCCAGCATGGCATGCGCATTGGCGTCGGCTGGGGCCGCACCTTGTCTAGCACCTTGCAGCATATCGGCTCGCGCCCGGTCAATGATCTGAAGGTCATTTCGCTGCTGGGCGGCATTGTGCAGCCACGACGCTCCAACCCTCCGGAGTTTGCCTGGCAGTTCGCGCAGATGTTCCAGGGCGAAGGCTACCTTATCCCCGCGCCTGCCCTTGTGGACAGCAAAGAGACCCGCACCGCGCTTATCGAACGTTGCGGTCTCAATACAGTTCTGGATATGGCCGAAGATCTCGACATGGTGCTTCTCAGCATCGGCGGCATCGAAACAGCCAGCAGCACGTCCTACCGAGTCGGGCTCGTGGATGACCACCAAAAGCTGTCACTGCTCGCCAATGGCGCTGTCGGTGACGTTCTGTTCCACTTCTACGATGCCGATGGCCGTATCGTCGACGATCCTGTCCACGAACGCGTCATGTCCGCCAGTATCGAAAGCTTGCAGAATGCACAGCAACGCATCCTGACATCCGGAGGCAAAGAAAAGATTGAAGCGCTACTCGGCGCGATGAAGCTTCTGCGCCCAACAGTGTTCATCACCGACGAGGAAAGTGCTGCCGAAATGCTTCGTCGCATCGGTCATTCCGTTCAGAACTGAAGCGCGAAATACAGATAATTTAAACAGATAGAGCGCTTTCGTGATCTTACACGAAAGCGCTCTATCCAATTCAGCTAAGGCCTCTGCGGCGAAATTACTTGCGCAGTTCGGCCTCGATTTCGTCCAGAACCTTGTCCTTGCCGATACCGGTCAGGAAAGCGAGCCCCTTGATCACCCGCTTTTCAACTGAGGCGGAAATTGGCGTCGTCGAGACGATAAAATCGACATTGTCAGCCAGAGACGGCACTTCAGTAGCCTTGGCCTGCTGAGCGTTGAAGGTCAGCCCACGCTTTTTCATTTCTTCGGTGACGGCAGCATTCACAGCGGTGGATGTTGCCACGCCGGTGCCGCAGGCAAAGAGAATCGTTTTCATTTTGGCCATTGTGTTTCCTCCGGTTAACCGAGCGCGGCTTCCACGTCGCCCAACGTGCGCGCTTTCTTCAAACTCTCGAGCGCGTCTTCATTTTGAATCGTCGCCATAACCTGTTGCAAGGTCTCGATCTGCTTGTCCTTGTCATTGATGGCGAGCAGGAAAACAAACCCGACAGGCACTTCCTCTTCCGGATCTTCCATATTGGAGAAGATGACGGGAGATTTCAGCGTAGCGAAAGCGATGCCCGCTTTCAGAACATGCTCAGGATCGGTATGCGGAACGGCGACGTTTTCTTCGCGCTCCAGCGGCAGACCGGTTGGCATGGTCTGTTCCCGCTTCACGACCGCATCCGCATAGCTAGGCTTTACATAGCCCAGCCGTTCCAGCTTTGCCGCCAGAACACGGATGATCTCCTCATTGGTTTTGGCCTCGCTCTGCAGCTCTATCGCTTCAGGGTCGAGAAAAGCCATCAGGCCGTTCGCCATTCCATCCTCCATTTCAGATAGCCGCATACCTTTTGCGGTATGCGGCTAGTATCAGTTATGCGCCTTACCAGTTGTTCTGCTCAGCCGGCTCGTCCTCTGCACCGGCTGCCCGTTCCCAACCATCGGTGTTGCGACGATAGAGAATGAACAGCACTGCGATGACAACTGCGAGAGCCGCAATGCCGACCACGCCCAACCACTGGATTGCGGCGATGATGACATAAGGCACCCACAGGAAGCCGTCGACAACAGAAGTGATCTGCAGCGCGTTTTCCGGCAGTTTAAAGCCGGACGCAACGGCAGCACTCGTGAACAGCGGAGCCAGCGCATTGGCCACATAGAAGCCGATGGCGAGCGTTACCGTACCAACAACAACCATGCGGAACACATTGCCCTTCAACAGCGGCGCAGTCATGGCGACGATGAACGGGATAACCGCAAGATCGGCGAACAGGATGACGCGGTTGCCCGGCAGAATCACCGACAGGATGATCGCAATCGGCACGAGGATCAGCGAAGACGAGATTGCAGCCGGGTGGCCGATCAGGATTGCCGAATCGAGACCAACCAGCAATTCGCGGTCGCCAGTGCGCTTGCGCACGAATTCCTGTGCGGCGTCAGAAACCGGCAGCAGGCCTTCCATCAGGATTTTGACCATGCGCGGCAGAAGCAGCATCACGGCGGCAAGGGTCATGCCTGTGCCGAGCACCTTGGCCAGCACGTGGCCGAAATCGCCTGCATTGTAGAAAGCGATAAGGCCGAGCACGAGACCGATGATCAGGCCCAGAACCACAGGCTCACCGAAGACACCGAAGCGGCGCTCGATGGTTTCGGTGCTGATGTGGATCTTGTTGATGCCAGGAATGCGATCCATGATCCAGTTGAGCACGATAGCAATCGGCAGAATCTGCGCCGATGCCAGATGCGGTACCGAAACGCCCGGAACGCCGTAGAACTGCTGCACGGCGCGTGCCGACCAGTCAGCAAACAGAAGCGACAGAGCGGCAACAAGAGCTGCAACAATAATGCCATAGGCCAGATTGTCCGTTGCGGCGACGACGAGCGAGCCGACAAAGGCAAAGTGCCAGAAGTTCCACACGTCGACATTGAGCGTGCGGGTCCAGCGCATCAAAAGCAGCACGATATTGACCAGAATGCCGACCGGAATCACCCAGAGGCCCACGGACGAACCGAACGCGATGGCGGCAGCCGAAGGCCAGCCCACATCAACGATGTCGCGCTTGATGCCCGTATTGGTAACGATGGCCTGAGCCACCTCGCCGATGGAGGTGAACATCAGCCCCAGCACGAGGTTGATACCAATGAAGGCGACGCCGATGGTAACGGCCGCACGGAAGGCTTTACCCACCTTTGCGCCAAGAACCACGGCAATAATGAAAATGACGATGGGGAGCAGGACCGTCGCTCCCAACGTATCGATGGCAGATTTCAGGCCGCTTAGAAATGCGTCCATAGTTTTCTCCTCCCCCCAGTCATTCCCAACGAATGCCAGGCCGTTCGAACGCTTGTATCAAGTTCCGCGCCGTATGCCCCCACAATCGATTTTGTTGTGTTGCATTTTGAAACACCGGGCAGAACATTTGTTTTTTATATCAGACCAATGTTTGTTCACAAGCGTTAAAGCGCGGTAAGGAATAACAGGTTCGACGAGTGTGATAAATGTACACTCGTATTGACTTGGAAACAAATGTTCATTATCGACTATTGGAAGAGAGGCGTGAAGGCGCCTGGAGGAACATCAGGAGGAAAAGATGGCGACGAATGTGGCGTTGACGGGCTTGGCACGTGATATGCAGGCGCGTGCGGACAGCGGGCGGCCGATCCGTATCGGGCTGATCGGCTCCGGCGAAATGGGCACCGATATTGTGACGCGCGTGGCTCATATGCCCGGCATCGAGATTGGCGCCATTTCCGAACTGCGCGTTCCAAACGCTTTGAAGGCAGTAGACATCGCCTATCAGGAAGAAGGTCACGGCAGGCAAGTTTCGAACGCCTCCGAACTGACCTCGGCCATGGAAGGCGGCAAGGTCGCCGTTACAGACAATGCCAATCTGATCCTCGAAAATGACCTGATCGATGTTGTGATCGACGCCACTGGCGTTCCCGCTGTCGGCGCGGAAATCGGTCTGCGCGCCATGGAACATGGCAAGCATCTTGTCATGATGAATGTCGAAGCCGACGTCACCATCGGCGCTTACCTCAAGGCTGAGGCCGACCGTCTGGGCGTTACCTATTCGCTCGGCGCTGGCGACGAGCCGTCTTCCTGCATGGAACTGATCGAATTCGTTTCCGCCATGGGGCACCCCATCGTTGCCGCTGGCAAGGGCAAGAACAACCCGCTCAATATCGACGCCATTCCCGATGATTATCTGGAAGAAGCCAAGCGCCGCAACATGAATGTGCGTATGCTGGTTGAGTTCGTCGACGGCTCCAAGACCATGGTTGAAATGGCTGCCATCGCCAATGCTACCGGCCTTGTGCCCGACAAGCCAGGCATGCATGGCCCTGCCGCAACGCTCGACCAGCTCAACAAAACGCTGATTCCGGAAAAGGATGGCGGCGTGCTGTCGAAGGTCGGCGTGGTGGATTATTCCATCGGCAAGGGTGTTGCGCCCGGCGTCTTCGTTGTCGCCGACATGTCGCATCCGCGCGTTTCCGAACGCATGGAAGATCTGAAAATGGGCAAGGGTCCGTATTTCACGTTCCACCGTCCATATCACCTGACCTCGCTCGAAGTTCCGCTGACCTGCGCCCGCGTCGTTCTTTACGGCAAGCCGGATATGGTGCCGCTGGCCAAGCCCGTTGCCGAAGTCTGCGCTGTCGCCAAGAAGGATATGCAGCCGGGCGAAAAGCTCGATGCCATCGGCGAATATTGCTACCGCGCCTGGATCATGACGTCTGGCGAAGCGCGCACTGCGCATGCCATCCCCTGCGGCCTTCTTCAGGGCGGCAGCGTGACGAAGCCGATCAAGAAGGGCGAACTCATCACCTATGACAATGCAGCCGTCGCGCCGGGTTCGAAGATTGCCGAACTGCGCGCCCGCCAGGACAAGCTCGTTTACGGAGCATAAGGAGCCGCACCATGGTTCAAGCCAGAAAGATTGATGCGCAGGCCGCAGATCGCCACAACCTGCCCTTCGCTTTCCGCACCTATTCTCCGGAACAGCTGAAGGAAGCGCTGCACAAGATGTATCTCATCCGTCGCTTCGAAGAAGGCGCGGAAGAAAGCTACACGCGCGGCTTCATCCACGGCACGATGCACCTGTCGATTGGACAGGAAGCAAGCGCCATGGGTTCCTGCCTGCCGCTGACCGAAGATGACATGATCACCTCGACCCATCGCGGGCATGGTCATTGCATCGCCAAGGGCGCAGACGTGAAGCGCATGTTTGCCGAGTTTTTCGGCAAGGAAACCGGATATTGCAAGGGCCGCGGCGGCTCCATGCATATTGCTGACGTTTCCAAGGGCAATCTCGGCGCCAATGGCATCGTCGGTGGCGGTATTCCGATTGCAGTCGGTGCTGCCCTTTCCGCCAAAAAGCAGAAGAACAACAAGGTTGTTGTGTCGTTCTTCGGTGATGGCGCCAACAATGAAGGCGCGTTCCACGAAGCGCTCAACATGGCTTCCGTCTGGAAGCTGCCGGTCGTTTTCGTCTGCGAAAACAACGGCTATGGCATGTCCACTTCAACCAAGCGTTCAACGGCGGTGGCCAATGTCGCGGACCGTGCCTCGGCCTACAACATGCCGGGCAAGGTCGTGGATGGCAACAACCTCTCGGATGTGGCCGAGGCCATCAACGAGGCGGTGGAACGCGCACGGCGCGGCGAAGGCCCTTCGCTGATCGAGAACAAGACCTATCGACTGCGCGGTCATTCGAAGAGCGACCGCAACCGCTATCGCACCAAGGAAGAGATCGAGGATTGGGCGAATAATCGCGATCCTATCGCGCATTTCGAGGCTGATCTGAAGGCTTATGGCGTGATCGACGACAAGGAGATCGAAGCCATTCGAGCCAATGTCGAGAAGGAAATCGCCGACGCGATTGAATTCGCGAAGAACAGTCCTTCTCCCGACCTCACCAACCTGACCCGCGACGTATATACGGACGAAATCTGATCATGGACACCACAATCCGCGAGTTGAGCTATTCGCAAGCCATTCAGGAAGCCATGGCGATTGCCATGGAGCGCGACGACCGCGTTTTCCTGATGGGCGAGGACATCGGCGTCTATGGCGGCGCGTTTCAGGTTACCGGCGATCTCGTGCATCGCTTTGGTGAAGACCGCGTCATGGACACACCGATTTCCGAACTTGGCGGCGCTGGTGTCGCCGTCGGCGCGGCGCTGACCGGCATGCGCCCGATCTTCGAATTCCAGTTCTCCGACTTTGCCGCACTGGCCATGGAACAGATCGTCAATCAGGCCGCAAAAATCCGCTACATGCTGGGTGGCGCGGTTTCCGTGCCACTGGTTATGCGCTTTCCTGCCGGTTCCGGCACGGGAGCTGCCGCACAGCACAGCCAGAGCCTTGAAGCCTGGCTTGGCCATGTGCCGGGTCTGAAAGTCTTGCAGCCATCCACGCCGCATGACGTCAAGGGCATGCTGCTGGCAGCCGTTGAAGATCCGGATCCGGTCATGATCTTCGAGCACAAGCTGCTCTACAAGATGAAGGGCCCGGTTCCTGAAGGATACTATACTGTGCCGATCGGCAAGGCCGAAGTGGTGCGCGAAGGCCGCGATCTCACCATCGTCGCGACCGCCATCATGGTGCACAAGGCGCTGGATGCGGCAGCAGAACTGGCCAAGGAAGGCATCGACGTCGAAGTCATCGATCTGCGCACCGTGCGCCCGATTGACCGCGACACGATCATCAAGAGCGTCAAGAAGACCTCCAAGCTTCTTTGCGTCTATGAAGCGGTGAAAACGCTCGGCATCGGCGCAGAAATCTCGGCCATTGTCGCTGAAAGCGATGCTTTCGATTATCTCGACGCCCCCATCGTG